>MTBK01236773.1_pt1 | contig 18576 bp, 13 predicted proteins | sample 1535981 | NCBI WGS metagenome assembly MTBK01 (sample SAMN06109225, study PRJNA356200) | anaerobic digester metagenome | isolation source: biogas reactors fed with pig manure or primary and secondary sludge | place: Spain | collected 2016-06-30 | reverse complement strand
GACAACAGCTTCGATTAAACGTTTCTGCAAAGTTGAAAGTTACTGCATCTATCAAACTTTCGTGCTAAAAGTGCCACCCTCGCCAAGCCGTTGCCCGTTATGCCCAAGCGTAAAAAGACAGTGCAACCCTGAAAGTGACGACTGAAAACGGAGACTTTGCAACCTGACAATTTAAGTTGACAGACTTAAAAGCGTTCTTTAACAAACTGACACTAAATAACGAGCCGACACTCAAGCCTACCTGAATGTTTTTAAAATTTTTGCCGACCCGCATTTTTAATTTTTTCTTGGCAGCCGCACATTTTAGCACATTTGGTTTTGCCCAACACACAAGTCGACCCTTCACAAAACCAAAAGAGCTAAAATTTTCCAACGCTCGACTAAAGATGTGTAAAACTTTTTGTGGACTTTTTATGTCCATTTCAAAAGAGTTCTTATCTTTGGACAAAATTTGTCCTGAATGGCAACCGTGAAAAAACATACAACATTTGGAGAGCAACTCAGACAACTGAGAGAAACTGCTGGTATGACTTTGAGAGAAGTTGCTGCAAATATTGAAATTGACCCTTCTCTACTTGCTAAAATTGAGCGTAACCAAAGACAGCCGACAAAACATTTGATCAGAAATATCGCTGACTTTTTTGAAGTTAACGAAAAGGAATTGCTCGAAGAATTTTTGAGTGACCGGATTGCTTACAAAATTTTGGATGAAGAAGCTGACTTGAATATTTTGAAAGTCGCAGAAGAAAAAGTAGCATACATAAAAACATTGCGAAATGAGTAAAATAATAAATATCGAACCATTCAAACAAGAACTGCCAAGTGACTTTGCAGATAGGTTAGGTATTTTTTATACTCAGCAAGTAACAACTACTCACAAGAAAGTTAACGGACAATTTTTTACTCCAACTCCAATCGCTCGACTTCTGACCTCCTTTTGCGACCTTGCAAAAACTAGAATCCGAATCTTAGACCCTGGTTGTGGAACAGCAATTTTATCTTGTGCTTTGGTTGAGCATTTAATAGAATCACAGAACGGTATTGAGATAATTGACTTAGTGGCTTATGAGACCGATCTTGAATTAATTCCATATTCAGAAAAAGCACTTGACTACTTAAAAAAGTGGCTTTTAAATAAAGGAATACAATTTAACTTCACACTGCACTCCACTGATTTTGTATTAGAAAATGCAACAATTCTTAAAGAAAGCAGACTGCCAAGTTTGTTTGAAGAAGCAAAAAGAGTAGATAAAAATTTCGACATTATCATTTCTAACCCACCCTATTTCAAGCTTTCCAAAGACGATAAAAGAGTAATTGCCTCACAAGAGTTAGTCAGCGGTCAGCCCAATATCTATTCTATTTTTATGGGAATTGCGGCTAAACTACTTTCTGAAAATGGTGAACTCATTTTTATCACACCAAGAAGTTTCGCATCAGGAAATTATTTCAAAGCGTTCAGAGAGCTGTTTTTTAATACAGTTCAGATTGAAAAGATACACTTATTCAATTCTCGAAAAGACACTTTCAATCGTGACAGTGTTTTGCAAGAAACGGTTGTTATTAAAGCAATCAGAGAAGAAATAGACTCAAAAAAGAAAGTCCTTGTTTCTTCAAGTGCTGGAATTAAAGACATTTTTGAGCCATCAATAAAATATTTCAATTCTTCGGAACTCATTGACCTTAACTCAAAGGAGAAAATTTTACATTTGCCGACAAGCGACAAAGAAGAAAGCATTTTGAGTTTAGTTTCTACTTGGGAAAATGTTTTGACTGATTTCAATATAAAAATTTCAACGGGTCCTGTTGTTTCGTTCCGTGCATTAGATTATATCCAAAATAGTTACGAAAACGGGACAGTATTTTTAGCTCCTTTATTTTGGCTTCACAACGTGAACAAAATGATTTTGGAATGGCCAAAAAAACTCAAAGAAAAAGGGCAATTCATAAGAATAGAAAGCGGTTCAAAATCTTTGTTGATTCCCAACAAGAACTATATCCTTTTAAGGCGATTTAGCACCAAAGACGACAAAAGCAGGTTAATTGCAGCACCTTATTTCTGCAACTATGCCAAATCGGATTATATCGGAGTTGAGAACAAAGTAAACTACATATACAGGAAGGATGGACATTTAGACCGAGAAGAAGTAGTTGGACTTTGTGCATTGCTCAACAGCGAATTATTTGATACTTACTTCCAAATCTTTAACGGTAATGTAAATGTAAGTGCTACAGAATTGAGAGAAATGAGATTTCCATCATTAAACAACATAAAAGAAATAGGCAATAAAATCATACTATCCAATGACTATTCAATGAACAATGTAAACAGCATTGTCAACGAGCTTTTTGAATTGGAAGTAATAATGAACTGATATGAGTAAAATAGAAGAAGCACAAGAGATATTAAAAGCGTTAGGATTGCCGCCAGCACAATACAACGAAATGGCGGCATTGACATTTTTAGCCATCTGCAACATTAAAGAAAATGATAAATGGGCGAAAGCAACTCGCCAAAGTTTAGGAGTTACAAAAGGCATAATGACTTTTGTGAATGAAAACTATGGTAAATCATACGCCCCTAATACAAGAGAAACATTTAGAAGACAAGTGCTTCATCAATTCGTTCAAGCAAGAGTAGTTGATTACAACCCAGACGACCCGACACTGCCTGTCAATAGCCCTAGAGCACATTATGCCTTGACATCCGAAGTTTTGGAAGTCGTAAAAACATACAAAACACGAAATTGGAAGAAGGCTTTGAAGAACTTCATTGATACAGTTGGTAAACTTTCGGAGGTGTATTTAAAAGAAAGAGAACTAAATCAAATTCCCGTCACCCTTCAAAACGGTAAGACAATCAAACTATCCGCTGGCAAACACAATGAAGTTCAAGCTTCAATAGTCGAACAATTTGCCCCACGATTCGCAAACGGTGGAACTCTTCTTTATTTAGGCGATACAGCTAAAAAGGACTTATTTGTTGACGACAAAGGTTTAAAAGATTTAGGCATTCCGATTGACCAACACAGCAAATTGCCTGATGTTGTAATATATGACAACAAAAGAAAGTGGTTATTTCTAATTGAAGCCGTTACCTCACACGGCCCTGTTTCTCCGAAACGACTTTTAGAACTCGAAGATTTTCTAAAAAATTGTAAAGTTGGAAAAGTCTATGTAACTGCTTTTCCTGATATGACAGAGTTCAAAAAGCATTCAAACAACATTGCTTGGGAAACAGAAGTTTGGCTAATGGAAGTACCCGACCATATGATACATTTTAACGGAGATAGGTTTATGGGGCCGAGATAAAAAAATAAAGAATGAAACTAGTAACCAGAAATAATCTTGAAAATTGGGCAGACACTACCTTTTCAAAAGCTGTTTTGCCTTATCTTATCTCAAGATTGGTAAGAGCAACAACACCTGTAAGCACAAAAGCAAATCTTCCTTCTGGCAGCGCATCCTATATTGGCGGTTGGGATGGTATTGTGAATTGTGAAACTGAAACAGCTTATGTACCTCAAGGAATTTCTTTGTGGGAATTTGGTACTTCTTCCGACTGTAAAGGAAAAGCCGATGATGATTATGATAAAAGAAAAGCAAATCCAATAGGATTTACACCAAATGATTCTGTTTTCATATTTGTAACACCTAGACTATGGACAAAAAAAGTTGATTGGATTGCGGAGAAAAAGGCTGAAAATTATTGGAGAGATGTTATTGTTTATGATTCAGTAGACTTAGAACAATGGCTTGATAATGCACTTTCTGTTTCTCGTTGGCTTGCTTCACAAAAAGGAGTTGGAACATACCCATTTGATGGAATAATGACGGCTGACGAATTTTGGGAAGAATGGTCAATCGGACCTAAAGGGTTGGTTCTTTTACCTGAAAGTGTAATTGCAGGAAGAGAATATGAAAAGGACTTATTGTTATCAGCACTGCAAGGTGAACCTACAATTAAAGGAATAAAAGCATCTACAAAAAGTGAAGCAATTGCTTTCATTATCGCCTCAGCAAAAATGTTTCAACCTGAAGAAGCAGACAGATTTTTTTCTAAAGCACTAATTGTTGATACTGAAGGGAATTTTCGTGGAATAAGAATAAACACTAATACCGCATTAAATCTTATACCAAGATTTGATGATGCTCAACCGCTTTATGCGGCTGTCGCTAAAGGGCATCACGTTTTAGTTCCACTAGGTGCAGATGATAATTTTAATCAAGAAACTATCACATTACCAACCATTGATAGAGACGGACAAAACAAATCACTAACAGAAAGCGGTATATCAAGAGAAGATGCTGAAAGGTTTTCTAGAGAATCAGGGAGAAATATTACTATCCTTAAAAAACTACTTGGCTTTCCTCACTTCAAAGCAAAATGGATTGAGAAAGAAAATATCCGTGAGATAATTCCTGCTCTTATACTTGGTAGATGGAACGAAACATTTGTTGGAGATATTGAACTAATTGAAAAGCTTTCTGAACAAAAATATTCTGACTATTTAGTTATCCTAAACAAATGGAAAAACTTTGAAGAATCACCAATCATTCAAATTGGTGAAACTTGGCGATTAACCTCCCCTTTAGATTTATGGACCAATCTTTCTTCTCAACTTTTGCCAAAAGATTTTCAAAACATTCAAGAGTGTTTTTCTTTAGCATTCAAAAATGGGAATCCAATCATTGAACCCGAAGATAAAAACAGTTTCGCTGCATATTTCAACAAGAAAAACAAATACTCTAATTGGTCAAGGGAAGGGCTAACCCAATCTTTAATATTAGTTGGACGATTGAATGGAGTAAAAATTCCCAATCTTGACAATCCCCAAAATTGGGTTGATAAAATCATTTTTGATTTACTCAACAACGCAAGTGGAGAAATGTGGATTTCCGTTGATCACGAATTACCTCTTATTTCGGAGGCATCGCCTGAAAGTTTTCTCAAAGTAGTAAAAAATTCATTGGCAAAAGAACAACCCGAAATAATGGATATGTTCAAAGAGGAAGATGGTTTTTTGCACAAAACAAGTCACCACACTGGTTTGTTGTGGGCACTTGAAAATCTGGCTTGGTTGCCCGAATATTTAAGAGATGTGAGTTTGGTACTGCTTAAACTTTCAAGACTTGACCCAGGCGGTAGTTTATCAAACAGACCACTGAATAGTATTTCGGAAATTTTCAAACCTTGGCATTTTCAAACTCTCGCATCGTATGATGAAAGAATGGAAATTCTAAAATACATTGCCGAAAAGGAAAAAGAATCAGGTTGGTCTCTTTTAATTAGAATGCTTCCAGACCATCACGGCATAGCACATCCAACACATAAAATGCGCTGGCGAATGTTTGATAAGAATACCAACCTCACATACACTTATCAAGAAATATGGAATACGCATTCAGCAGTAATAGAAATTCTTATAACCCTTTTTGATAATGATGAAGAAAAATTTTCTCAACTCATAAAAGAAACAACCAATCTTTCTCCTAAAGACAGAAAAAGAGTTTTAGATTGGGCTGATGAAGTTTACCCAAATATCAAACAGGAAAAATTTACAACTTGGGAAACAATCAGGGGAATTTTAAATCATCACAGATCGCATCCTGATACCGATTGGGCTTTACCCGAATCCGAGTTAGTACGGTTAGAAAATTTGTATAACAAACTTCAACCAACATACATTATTCACAAATACATTTGGCTTTTTAATGAACATTGGCCTGAGTTTCCAGAAGGTTTCAAATACGAACCCAATGAATCAGAAAAACGATACGAACAACAACAAAAGCGTATTGATGAAGCAAGAAAAATAGCAGTAACAGTTTTTCTTCAAGAATTAGGTTTAAACGCAGCCTTAGAATTACGAAAACAAGTTAAAGAGTTTTGGCTTTTGGGTGGTGCTTTAGCTGGCGTAATCACAAATAAGGAAGATGTTAATACAGTTTGTGAATGTTTGAATGACGATAAAAATCTTATTGGTTTTGCTCACAACTTTATCTATCGTAAATCAATTATTGAAAACTTTGATTGGATAAAATCATTATTCAAAGAATTACAAGAAAAAAAGTTTAGCAACAAAGCACTTTCTAATGTTCTAATTCCACTTAATCAAAATCAACAATTGTGGAATTTTGTAGCTTCATTAGATGAAGAAATACAAAATGAGTATTGGCAAAATATCAACCCACATTTTTATCACATTACCGATGAAGAAAAAGCAATTGGAATTGAAATGCTTTTGAAATACAAAAGATTCTTTTCCGCAATAGATATTGCTTCACATTTCGCAAACGTAATTTCAAGTAATCTGCTTTCAGAAATGTTGAAAAAAGCAGCGACTGAGGAAGCAAGTGAAACACCACGTTTCAGAGGTTATGAAATTGAACGAGTTTTTGAAGAACTTGACAAGCGTACAGATATTGAGAAATCAACCCTCATTCATTTGGAGTGGCTTTATCTTCCAATTTTAGATTCATACGGAACAAGAAGAAATCCCAAGACTTTAGAAGAAGAATTGGCAAATAACCCTGATTTTTTTATTGAGGTTTTAAAGTGGATTTACATTCCCAAAGACAAAACATTATTGGAAAAAGAACGAGAAGGTATTTCTGATGAAGCTATTCAAAATAGAGCAAAACAAGCATACCATTTGCTTCATTCGTGGAAAAAAATACCGGGAATGAAGGAAGATAATTCTATTGATGAAGCGGCATTAAAAGATTGGATTAAAAAGGCAAGAGCATTAGCCGAATCTGCTAGTAGATTAAATGTTGCTGACTCTGAAATCGGAAAAGTATTAGCTGAATACCCTGAAAATATTCAAGAATGGCCTCAAGAAAAAATATTTCAAGTTATTGAGGAGATAAACACGGACAGTTTGAAGAGCGGTTATTCTTCTGCTATGTTCAACAAAAGAGGTTCATCCACAAGGGGTGCTTTTGATGGTGGAGATATTGAAAGAGGAAAAGCCGCCTACTTTGAGAAATTGGCAAATAATTTTAAGAATAAATATCCAAATGTAGCTGAGATATTTAAACGGATGCAACAAGGTTATTTAGCAGATGCAAAACGAATGGATGAAGAAGCAGAACGAAATAAATTAGAATATTAACATTAGACAAAAAATGCCAACCCTTCACAGTCATACACATTGGCAAGCCCCACAAGCCAATACGCAATCCAAAGCTTGCCAAAGAGTATGCCTGTCCGACCCTGAAAAGAAAAAATTAAAAATCTCCTTCCTTTCTAAAAATTTTAAAAACGCCAACACACAAACCGACACAAAAACATTCGGGCAGTTGGTTGCAAAACTCAATATTGACAAGGGTTGCAATACACGGGCGACAAGAACGCCAGGGCATAACAGGCGTTTGGCTCAATGGCGGGTAAAGTGGTTAATTGAACATTCTGCCTCGCATCAACTTTTGTGGTGTATTGACAGTTTTGTACTCCGAAATCCGCCACTGCGCCAAGCGCCAAAACGTTATAGCCAATGGTAGGACGACACTCCGAACATTGAACAGACAACCAAAACATAAACAGAAAATAAACCATTTTGACAGGTGACCAAAGACATAGAAACGATATTATTAACGGACAACGAGTAAGCCGACACTCCTTGCCGACCCTATGTTTTTTATTTTTTTCCACCGCACATTTTTTAAAAATAATTTTAGCCAGCCGCACAAATGGCACATTTGGTTTTGCCCGACACACTAGCCGACCCTTCGCAAAACGAAAAGAGCCATTTTTTGCCAACACACCGACAAAAAACCGTATTTTGACAAATTATTTTATGACGAGTAAATGAGTGATAAAACTATACATATTGACGACCACGACAGCGAAGCGGACACTTGCCGAAAGGAAGTGTTGCCCAAACTGTATGATAGCCAATGGACAGACGATTTGATACTTGAACAGCGGACTTTCACAGACGGAAAAATCATTGTGATTGGAAGAAAAGCGAGAAGAAAAAAAGCGAAACGCTTTGACTACCTACTTCGTTATTCGCAAAATTTTCCGATTGCAATTGTAGAAGCAAAGAAAAAATATAAATCAGCAGCAGATGGTCTTCAACAAGCCAAAGACTATGCACAAACTCTTGGACTTAAATTCGCTTATTCAACAAACGGAACTGAAATAATTGAATTTGACTTTATCACTGGACTTGAAACAAAAATTTCAAACTACCCGACACCAACGGAACTTTGGAACAGACTGAACCAAGCCGAACCAATCAAACCTGAAATTCAAGAAACATTTTTAAAACCATTCTTTGCCACAAGTGGCAAAGAAGTTAGATACTATCAAAGAATTGCAATTAACCGAGCAGTTAAAACAGTTTTAGAAGGTAAGAAAAGAGCATTAATAACTTTAGCCACAGGAACAGGAAAAACAACAGTTGCTTTTCAAATCATTTATAAACTTTGGAATAACCGTTGGAACACCAAAGGCGAACACCGCAGACCAAAAGTTTTATTTCTTGCCGACAGAAGTATTTTGGTTACAGACCCACACGCCAAAGATTTTGCAGTTTTTGGAGATGCAAGATGTTTAGTTCCCGAAGAAGGTTTGCCAAGCAGCAGAGAAGTTTATTTTTCTACTTACCAATCTTTAGCAGAGGACAGCAATCGAACAGGAGCATTTAGGAAATTACCAAAAGACTTTTTTGACTTAATCGTAATTGACGAGTGCCATAGAGGAAGTTCATCAGATGACAGTAATTGGAGAGTTATTTTAGATTACTTCAATACATCTGTTCAAATTGGTTTAACGGCTACGCCATTAAGAGACGACAACAAAGACACTTACGCATACTTTGGAAATCCGCTTTACATATACAGTTTAAAACAAGGAATTGAGGACGGCTTTTTAGCTCCTTATTTGGTTCATCGTGTAGTTACTGAAACAGATGCAACAGGTTTCAGACCCGAAGAAGGACAATTAGACGATAACGGAGAATTAATTCCTGACGGAATTTATACAACTCCCGATTTTGAAAATACACTTTCCTATTTGCCAAGAACAAAAGCAGCTGTAAAACACCTTTACAACTTTATGATAAAATACGGACGGTTTGATAAAACCATTGTGTTTTGCGTAAACCAAGAACACGCAGACCAATTTCGCAGAGAATTGAGCAACTTAAACAATGATTTAGTTCAGCAATATCCCGATTATGTTGTTCGTATTGTTTCAGAAGAAGGCGACATTGGAAAAGGGCATTTAGGTAGGTTTATGGATATTGACGAACCTATTCCGGTAATTGTAACCACTTCAAAATTATTGAGCACGGGTGTTGATGTTCCAACTTGCAAAAACATTGTGATTTTTAGAACAATCAACTCAATGACCGAATTCAAACAAATAGTTGGACGAGGCACAAGAGTAAGAGAGGACAAGGAAAAATTGTTTTTCACCATTTTAGATTATACAGGAAGTGCAACAAGAAATTTTGCCGACCCTGACTTTGACGGAGAACCACCATTGATAACCGAAGATGAAATTGACGGAGAAGGAAATATTATTGATGGTGATGAATGGACACCAGACCCACCAACAGACGAGCCTGACGATTGGGAAGATGATGACGATACAGACGAACCACCAACAGACGGAGGCGGTGGTGAACCAAGACGAAAATTTTATGTAAGCGAAGGAACTGTTTCAATAGTTGCAGAAAGTGTTCAGATTTTAGATGCCAATGGTAAACTAAGAACTGTTCAGTTTACACAATACGCAAAGGAACAGATTACAACAATGTTTCCTTCAATGAATGATTTCCGTAGCAAATGGAATGACTTACAAGAACGCCAACATATTTTAGACGAGTTGGAAAACAACGGAATTTCTATTGACCAATTAATGGAAATAACCAAACAGCAAGATGTTGACCCTTTTGACTTACTTTGTTTTGTTGCCTTTGACTTAAAACCATTGACAAGAAAACAGCGAGCAGATTTATTGAAGAAAAACAAACCTGACTTTTTTGCTCATTACAGCGAAAGAGCCAAAGAGGTTTTGAATTTGATTTTGAAAAAATATGTTGACTATGGTTTAAATCAAATAAGACCCGACATTATTTCGGTTGAGCCTATTGCACAGCAAGGCAACCCGATAGAAATAGTAAATGAATTTGGCGGAATAGACGAATTCAAAAAAGCAATTGAAGAATTACAAACCCTGCTATATGCAGAAGCAGCATAATATAGAAAATGGCAAAGACGAAAAAAGAAAAAGCACCAAAGAAAGAGGCGAAACCAGTTGTTATTGAAACTCCTGCACAGCGTCTAAGTGGCATTATAAAAACGTGCAGAAACATTATGCGTAAGGACAAAGGAATGAACGGTGATGGAGACCGTTTGCCAATGTTGACTTGGATAATGTTTTTAAAATTCTTGGACGACAACGAAAACTTACAAGAAGTAAACGCACAATTGGAAGGAAAGAAATACAAATCAGCCATTGCAGAACCTTATCGTTGGAGAGATTGGGCGAAAGACAAAAATTTGACAGGTGATGATTTATTGGCTTTTGTAAACAACGAGAAAGTAAAACTTGCAGACGGCAAAGAACGAACAGGTTTATTCTATTATTTACGAGCATTGCAAAGTGAAACAGGAGCAGAACGTAAAGATGTAATTGCAACCGTTTTTAAGGGCGTTACAAACAGAATGATTAACGGTTATTTGCTTCGTGACATCATCAATAAAATAGACGAAATACATTTTACCAGCAACGAAGAACTAAACTCACTTTCGCATTTGTATGAAAGTATTTTAAAAGAAATGCGAGATGCCAGTGGCGATGCCGGTGAATTTTACACACCTCGCCCTGTCGTGCGGTTTATGGTGAATATGCTCGACCCAAAAATTGGCGAAACGGTTTTAGACCCTGCTTGCGGAACGGGAGGCTTCTTAGTAGAAGCATTTGAACACCTGAAAAAACAAGCCCAAACCGTAGAACATAAAAAGATATTGCAAGAAAACTCTATCCTCGGAGGCGAAGCCAAACCTCTGCCATATCTTTTAGTGCAAATGAACTTGCTGCTACACGGATTAAACTACCCAAATATTGACAGTGGCAACAGCCTGCGTTTCCCGCTGAAAGATATTGGGGATAATGAAAGAGTAGATATTATTTTGGCCAATCCGCCTTTTGGTGGCGAAGAAGAAAGAGGTATTCTAAATAATTTCCCTGACGACAAACAAACGGCTGAAACGGCTTTGCTGTTTTTGCAATTGATTATGAGAAAGCTGAAACGCAAGAAGCCCGGAAGCAAGGGAGGAAGAGCCGCAGTAGTGGTGCCCAACGGAACCCTGTTTGCCGATGGTGTAGCAGCCAGAATAAAAAAACAAATGCTGGATGATTTTAATTTACACACCATTGTCCGTCTGGGTGAAGGTGTTTTTGCACCTTATACGGATATTCCCTGCAATCTATTGTTTTTTGAAGCAGGTGGACCAACCAATGATATTTGGTATTACGAAATACTGCCACCCGAAGACCGCAAAAAATACAGTAAAACCAAGCCCATACAACCCGAAGAATTTGCAGCAGCAACCCAATGGTGGCGCCAACGCACCGAAAATGAAAATGCGTGGAAGCTTAACCGTTCTGCAATAGAAACCTTTGACGAGGAAGGAAAATTGCTCAATGTAAACCTTGACCAAAAAAACCCCAACCGTAAGGGAGAATTTGAATACCAAGACCCCAATGTGCTGATACAATCCATTTTGGCAAAGGAAAAAGAGGTGATGAACCTAATGCAGGAAATTAGTAATGAATTAAAAATTGAGATTGTTGCAAAATGAGTGAATGGAAATTATATCGATTAGGGGATTTTCTATCCATTAATAATGATGAACTTGTTAAAATTGAACCTACTGAATATTATACTATTTCTGGGGTGCAAAATGAAGGTAAAGGTGTGCAAAATAAGCGAACTGTTCTTGGGTCTGAACTAACTATGAAGCTTTATAAAAAAGTAAAAAAAAATCAATTGTTATGGTGTAAAGTTGATACAAGAAAAGGTGCATTTGGTATTACCACAAAAGAAAACGAAAACACTTTCGTATCTACGAATATGCATTTGGCTGATATTAATACTCTGTCAATTGATGTTGCCTTTTTATCCTACTTATTCAAAAGAAAAGAGTTACATAATCGAATAGATTCTCTTTCACAGGGTTCCACCAATCGTAGATATGCCAAAAAAGAACAAATATTTGATATTGAAATTTTATTACCCCCACTCCCCGAGCAAAAACGCATAGTTGCCAAAATAGAAAGTGTAAAAAGCAAAATAGAAGCGATACAAAAGCTAAGAGCCGAACAGGAAAAGGAGATGAATAATTTACGATATAGTATTTTTGAAGATTTATTCAATACTTATGGTGATACTGAAATTGGAAGTTTAATTATTGAAGACAATGATAGCGTTCCTGTAGACCCGACAAAAATATATGAATTTGCTGGTTTATATGGCTTTGGGAATGGACTATTTGTTAGGGGTTTTCAAAATGGAAATGATACAACTTATAAAACTTTCAATAGACTTCATAAAAATAAATTAGTTATGAGTCAGCCTAAAGGTTGGGAAGGAGCTATCACTGTAATCCCAGATAAATTTGATGGATTATTTCTATCGCCTGTTTATTCTACATTTAGCTCGAAAGAAACTTGCAATATCAAATTCGTTGGAGAATACTGTAAAATGCCAACAACTTGGCAAAAAATGTTAGATGTGTCAAAAGGTATAGGAGCTAGAAGAAATTCAATTTACCCTAAAGACTTTTTACAAATATCTATTCCAAATGTTCCCATTGAAGAACAAAACAGAATAGTTGATATTTTAGAAAAAGCCAACCGGATTAAAGAAGTACACAAAGAACAAGAAAAAGAATTAACCGAATTGCTGCCAAGTCTATTGGATAAGGCGTTTAAAGGAGAATTATAAAACAGAAGCGAATGTCAGAGATTAAACAAAATATCGTCCTTAATTTTATACCGCTCAATGAGCAGTTGTTTTCATTTACGATTTTTCGCAAATTGGTTGAGCATCAGGAAAAAAAATGGTCTGACAGTATTTTAAGATACAATTTACCGAGAAATCAAGGCGAAACAGAAAACTTCACAAGCTATTGGGTAAGCTTCAATCCATTTGAAAATGCCGAATCATTTACGGTTGATGCAAGCACAAACAATTATTTAACCCAATGGTATATCCATTCATTATTACAACAGAAGATAAACGAAAAGCCCTTTATTAAACAATATAACCATAAAAGCGATTTTAATAAGCTAAGGATTTATTTACAAATTGAGACTTTTAACGAGGGCGTTAGGTCTGTCTGGTTAGAACCTTACTTTCTTAAAAAGAAGCAAAAGTTTGGTTTCCTTATCGGCTTTCGTTTTTTTCTCAATAAAAATCAGCCGTTCAACAAAAAAGTGCAGCAACTTTCCTTTAGTTTGGATAATGACGGAAGAAGCAATAAAAATTTTCACATTGACAGCTATAAATACTTGGAAGATTTTATTGATAATTTGCATAATTCTCTAAATCCGATAAGCAATGGCATTTCAATATCCCAATCCTTTGAGCCTATAGCAAGCGATTTGCTTGCAACTAAAATTTATGAATTTGCGGACGGCAAAACATCAAATTCTCAGTTTAATGGCATTATGTCCAATGGTCCATTTCAGCAAGTAAACAACAACTTACAATATGTCTTCTTGTTTCGCGAGGCCGAAAAACCATTGATGATAGAACTAATGAAGGCTTTGAATGGAGATAAATACAATACATTTAAAGGTCTTGAAAAATTTAAGCTGCCAAGAATTACTCCAAAAGAAAATCTAACAGCCATACGAATTGCTGATTTTACTGATGAAGAAATTACAAGAGCTGTTGCAGAAATACCAACACAAGGAAACAGAATAGTGATTTCTGTTTTCCCTAAAAAAGAAGAACGCTTTTACTATTCTCTAAAAAACAGATGCCTTAAAGACAATATTCTGTTACAGGTAATTCATAATGAAACCATACTGAATGAATATATTTTTAAATGGTCTGTATCAAGCATAGGCTTGCAAATCTTCTCAAAGTTGGGCGGCACGCCCTGGTTGGTTAAGTCAAACCAACAAAAAACCTTAATGATTGGGATTGGTCATTCACAAAGTCGCAATCCGGAAACTAATCAAATTCAAAGATTTTATGCTTATTCAGTCTTAGTTGAATCAACCGGCAAATTTGTTTCTATAAAACCATTGGCCAATCATTCCGATAAAAGTGAATATCTTAAAGAGATAGCAAACAACGTGGCTGCTTTAATCGAAGAGAATCAGTCCTATTCTAAAATAGTGTTCCATCTACCTTACAAAATCAAACAGGAAGAGATTGATACTATTGAAAGGGTGATTCAACAAAAGAATAATGTCGTATCGGTTGCTTTGATAAGAATTAATGACACTTCGAAATTTCTTGGATTTAACACATTGCAAAACAGTCTTGCTCCTTATGAAAGCACATTTGCAGAATTAAGTTATCACGAGTTTTTAGTTTGGACAGAGGGTTTAAACTTTCACTCTCCAAACGCAAACAAAAGGTATGCACATCCTTTATTGATCGAATTTTTATATCCACGAGGAAATGAAATAAATCATTCCGAACACCTTCTTCAGGAAATTCTAAACCTTTCAGGTGCCAATTTCAGAGGGTTCAATGCCAAAGCTTTACCTGTTTCATTGTTTTACCCGAAACTAATTTCTGAATTCAATAAAAATTTCAATGATTTTGACTTGGAACAAGTAATCACAGATAGTAACAAACCTTGGTTTTTATAATATGCTAGTTAGAGACAATGATATCATTTTTATTCTTGGAGCAGGTGCGAGCGCTGATGCCGGCATTCCGATATTATCTGCAATGGAAAAAGATGTTAAAAACTTTATTGTGAATGATGATGATTGGAAAATCTTTTACCAACTATATCATCTTATTAAAGCAAGCTACAATTACTCTTATCAAATTCAAGGCAAAGAGGCATATTTCAATTTAGAAGTATTACTAAACATTATTCAGGAACTACTTAAAAAAGAAGAGCACCCACTTTATCCTTTCATTGGCTCTTGGGCGGTTAAATTTAATGAAGTCATCAAAGAAGAATTTGATTTGATTAAGTCTTTTGATAAGAAAATTAGAAACAAATTGGCAGAATGGGTAAAGATTGATAATGATAAGCGTCAGCGAATCGATTACTTCGAGAAATTCTTATCCTTTAAAAATGAGATGAATTTTCCATTACACATATTTTCTTTGAATTACGATTTGTGCCTTGAATTGGCTTTAGCAAATGCAAAAGTTGAGCGAGGTTTTGATGTAGAAGATAGTGGTTATTGGAATTTTAGAAGATTTTTACAACCAGTTGATAATATTGATGTGTTTCTTTATAAACTACACGGTTCTGTAGATTGGGAAAGGGATGAACAAACAAAGAGATTAACCTATTCAAATGGTGAATCAAGTAATCCCGATTGGATTTTCGGCACTCAATATAAGATGCAATACATAGACCCATACTTGTTTTTATTTTCAGAATTTAGAAGGAGAATTTTTGAATCCAAAATGATTGTAAGTATTGGATATAGCTTTTATGACGAACATATTAATGGAGTTATTTCTGATGCCTTAAGAGATAATCCTGAGAGAAAATTGTTATCTGTTTCTTTGGATTTACCCAAAGAAGTTATTGAAAAGAGGCCTTATATTGATAGTCAAATCATTAATCAGATTATCCCTATTTCAGGCAAGAAAGCCAGAGAGTTTCTTGAGTCTGATTTAACGAAAGATAATTTGAACCAATATTTTGAGGATGAGGAACTATAAAGAGAATATAAACCCAAGCATTTTGCAAGCACATTGCCAAAGCCCCACGAGCCAACGCTCAAACCAAAACTTTGTCAAAGAGCTTGCAAAGCCAACGCAAGAAAAATTGTTTTTAAAAAATTTCCCTACCCTTCTAAAAAATAAAAAACGCAACACACAGCTGACACGAAAATGACACGAAAACTCAATACTGACAATGGTTTACAGACACGGTGGAAAAGAACCACTGGCTATAACAAGGTATTGCCAAAATGGCGGCTGACGTGCTACTATGAAACATTTGTGCTAAATTCAACAGGAGTAATTCTATTGAAACTTAGTGCTAAAAATCCGCCACTTCGGCAATACCCTGGCCGTTATGAGCAATTAAATTAAATTAGCGGTTAAAATGATGGCTGACCACCAAAAGTCGTGTATGTGAAAGCAAAAAACGACATAAAAAAACAGAGTAGCCGAGTCATGCTGAAAATCGAAAGAGTAAGTTAACATTAAAACAGACGAAAAATGAAAAAACTCTTTTTTGCTTTGCCAATTACATTGGTTATTACATTATCCCTTATTTATTCTTGTAATAAGGTGAAAGATGAAAGCGTTAATGAAATAACTGAGGTAAAAAACACTGACAATCTCAACTTTTTCGGATACAATTACAAACCCTATCAAGAGAATATTTCATCCAGAGATATTGTAATTATAAGGGTAAAACTTTGGAGAAAAAGTGAAGATTGTCTAAGAAAACTTGGAGTTTGTAAAGTTCAATTTTTCCCGCCAGATAAAAGTGTAAATATAAATGATATCGGGCGTGAAATTGAAATTCCAATTACAAGCAGTTTTGATGGTGGAATCCTTAATATTTACTTTGCCGAAGATGTTTCAGGATACACTCCAAAAGACCTAAAACTATATGTTGATGGAGATATCTTTATTGAGGATAGTAATGATATATTTGAATCAACGTATAAAGTTCCCGATGGGATTTATATGTATGATTCAACTATTGGTGACTTCGGTGGGTACTCAATTACTATTATTAAAAAAGTTGATTAGTTAAATTGGAGGGTGATAGTCTCTAAAAGAGAGGCTATCCCCTTTTAAAATTAAAAACAATGAGAAAGCAAACTTTTTTTACAATGATATGTTTTATCTTCTTATTTGGATTGAAAGCCGGAACAAATATCTTCTTTGACATAAATCTGTCATGGTCTGGAAATCTACAAACAATTAAAGGCGCGCAACATTTGGATACAGATTCTGTGCCGATCATAAATCTTAACCTCCAGATATTTAAAGAATTATTATCTAATTCTAGTACAGAATATCATTTGGTTGTGTTATTTGCTGAATGGTGCAAACCCTGTACTGAAAGCATACCGATTATAGATAGTATTTCATCAGAATTTCAAAACATAATCTGTTACTATGTTTATCCAGATACTGAAAAGAACGTTAAATTTCTGAATAAGTATCTTCATAATCAATCCATAATTACAAAAGCTTATATTCTTGACAATACCTATAAAGGCAATGTAAAGAGAAGATTTATTACTTTTAAAGAACAGATTTGTACCGATTGTAAGAATAATGTTGGATTTCCAACTATTATTTTAATGGATAAAAATATGAAAATTCTTTACAGGGCAACTGGAGATATTAAAGGACTCAGAGATTGTTTAATTGAATTAAATGCTCATAACAAAAGCTAAATGCAAGCGGGCAGATAGTGCAGATCTGAAGCATTTTACTGTTAACAAATATTGTACATTGTTGATAGTTAATTGCCTTTAAGTGCCCGCCTGCACTTAGCTTCGGCCGTTAGTGGCAATGTGAGCTATCAATGACTCGTAAGTTCAATTTAGAAAAAAACATATGAAAATTCAGACAGTAATTTTAGGGCTTGTAATAGCAATTGGTATAATTTATTTTATTTGGACAAAATTCATAAGCCAGAAAGTTGAGCCATTTTCTGACCTCTCTCGGCCTTCAAATGAGTGTTTGCCAAAACAAGAAGTACAGAATGACAAACTTGTTGTTGTCAATAATATTACGAGTTCAGAAATTGAACGCATTTTAATCGGTTTTTGCAATATCTATAACAAAGAAAATTATCAAGCGCAACCAAGACTTTACAAAACCGATAATACCTCATTTACAATAACGTTTCCATATGATATTGAATTTGAAATTTTTTGTTATTTTGTAAATTATGTTCGTTATCCGATGGGGTTCAATAAATCATTTGAAGTTACAGGTTGGACAACAACTAAAAGTGGACAAACTTGGATAACAGAAAAAAGCGCAAATAAGAGAGTAATGTTATTTATACCGACAGAAGATACAGAATATGACAATGTCTATATGACAACTGAAGATAACATTGGATACAAACTTGGCTTTGCAATCGGAGAAGAAAAGCAATTATTAAAGCGACCATTAAAAAAATTTGTGAAATCGGGTATTGATATTTTAGACCTAAAAGAGAAAGAATATAAGGACTACAAATAAAAACACAGCCACTAATAATAAGGGCTTAAACGCAATGTAGTTTACGGAATTGCGATTTAAGTTCCGAAAGCTATCGGAATTGAACTGAGGCTTTGGTAGCGTATCTGATTTTTACTATGGGGATTCAATCTGAAGAAACAAGGTGAGTGAAGGAGTTTTCAGACTCCATTTTTCTTTT
>MTBK01190937.1_pt2 | contig 18589 bp, 17 predicted proteins | sample 1535981 | NCBI WGS metagenome assembly MTBK01 (sample SAMN06109225, study PRJNA356200) | anaerobic digester metagenome | isolation source: biogas reactors fed with pig manure or primary and secondary sludge | place: Spain | collected 2016-06-30 | reverse complement strand
TCTCCCCCCGGTGCCGTGTTGCAGAGATCTGCTCCACCCGGCCGGGTGGTCGTGATCCGGACCCGCGAGGGGGCGTGGGTCATACCGCTCGCCGCGTTCTCCCCGATGGCGCGCGGGGGTAGTCACCTCTCCTCAAGCAGCCGCCGGATCGCCCGGAGCTCCCTGAGGACCGCGTCGCCTGCTTCCGGCTCTCCCTCGACCGCGACCGGCTCCTCTCTCCGCACAAACCCCATAATCTTCTCCTGGAGGTCGCCGGCATCCTCTATCCCGGCGAGGACGATCTCGGCCCGCGCCTGACCGGAGTAGCCGGCGGTCTGGATGTGGAGCCCTGAGAAGGAGAAGTACCGCATCAGGGGGCCCTGGGCGACGTCGACGTTCGTGATACGGTTGTAGGGGACGATGCCGGTCTGCCTGAACCAGACGCCGCGTCTCCAGGTGATCTCGGTTGCGGTGAGGCGGTAGGTGATGCTCCTGTAGTAGCGCGGTATCCAGAAGAGGACGAAGAGGATGACGGCGAGGGTCGGTACGCCTGTGCCGATACCGGTGTTCGGCGCGAAGACGATGACCGGGAGCAGCCAGGGCAGGACGAATATGACGACGATCAGAACCAGGTTTGCGTAGAGGTACGACCGGTACTGCGGTGCCGGCCCGAACGCTTCTCCAGTGCGGACGGAGGACATGATAGCTGATGTCTATCCGGGAGCGGTTAAGTCTTACCGCCCGACCAGGCCTTTTCGGAAGATGTAGCGGTCGCCCCCGTCCCCGAAGTAGGCCGGGCAGAAATCTACCTCGCAGAATCCCTGCCGTTCATAGAGCGCCCGGGCCGCACGGTTCGCCGGCGCGACCGAGAGGTAGACCTCCTCCGCCCCGCTCTCCCGGAGCATGCCGGTGACGGCGGTGATGAGACGTCCTCCGGTCCCATGCCGCCGGTGCTGCTCCGCCACCACCAGCCTGACGATCCAGGCCGTGGCCGGCCGGTGCTGCATGAGGGCACCGATGGTATAGCCGATGACCATCCCTTCGTGTTCTGCGACAAGGAAGGTTCCGGTGAAGAGGACGCCGGCCTGCCTGATGAAGACCTCAGGCGCGCAGTCTCCCGGACTGTTCTCCCGTTCGAGAGCGGAGACCCGGGGGAAGTCTGATTCGCGGTACCCCCTGATGATCAGGTCCATAACGGTGTATTGGCTCTTGTCGGTGAAAAAGAGGGCGGTCCCTCCCGCAAAAGACTGAGTGGTTCTGCCATGCGACCGGTCACAGGGCGAGGGCAGGAGCATCTCAAGGCTGCGGCCCTCTCTTGCAAGTGACATTCCCATTCTCCTGTTCTGGCACCGGGAGCCTTAATGCAAGATCCCTTCCCTGCCGCGCCGCCTCCGGGTTATACAGGCGTTGAGGATCTCATCCATCAGACAGAGCGCCCCCTCTATCCCGGCCACCGCCCGGGAGTGCAGGAGAACCCTATCCCGGATCGGCGGCGTCAGACCGACGAAGGCGGCATCACCGGCAAGCGTCTGCTCATAGGATGAACCGAGAACCAGGTCCGGAGCGGCGTCGCGGATCATATCCCCGATAACCGAAAAATCATCCGCCGGGGCATCAGCATCGTTCCTGGCTGCGATACAGGCGATATCTGCGTCGAGGTAATCTTTCAGCAACCTGGCTGCAAAATCAGCGTAGGATCTGCCGGAGAAGATCGCCACCCTGGGCGGGTCGAATCTCTGGAGATACTTGTTGCATGCCTTCCTGATCCTGGCATCGGCCCATGCGATCTCCTCCCTGACCGGCTGGGCCTCGATGCCGTCGACCACGGCAGCGAGCGCATCAATCGTCTCTGCAACGGAATCTAGACCCAGGAGCGAGCCGCACCACCTCCCGATGCCGCTTGCGAGGTCGGGGTTTGTGCCGACGGTGAGGGGCGCCGCCCAGCGGGCCGTAGCATAACTGTCCAGGCAGAACGTTGCGGCGACGGTTGCCCCGGCCAGACCGAGCAGGCGCCGTGCCTCAAGGGCGTTGCCCCGGCAGAACGGGTCGGTGCAGCATATGCCGTCGATGTTGACGCCGGCGGCACCGGGGTCTACCTCAGGCGCGATCTCCGCGAGCGCCCGGTGGTATCCCACCTCCAGGTTCCCGAGGAACCCGGGGCTATCGACTATGAAGACCCGACCGCCCCGGGCGAGGTCGCCGATATCCTCGCCCATGATGGCGGGAACACAGGTGTTGACCACTGCAATCCTGGCATACCTATCCTCAAGTTCCCCGATCACCTCATGCAGGCGGGACTCCGTGCCGAATATGACCTCGTTCTCAACGAGGAACGTCCCGTGGATGGGGGTCGCGATGAGGGACGCCGGGTAGAAATAGCAACCGCTCGATCCATGGACGACGACACCGATGTCATCGAAACCCGCCAGGCAGGCGACCGCCCCGGTCATCGCACAGGGCCAGAGTGGGTTTTCGCACGGTCTGTGATAGTCGTCCGGCATTCACAATATTATGGCAGCGCGGGGATATAAAGCACGATCTCCCCCTGCATGTCGATACCCCGGGAAAAACTGGAGGATGGTTATTCCTGTACCTCCACGTCCCGTTTGACGACCATGACCGGCTGGTGGGCGTTCTTGATCACGTACTCAGAGACCGTCCCGAGCAGGCGGTCACGGAGGTTTGACCGTCCGTGCGAACCGATGACGATGAGCGAGGCTCCCTCGGCATCTGCCGCGTTCACGATCTCCTTCCCCGCGGTGCCTATCGGCAGCCTGACGATCACTTCCACGCCCTGCTTCTCGAGCGCGCGGCGGGCATCGATGACCTTGTGCTGGACCTGATCCCGCAGCTGCTGCTGGATCTCGGTCTCCTGATCGGGTATTGTCCCGAGGAACGCCTGCCCCCCTGAGGCGACCAGCGAGACATCCTTCCGGTCGATGACGTGAACAAGAACTACCTCCCTGGTTCCCGCCTCCCGGAGCGCGGGGATATAACTCAACACCTTCATGGAGGGCCCTGAAAAATCTGTTGGAAATAAGATGCGTTCAAACATGCTCTTACCTTCTCCTCTTATAATCTGCTTTATGTGAACCAGGCGTGGATCCTGGTATTCAGGAGATCCACAACCGGTAGTCCATAGTCACTATTAAGCGAAGGGGAACTATTAAAGTTGCTCAGGTGATGCCCCTCTCCCCCTGCAAGGGGGCCCTCTCGCAAGCACCGCAAAGACCGGCAGCGGGAGAGGTGATACGCCGGCGGTCCGGCCACCTCAGATCTCAGGCGCCCTTCCCCGGATCAGGAGCCTCCACTGGTGCAACATCCTCCGGAGCCCCGCGGTTCCGACCGGCGCCGGGTGCGGGAACGACACTGAGATCCCGTCAGGGGCGATCATTAGGTCGAGTGTTCGGGCACACTCGGTGCAGACGATCTCTGCCTCAGGATCGGTCCCAAGCATGGGATGCACCGTCTGGAAACGGATCCTGCTCCCCGCCATATCACAGAACTCCTCAAGCATCGCCGCCTGGTATGCGCGCTCCTCCTCGATGGCATCAGAGGCGTCTATACCGCATATCCTTCCTGTTTCATCGAGGAAACGGAGCGTCCCCGAGAGACCGACCGGGAACGAGTCCACGTATGGGGTGCCAAACCTCCTCCTGAGGTCTTCACCGACCGGCCGCAGTGCCGGCTCCCTCAGGATGTTTGCGGCAGCAGATCCGAGGCGTTCAAGATCACTGGTACCGATCCCCCGCACGAACCTGAGGTTGATGCCGATGCCTAGCCGGCCGAGGAGGCGTGCGATCTCGGCTGCGTTCTCGTCGACGCCGTACTCCAGGTTCTTCTCCCCGATCAGGTTTGCCGAGGGGGTTGGATCGACAACCCCAGGCCTGGCAAGCGACGCCACTGAATGGAGGGCGTTTCTTATCCCGGTATCAAAGACCCCGCCGAGGAACCCCGCGGTTGGCACGGCGATCACCGGGATGCCGCGGTTCTTCGCGCAGACAGCCTCGGTATCATCCCCTATCGTCTCGACTATGCATGTCGAGAGGACGAAGATCGAGGCCGGCGCGGGGGAGAGAGAGAGCGCCCGCGAAATGGTCGCCTCCAGGGCCTCCTCGCCCCCGAAGATTATATCGTTCTCTGTCAGGCGGGTGGAGAGGAGGCGGGGGATCTTGAACCGGTCGTTTGAGAGCAGGGTGGCGTGTATGAGGGAGAAGTTGTGGTGCGCGCACCCCGCAGGACCGTGGATGATGCAGACAGCATCCTGCACTTCCGTGAGCACCGAGAGTGCTCCGGTCAGGGTGCATCCCTCAAACCTGGATGAACTCGAGAGCGAAGGTTTCAATTTCATCCATCTCGAGGGGGGTGGGGATGCCTGTCTCCCTGTTCCCGTAGATCGCGCGCCCGAGTTCCAGGTAGACCGCCGCCTGATCCGATTCCGGGGCATACTCGACGACCGTCTGCCTGTGCAGCTCGGCAACCTGAACCTCATGGGACCGGGGGATGTAGGCGATGAGTCTGGAGTTGATGCGGCGGGCGAACTCAGCCACCAGATCCCGTTCGCCCCTGATATTCTTTGCGTTGCAGATCACGCCTCCGAGTGTGCATCTGCTCCGCGCCCGACGCGAGAGGCGGGCTATGGCTTTTGCGATGTTGTTTGCCGCATAGATTGACATAAGCTCCCCGGAGGTGACCAGGTATATCTCCTGCGCGTAGCCTTCGCGCATTGGCATGGCAAACCCGCCGCAGACGACATCCCCGAGGACGTCATAGACGATGACGTCGCCTTTTAGGGCGTTCAGGCGCTCGAGGAGCTGGAACGTTGCGATGATGCCCCGGCCGGCGCACCCGATGCCGGGTTCGGGGCCTCCTGCCTCAACGCATCGCACACCCCGAAAACCCTGGTAGACAACGTCATCGACGGTGATCTCCTCTTCCCCGCGCTCTCTGATGAGGTCGAGCACTGTCGGGATCCAGGTTCCATGCATCAGCATGCGGGTGCTGTCATGCTTCGGATCGCAGCCGATCTGCAGTATATCGAGCCCTTCTCCCGCGAGTGCTGCCGATAGGTTTGCTGCAGTAGTGGATTTCCCGATTCCACCCTTCCCGTAGAGGGCGATCTGTTTCATTATACTTAACTATGCGCCTGCATGTGTAATTAGGTGTCGGATGATGCTTATATCAAATTATTATATTTTACTTATGTCTGGAGAATAAGCGTTCTTTTCAGGTAATTTATTAAAAAAATGATTAATATACTCTATTTTAATAATAAATTTTATAAATATTGTTTTTTATCTACAAAAAAGCATATATACCATCCCCCGAAACTCTTGTAAAACAGAGGAATATTGAGCCATGGATCCCCGATTTCGATCACGGTTGATAGTAGCGATCATCCTCCTGACCGTCGTCTGCTCAGCCTTCTCGGTGAGCTCAGCCGTCGGATTCCACCTGGAGAACAGGGATGGGAGCGGCGCCGGGGCAACGCTCGCGGAGGCCCTTGTGTTGCAGCAGAGCACCAGGATCAGGAGCGAGTACATGGAGAACCTCACCGTCTACATCGACAGCAGGAATGAGGCATTCAGCAGGCATGGTGAGCCCAAAACCGCGATCGGCCTCTATGTTCCGGAAGAGAGCGCCATATACATCCGCTCGGATCGGCACCCGGAGCAGGCTGATGATGCATTTGCTGAGCAGATAGGCTACCGGGTTTATCACACCATGGGATTTGAGGAGAGCACGGTCTTTTCATCCCTCGCCGCAAAGCCCGGATCCCGCCTGGAAGTGGTCAGCACCCCCGCCGGTGAGAAGAGAGATGCCACGATCTTTGCCGGCGCCTTCATGCTCTACCACACCTCCCCCGGCCTCCTGGAGGAGGAAACCCCCGAGATTTACGCCTACATGGACCTGCTCGCAGAGAACGGCGGCGATGCGGCGACGGTGGACGACCTCTACACCCATGGCCAGTCGGAGTGACCGAGACCTCTTTTTTTGCGGCCCACTGCACCAGGCAACCCGGGATGCATCATCCGATCCCAGATCAACAGAATGCATGGATAACCCCCCGGGTCCGATGCCCTCCGGTTCAGGGCGGGCATGCATGCTACAGGAGATAGGGCAGGATTTCCCCCCATAAAGTTTACCCGACCCCTCACCAGATAAATACAATCTCCTCCATAATGTACTGTATGGCAACTCTCCAGGTGGCCCTAGATCTCCTCGAGATCGATCGTGCGATGGAGATCGCGGATGAGGCGGTCCGTGGCGGTGCGGACTGGATTGAGGCTGGAACCCCCCTGATCAAGAGCGAGGGGATGCAGGCCGTGCGTATGCTCCGGAGACGCTTCCCGGAGCGTGAGATCGTCGCTGACATGAAGGTCACCGACACCGGTGCCGTTGAGGTGGAGATGGCAGCGAAATCCGGTGCCGGGATCGTCTGTATCCTCGGCGACGCCGATGATGCGGTCATAGCCGAGGCAGTCCGCTCGGCCCGGAAATACGGTGTCCGGATCATGGCCGATCTCATCAACGTCCGGGATCCCGTCTCCCGGTCCCGCGAACTTGAGGCGCTCGGTATCGATTACATCAACGCCCACGTAGGTATCGACCAGCAGATGATAGGACGGTCCTCGCTTGACCTCCTCCGCCGCCTCGCCGGCGAGGTGAACATCCCCATCGCCGTCGCGGGGGGGCTGGATGCAGATACCGCATCCGAGGCGGTCGCCGCCGGGGCCTCTATCGTCATCGTGGGAGGGAACATCATCAAGGCCGCCGACGTGACCGGGGCAGCGCGGCGGGTCAGGGATGCCATCGACCGCCCCGAGATCAGGCCGCGCGAGAAGGAGAGCCCGGATGCCGCCATCCGCCGGCTGCTGGAAGCGGTCTCCGCGCCAAACGTCACCGATGCCATGCACCGGAAGGGATCCATGACCGATATCGTATCCATATGCGGGCGGGTGAAAGCGGTCGGCCCGGCGGTGACGGTCAGGACCATCGCCGGGGACTGGGCAAAGCCCGTCGAGGCGATCAACGTCGCCGGGACGGGCGACGTCCTCGTCATCAGTAACGACGGGAGGACGGACGTCGCCCCCTGGGGAGAACTTGCCACCCACTCTGCCAGGAACCGGGGGATCGCCGGCATCGTGATCGACGGCGCGGTGCGGGATGTCGACGACATCAGGGAGATGAAGTTCCCGGTCTTTGCCCGGGGAACCGCCCCGAACGCCGGTGAACCCAAGGGCCTCGGGGAGATCAACACCGAGATACTCTGCTGCGGGCAGGAAGTCAGACCCGGCGACTGGATCGTCGCCGACGAGAGCGGGGTTGTGGTGGTTCCCCGGGAGCGGGCCTACGAGATCGCGCGCCGGGCTGCGGAAGTAAAGAAGACAGAGGAGCGGATCAGGGAAGAGATCCGGCGCGGAAAGACACTCTCTGAGGTATCAGAACTCCTGAAATGGGAGAAGCAGCACTGACCGGCAGCCGATTCCCCGGCTCCTTGGATGGCACCCCCTGCCTGATAGGCCCCCTCACCGGGATGAAGGCGTCTTGAGGAGTTCCCCGCCGCGATCGAGGATCTGCCGGATGGCGTCCTCGATCCGGTCCACGCGCACGATCAGGATCGCCCCATCCCTGCCTGAGTAGGCGTAGGCGTACTCGATGTTGACCCCCAGATCCCCGAGGACCGACGCGATCTCAGAGAGACCGCCCGGCTCATCGCGCATCCTGATACCGATGACCTCGGTGAACGAGACCCGGAACCCGAGATCGGTAAGCCTCCGGTGCGCATCCTCCGGGCGGTCGACAAGCGCCCTGACGACTCCAAACCCATTTGCCTCGGCGATACTGAACGCAAATATGTTGATCTCTGCATCCCGGAGCGCGCCGGCGATAGCAGCCAGCCGTCCAGGGCGGTTCTCTGAAAAGATTGAGATCTGTTTTATGATATACGGTTTCTCCATTACAATGACCTCCTGTCAACGACCTTCTTCGACTTTCCTTCAAAGCGTGGAAGGGAACCGGGTTCGACCAGTTCCACGCCCACGCCCACGTTAAGGGAGCCCCGGAGGCGGTGCTCCACCGTCTTTCTGATCATCATAAGATCAGTGATCTTGTCTGAGAACGCCTCCTCGCTCACCTCAACCCGCACGAGCATGGTATCGAGCGCACCCTTCCGGTCGACGATTATCTGGAAGTGCCGGCCGACCTCAGGGATCTCGAGCAGGGCATGCTCCACCTGTGAGGGGAATACGTTGATGCCGCGTATGATCAGCATATCATCCACCCTTCCCTGGATCCGGTGGATGCGCGGGTGGGTCCGCCCGCAGGAGCAGGGCGCTTCATCCATGATGGTGATATCCCCGATCCGGTACCTGATCATCGGGAACGCCTCCTTCTGCAGGACCGTGATGACCATCTCTCCCCGCTCGCCGGGCGGGAGCACCTCCCCGGTCGCAGGGTCAACGATCTCCACGAGGACGAGATCGCTCCAGATGTGGATGCCCTGCTGCTCTGAACACTCGGTGAACATGGGCCCGGAGAGTTCGCTCGTACCATATATATCGTAGGCGCGGATCCCGAGCCAGCCCTCTATCCGGTTTCGCATCTGCTCTGACCAGGGCTCGGCGCCGAGTATCCCGATCCTGAGATCGGTGTCGTCTTTGATGGAGACGCCCATCTTCTCGGCAACCTCTCCCATATGGAGGAGGTAAGAGGGGGTGCAGGCGATTGCGGTGGTATGGAGATCCTGCATCAGTTCGATCTGCCGTTCGGTGTTCCCGACGCTTGTCGGGAGAACGGTTGCACCGACGCGTTCGGCACCGTAGTGGACCCCGAGACCCCCGGTGAAGAGGCCGTAGCCGTAGCTCACCTGAAGGACATCCCCGCGCCCGAGGCCTAAGGAAGAGAATGCACGCGCCAGCGATTCGCTCCAGTTCTCTATATCCTTCTCGGTATAGCCGACGACAGTCGGCTTCCCGGTCGTCCCGGAGGAGACATGGTACCTGGCCAGGTCATCCTTTGGCACGCAGAAGAGCCCGTCCGGGTAGGTGTCCCGGAGGTCATCTTTGTACATGAACGGGAGTTTCCCTATATCTTCAAGTGACCTGATATCATCGGGCCTGACCCCCTGCTCCCTCATCCGTCGCCGGTAGAACTCGCTCACCTCGTAGGCGTGTGTGATCAGCGATTTTGCAAGCCTGTACCGAACCTGCCGGAGTTCGTCGACAGGCATCTCCTCAATCTTCTGGTTCCAGCAACCCATCACAGAACCCCCCTCCGGTCAACGACCCGCTTCGCCTTCCCCTCGAACCTGGGCAGCGACCCGGGCTCCACCAGTTTCACGGAAGTCCGGAGCCCGAGGGCGCTCTGGAGCTCGCCGGCGATCATCTTCTGGATGCGGGCGAGATCCTTTAGTTCCCCGGAGAACCCGGCCCTGGTCATCTCCACCTCGATAGCCATCTCATCGAGATGCTTTACGCGGTCGACGTATACCATGAACTGCTCCCCGACCTCAGGGAGAGACCTGAGCACATGCTCGATCTGCGATGGGAAGACGTTGATCCCCCGAATAACCAGCATATCGTCGCAGCGGCCCGTGATCTTCTCGATCCTCTGCCCGCGCCCGCAGGCACATTCGTTATCGATCAACCGTGTCACATCGCCAGTGCGGTAGCGGATGAGCGGCAGCGCCTCCTTGGTGAGCGGTGTTATGACGAGTTCCCCCCGCTCGCCGGGGGCGAGTCGCTCACCGGTCTCAGAGTCGATTATCTCTGCAAGGTAGAAGTCATGCCAGAGATGAAGCCCTGAGCGTTCCAGGCACTCGAACGCCACTCCCGGCCCATACATCTCAGAGAGCCCGTAGCTATCATAGGCCTTCAGATCGAGGCGCCGCTCGAGTTCAACCCGCATATTCTCTGACCAGGCCTCGGCCCCGAATATACCGGTCTGCAGGGTATCGAGGGTTTTTCCCATAGACTCAGCCACCTCGGCAAGGTGGAGGGCGTAACTTGGCGTGCAGTGGATAGCAGTCACACCGAAGTCCTCGATCATCTCGATCTGGCGGCGGGTGTTGCCGGTTGCGCTCGGGATCACGGTCATGCCGATCTTCTCGGCTCCGTAGTGGAACCCGAGGCCCCCGGTAAAAAGGCCGTAATTGACTGCGTTCTGGAAAATATCATCTTCCCCAAGTCCGATCATGGTCATGTTCCGTGCTATCAGCTCCGACCAGTTCTCCAGGTCATTGCAGGTGTAGCCGACGACGGTCGGCTTCCCGGTGGTGCCGGAGGTGGTATGAATTCGCACGATCTCCCTGAGCGGAACCGCTAAGAGGCCGAACGGGTACCCGGCCCGGAGTTCCGACTTATAGGTGAAGGGGAGTTTCTCAACATCATCAAGCGTCCTGATATCATCTGGTGAGACGCCCGCTTCCCTGAATTTTCTCTGGTATAACCCTACTTCCTGTGCCTGACGGAGCGTCCACTTCAACCTCTTCAGTTGAAGATCCGCGAGTTCTTCAGGCCGGATTGTCTCCATCACCCTGTTCCAGAACATAAGTATCCCATCGGTATGCCGCCGGCCGGGGAAGAGTCGATACCCCGCAGACCGCACGTTGGTATAGTTGTGTCAATTCTCCCGGCGACCCCGTCGCTAAGCCGCAAAGATGAGTTCGCCGGGTATACTCTACCTTTAAGGTGAGCGGCCGGTATGGAAAAGGTTTGCTAACCCATGGCGTGGCACACCGACGACCGGTCATGCCTGCACTCGCCCGGTATACCGCTGATTCGATGCATTAATCACCAAAAGGCGCCTACTAGCTCACCTGCAGAGTGATAGGATGACGGCGGCGAAACCCTGGCTCCCGGTCTTCGGATACGGGGGACACATCAAGGCGACGAGACAGGAACTGATCATCGCGCACGGGACAGCCACCCGGCGTTACCCGCTCCAGGCAGTTAAGCATCTCCTGATCGTCGGTGGCCATACCCTGCACACCTCGGCGGTGACGAACCTCCTCAAAGCCGGTGCTGCCATCACCTTCTTTGATATCGATGGCACACCCGTCGGTTATCTCTACCCCTACAGCTACCGGTCGGACGGCGTGGCGCGCGCCGCCCAGGAGCGGGCCGCCCCACATCGGTTCGCGCAGTCGCTTGCAACCGCAGGTCTGCAGTCGAGGCTCCTCCTTCTTGAGGAGCTCTGCCACACCGGGCAGGAGATCTTCTATGCCGCGGAACTCGACTTCCTCTACCAGGTCAGAGAGGAGCTCGCGGTCTCAGTCACCATGGAGGGGCTGCGGAGGCTCTCCCGTCTGACCGGTGATATGTACTACGAGATCCTCTCCCGCACGCTCCCGCCGGGACTCGGGTTCCATCGCCGGACGAACCGCCCTTACCGCGATCCCGTCAATACCATGTTCTCGCTTGGCTACGCGATGCTATACGGCAACTGCTGCGTCTCCCTGGTCGGTGCTTACCTCGATCCTGATCTCGGCATGCTCCACGAGGGCGCCGGGAGCCTCGTATACGACATCATGGAACCGCAGAAAGTGGTGATGGTGGATCGCACCGTCATCAGGTTTGCCAGGGAGATCTCGGAGGAAGACTACGAATGCAGTGAGAAGAGATGTTACCTTGATGGAAACTTCTCAAACCAGCTTGTGCAGGCGTTCCGGGACTCTATCGATCAGTCCCGGATCGATACGCAGGTGCAGATCCTGCGGGACGCGCTTCTCGCGAATACCGAGTTTCACGTGCTGTACTGGTAGACACCCCGCTGGATTGTGAACTCCGGGTAGAGGGCGAGAGGGATCTCCTGCTGGGAGAGATTCCTGACGACGATCCGGGGGCACCCGTAGAGCATGGAGACGAATTTATCCAGGACGATGGGTTCAGCGGTTGCGGTTATGAGCACCTTCCCGCCAGGGAGATTCATGACCTCGCCACTGACGCCTAGGTTTGTGGCGATCCTCTTTATGCATGCGCGGAACCCGACACCCTGCACCTTTCCCGATACCCTGATCTCGATCGTTTTCACAGCCAGTGCTCCTGGACAACCCGCATGGACATCTCCAGTTCATCGTATACCTCGTCCCGGATCCCTGTGTCGCGGATGTTGAGAGCCTCGCTCACGGCCATGTCGAGGATCTCCCTGGATCGATCCGCGTAATGTTCTGCGTATACCCGGCACGCCATATCACCGAACGTGAAGGCCCGCCGGGCGAGCGGTCTGATGATCCGCGCCTCGTCGATCGCGTATTGGAGCATCCGGTCCGCAAGTTCATGCTGCCTCGCGTTCCTGGCAATGAGAAAGAGCTCGGTGTAGTAGATCGCCCGTTTTGCCCGATCGGGTGCCGCCCCGATGGTTCTGTCGAGCGTGACCATATCTTTTGTTGTGTACTCGCCGCGCCGGATCTTCTCGCGGCAGTCGAGGATCCTGCCAAAGGCTGTATACTTCCAGGATTGGGGCATAGCCTGCTCGAGCTGGACCATCATGCTGTAGCGGATCCGATCATCCTCAATTCTGGATACGATCTCGACAGCACGCTGCTGCATCACTGCCTCTCCGGTCTTCCGGTAGAGCGAGAAGAGCATCCGGGCCATGCGCTGTTGCGTCATGGCGGTGATGAAGGGGATCTGGATGCTTCCGACTGTCTTCCCCAGACCTTCCAGAAGTTCATCGATCTCTTCCTCATCTCCGTAGGTCTCAGCGAACTGCGCCACGTCAAAGAGCATCGAGAGCCTGATATAGGGGGAGGGGATGCTCACCACGGTACGGCACATGGCCGAGAGGATCTCCTTCCTCTGGACGGGTTCACTGACCATGTCAAAGACCGCCGCCAGCGCATCCACGTACTCCACTGGGTCAGTGATCCTGCTGACCTGTTCTACTGCCCAATCGACATCCTTCTCCTGCCGGCTGACCGCGTTGACATTCTTCGTAGCGTAGACCAGATTCTTCCTTACGAATGCCTCCCGTTCCGGGTCGACAAATTCAAGCAGCTCCTGGGCCTCATCGAGGTAGGTTCTGGCCATAACGTGGTCGATACCGGCCATGAGCCCGGCAAGGTCGGAGAGCATGATCGCGCGGATGGAGGAGTCAGCAATGGTGCTGATGGTCTCATGCAGCCTCCTGATGATCTCCTCGGCCCGCTCCCCATTGCCCAGAGCCGAGTAGGCGCTCACGATCCGGTACATACCTGAATACCGGGAGTAGACGTCGCCGGCGTGCTCGAAGAGGTGGTACATCAGTTCAAGCACCTGCGGTGTTGCTGTCGACCCCTCGATCCCCTCCAGCAGGTAGGCCATCACCTCGTAGGGGTCGACAGAGTCAAACTCCCTGACATACTCGGTGAAGAAAGTGAGGATTCGCTGGATCATGGCGTTCCGCTCGTATCCACCCTCGATCTCCAGGGAGAGGAGAGCCATCGGGATGGCAAAGATCGGGCTTGAGTAGATCTGGGAGTACTCGAGCATGATGTCAACGTAACTTGCTATCTTGATCGAGATCTCCTCGCGCGGGGTGCCGGTCTTGAGGAGATCGAGCGCGGTCTCGAATGGTTCCATCATGCCTTCGAAGACCCGGGCATCACCACGGGAGAGGTGGTCTGCAGCCTGCAGGCTCCCGACCCTGATATAACCCTCGATGAGGGGGTCGACCAGGTGCCGCTGCAGCGATGGATCAGTGATCTGGGAGAGGATCTGGGTCGCCTCACCGAGCGCCCGGAGCGAGAGCTGCTCGATCCCGTACATGATCAGGCCGTGGATCACCTTGCCCATCACAAAGAGGCAGTGGTCAGGCTCCAGCAGGGATGCGGAGAGGATCCGCATTCCGTGAAGAAGATCGAGGTCGCCGTCCTCAACAGCGAGCACGGCCGCCTGGTCCACGACGCCGCCCAGTGCCTCGGCCCGTGCCTGCTGGTCCATAATCTCACAGGTGAGTGCGGTAGCGCGCCTGAGGATCTCCCGATCTTTCCGGGCGACGCCGATCTGTGCCATCTCGATGACGATCGCTGAGATGGCCTGCTCGCGCAGGGTCTGGTCCACGATCTGGTTTGCCAGGCTCACGAGGCCGGACGGGTCTTTCTGGCGGATGAACCCCCGTCCGATCAGGATGGTGTTGCACTCGAAAAGCAGGGTGTCCTGTGTCTGGTGCAGCCCGGCAAGGTCTTTTATCGCTGGCGTGTGCCTGACGACTTCATCAAAGTTGTCCTCCTTGCAGAAGTCGGTCACCGCCTGATGTACCAGCGAGTTGGCAATATCGGTCTCCAGCGCGGCAAGGATGTTCTCGCGGACGAGTCTGGTCTCGTCACGCCTGATACCTTCCTTGATCAGACGGACACTGGTATCGAAAAACTGGGCATTGATCCTCTGGGCGCTGGTGCTGGCTTTCTTCATGACCTCGATCGCATGGTAAAAGTCCCCCATACGGGATAGTGCGTCGGTGATCTGCCGGTAGAGGTGGGCTGCCTTCGCGGCGTCACAGGACTCCTCGATCAGCGGCACGATATCAAGAAGTATTGTCGGGTTCTCGTTCTTTTCGACGACCGCGATGCCGGAGAGGACGATCTCCTCGATGGGGAGTTGGGCCTCTACCGTGCTTCTGGCGTTGAACTCAAACGCCTTCTCAAGGTACCAGCGCTCCCCGCTGCGCTCTGCTTTCTTCAGGAGTTCGAGGACAAGGGTCTGGCCTGCCCAGGGTTTCTCGTCATCGAGCCTGAGCAACCTCGCGTAGACCTGTTTCTTGTCCCGCTGGCGGTCGAGGAGGTGTTCGGTCAGTATAGCGAGAACCTCGGTGAGCCGCTCCTCCGGGATCCCTGAGAGAAAGTCTATTATCTGCTCGATATCGGAGATCTCCTTCTTCAGCGAGGATCTCCAGGTGGCATCCACGATGTCAGCGATCGAGTTGGTGCGCCGGATCTTCTGGTCGATCTCGGTGGCGTTTAAAATACTGCTGATCACCAGGTGGATATCGTCTGCCTCGATGCCGAAAACGGCGATCGCCCGGGCCACATCTGCGTGGAGCTGTGACTGTTTTGATATATCACCGACCTCAGAGAGCGCCTGGAGAGCATGCTGCATGATATCGATGTTCTGGTATTTCTGTCCGTACTGGATAAAGAGCGGGATGATATCAGAGAGGATGGCCGAGCGGTATTTACGGATGCTGATCTGGTCGAGTGTCTCCTCTCCTTTCCTGATATAGTGGATATCTCCGGTATCGACCCCGGCCTGGACCAGATCCCGAGAGATCTCGGCAAGGATGTCGGACTGGTGGCTCTTGCGGTCGAGTTTGTCGATCAGGGTATATATTGCGGAGAACCATATATCATCCCTGGTCTCACGATAGAGCCCGGCAGCACGGCGGGCGAGGGCGAAGACCTCTTCTTTCGATGGCTCGATGAGCTGGCTCAAGAGTTCCGGGTGGTTCTCCTCAAACGCCGCATTTACCAGGGCCGCATTCATCTGTTCATAGAGAGATTTCTTCTCCTTTCTCGTCTGGGTCTCTGAAATATCCAGGGCTACCCTCTCGATCTTACGCAGATCACCGGAAGAGATTGCAGAGGTTATCTTCTGCTTCATCTGTGGATTATCACTCATTTTGATCACCGCTCTCCAGCAGGTTCTGTATCATGCATGTCAATCATTATATATATACATTTCTCTGATCCCGCAAGAGTGTTCTTTGATGAAATTTGGAGAGATCCTCACGGATGCATGAAATATAGGGGGAAATACGTGTCCTCCGCATCACCATGAATGGAACATTTAATGTGGGGTGGGTCTCACCTGTGCAAAGCCAGAGGGGTTCAGGTCTGCCCGATCACCCGCATTATCTCCCGGTACATGCCATCAGCGATGCCCGGATCCCCTGACTCAATCATAATCCTGATCATCGGCTCCGTACCTGACTCCCGCACCAGCGCCCAGGCATCGTCCCTGATGATCTTTATGCCGTCGATCCTCTCGATGGTCTCTCCAGAGAACGCCTCCTCGATGACGCTGACCAGAGCGCCCGGGTCGGGTGCGGGGTATTTTTCTTTGATCAGATGGTAGACCGGGAGAGCATCGGCGAGATCTGAGAGATCCTTCCCGCTATGATCTGCAAGAACCGCCACCATCATTGCGGCGGTCATGCCCCCGTCCCGGCAGAACTGGTGATCAGGGTAGATCAGGCCACCGTTTCCTTCGCCTCCGAAGGAGACCCTCTCCCCCTGCCCGATGAGCTCGATCATCCGCCTTGCGACGTAGATGCTCCCCACGGGGGTGTAGTCGACGGTGCATCCGTGTTTCCCCGCGATATCCTGGATAAGCCGGGAGGTGGCGACCGGGGTGACGACGAGTCCACCGGGGTTCCTGCGGCAGACGTAATCCTCGATAAGGCCGAACTCGTAGTTCTCTTCTATATAGCGTCCTTTGTTATCAACAAAGACTGCCCGGTCGGCGTCGCCGTCATGGGCCACACCGAAGGCGGCACCTGTGGCGATGACCATCTCCGAGAGGGGCTGCAGCCCTTCGGGGGTCGGTTCAGGCAGCCGGCCCGGGAAGGTGCCATCGATGCGTGCGTTGATGGTATGGACCCGGCAGCCCATCCTCTCGAGTATGGCCGGTGTGGTGAGGGCCGCGGGGCCGGATCCCGGGTCGACGACGACGGTCATACCCTCGCCGATGCCCGCCGGGAAGTGCCTCACGATAGCCTGTATATACTCCTCGATCCGCTCGGGTGCGGCGGTCTCTCTGCCGACGCCGTCCCAGGCAACTGCATCGAACTCGTCGGCGAAGAACCGGTTCTCGAGCTTTATGATCTCGTCGTCCGCCATCTCGGTGCCGTCGGCCTCGATGACCTTAACACCGTTGTACTCAGGGGGGTTGTGGGACGCGGTGATCATCGCGCCGCCGGCGAACCGGTCATCGGCCTTTATGATATACTGCAGGGCCGGTGTGGGGAGGATACCCATATCCACCACGCTGCACCCGGTCATCAGGAGACCGGCCTTGAGAGCGTGGGCCAGGGCTTCGCCGGACGTCCTTGTATCCCTGCCGACGGCGATGGTGCCTTTCCGCATCGATCCGAGCGCGGCGCCGATCTTGAGGACGAGGGTCGGCGTCATCATCTCCCCGACGACGCCGCGGACACCGTTTGTTCCAAACATCTGTTTTTTATAGCGCACTGATGATCACTCCTCAATATCGTGCAGCTCCCGCTTCAGCCGGTCGATCGCCCTGATTGCGGCGGCGAACGCCTCCTGGCGGTGTTTTGCAAGTATAGCAAGATAGGTCAGATCTTCTCCGGCATAGAGGCGCCCTTTCCGGTGGTGGAACCTTGCGCCGATGATCCCGGGAACGGATTCTATCTCCCGCCGGAGACTCTCTGCCAGGGCATCGACGGTCTCATCGAACTCCATGTAATCGGTCCGTTCGGTGCCGGTCCATTCCCTGACGACCCCGTTGAACGTGAGGATGGCCCCGGCATGCGAGACGCCATACTCGCGCTTCAGCTCCCTGACCAGCCCCTCGATGGTGTAGTAATCCTCGAACTCCGGGAGTGCGGCGATCACATCGTCGACTGACGGGTTGCGCAGCACGACATTCTCACTCTCAAGGTCACCGATCACAATCCGTGGAAACGGCCGGGACTTGAATCCCTCAAGTATGGCGTACTCGACACCGGCGTTGCAGAGGGTCTCGAGGGTGGAGTCGAGGTCGCCCTCGCGCTTTATGATGACCGATTTGCCATCGTCAACGCCGCCCGATATAGCGGCATATGATTCATGGTATATAGTTGTATCTTTCCCGGGCTCGAGCATAAAGCCGTGATGTCCGAGGTGTTTGACTGCTCCGACGGTCCCGTGGGCTGAGAGTGCCCCGATCAGGCTCTTTATGAACGTTGTCTTTCCTGTCTTTGAACGGCCGACTATCTGGATGATCTTCATGGGTACTCATTCTCCTCCTGGCCGGGCCTGGACTTCAGGATGACCGAGGCAGCCTCGGCCACGCCCCGCATCACCTCGGTGATCCGGTCCTCGATCTCGATCTCATCGTCGATGGTCAGGCTTGTGCCTTCGACTTCCAGCAGGAACCGGGCGACCTCACTCGCCTCAAAGAGGATCTCATCGAGTTCCTCGGCGGTGAAGAAGCCGCACATGGCGCCGTAGAAGAATGTGGCCCCGGCCTTCTTCACCTTTTTCTTGAACGAACTCCTCGCCTGGTTGACCGCCTGCGGTGTGTAGGTATCGACCATGAACGGGCAGAGGTCGGGGAGGTTTTCACCGATGAATGTCATCTCCGAGCCGCTGGTGGTCCGAAAGTCTGCGCAGAGGCGTGCGATCGCCCACTCGCGGGCGGTGACGTAGGTGTGCTTGCGCAGGAACTGGTTGACCCGCCGATAAGTGGCGCCATCAACTTTCTTGAATTTCTGATACTTGTTTGGGTCGCTGCGATAATCAGGTTCTTCCATTTTGCATATCCTCTTGTCGGTATTGGTATTTCAATCTAAGGAGAGGGCGGTGCCCGGCCTGTCATTCATATGTATAGCATCATACGGTTTATACCTGCCTCTCCCTCCCCGATCTCAGGGCAGGATATCCGGCCAGATTCAGCCTGCCGGGGCCGCA
>MTBK01167647.1_pt1 | contig 18625 bp, 22 predicted proteins | sample 1535981 | NCBI WGS metagenome assembly MTBK01 (sample SAMN06109225, study PRJNA356200) | anaerobic digester metagenome | isolation source: biogas reactors fed with pig manure or primary and secondary sludge | place: Spain | collected 2016-06-30 | reverse complement strand
GGGGAGCGAGCATTAGATCATGAAAGTCCTTGGGATCTCCGGAAGTATGCGCAAGACCGGCAACACCGCGCTGCTGGTCACCACCATCCTCAACCGGGTGCGGGAGGCGGGTATCGAGACCGAGTACCTATCGCTCGCTGATAAGGAGATAAGGCCCTGCACCGGTTGCGAGGCCTGCAAAGAAGCGAAATGGTGCGTGACCGAGGAAGACGACTGGGGGAGCATCGCAGAGAAGATTATCGCCTGCGAGGTTCTGGTCATCGGCGCCCCGACATACTACTACGACATCAACGGCCAGACGAAGAACCTGATCGACCGGACATACTCCCTCTACCACGACCGGAGGCTCTCCGGCCGAAGAGCAGTGGGTGTCACCGTCTGCGCCGACCGGGGGTGTGAGCGGTCGCTCCAGACCATTGAGGGGTTCTTAAACACCCACGAGTTCTCGTACCTCGGCTACGTCTGCGGCAAGGGGTATGCACCGGGGGATATCCGCAAAGACGAGCGGGCGATGACGCAGGCCCGGCAGGTCGCGGATAAGATCATCAGGTATCTCCAGCCCGACGACTGAGGGCGGGGAGGAGTCTCCACGCCGGGTGGCGGACCCCCCATCCACCCGCCCCGGCAGCGGTCAGAGCAACAGCGATATTATAGCAAGTATCACGAAGAGGATGATCAGCCACTTCGCGATCGACATAGAGATTCCTGCAGCGCCCCGCGCCCCGAGTATGGCAAGGACGAGTGCTATGATAAAGAAGAGGATCGCAAGTCCCACAAGACCATTTACCATTATCTCTCCCTCCCGGATGCCGGTATCCAGCCGGCCCCGGGGAGGGGGAAATGATGCCCGGACATATATAATTTTCCTGAAATAATACTGCCCGATCTGCGGGGTGGTTGACGGGAAACAGTAGGCATACCCGATCGCTACCGTTTCACGCGCAGGTTTGCAGGGATAACTCCCGCCTCTCCGGGATCAACTCATAGGTCGTCGTCCGCTGCCGGAGCGTCCGCCCCAGGTCCTCGGCCATCCGCCGCATCTCAGCGGGGTCCAGGTAGTCTGTCCCCCGGGCGCCGGCGCTCCGGGAGATGCTCTCCTCGAACAACGTCCCCCCGAGGTCGTTTGCGCCGGAGAGAAGCGTCACCTCCGCCATCTTCGTCCCCAGTTTCACCCAGGATGCCTGGATGTTCTCGATGTTGTCGAGGAAGAGCCGGGCCACCGCGACCATCAGGATATCCTCCCTCCCGGTCGCCCCGGCCCGAGCGCGCCCCGCCCGGTAGAGGGGGGTGTTTTCGTGGATGAACGAGAGCGGTACAAACTCGGTGAACCCCCCGGTATCATCCTGGATCTCCCGGAGGATACCGAGATGCCGGATCCGGTCGGCATCGCTCTCGGTGTGGCCGTACATGATCGTCGCCGTCGAGCGGATGCCGAGGTCGTGAGCCTCCCGGATGATCCTCGCCCAGGTCGCGGTATCGATCTTGCCCGGGCAGATCACGGCGCGGACAGGATCAACCAGGATCTCGGCCGCGGTCCCGCAGAGCGTCCCGAGCCCTGCGGCCTTCATAGCGATGAGCACCTCCCGCGTGGAGAGATCGCTTCTCCGTGCGGCGTAGGCCACCTCCATCGGGTTGCTCGCGTGGATGTGGACCCCCGGCGCCTCGTCCCGTATCCAGGAGTATATATCGATGTAGGATTGGGCGTCGAAGTCCGGGTGGAGGCCGCTTACCGTGCAGACCTCGGTGACACCCCGGCCACGCGCTTCCCGGGCCCTCTCCCTGACGGCGGCCTCGCCGTAGAGGTAGGCATCCCTGTCGCCCGCCTTCCGGGAGAACCCGCAGAATCCGCAGGCGTTCACGCAGATGTTGGTCGTATTGATGTTCTGGTTCCTGACATAGGTGACGGTATCCCCGACCATCATCTCCCGGAGTTCGTCAGCAGCAGCGGCGATCTCAAGGATATCCCGGTCCCGGGCCCTCAGGAGGCGGATGGCTTCCTCATCGGTGAGCCGGTAGCCGGCGAGTACGTCGTCAAGAATCCTTCGCAGTGGCGGTAGCATACCCTCGAACTGCCTCCCCGTGGGCATGCCTGCATTGGATGCGATACCTCAAAAACCTTCTGGTACCCCGGGAGCATGGGCATACACTTATTACCTCCGGGATGCATCCCGGCTGCCATGGCTCAGCAGATCCTCTGTCACCAGCGAACCCGGCTCAGCTATAAGGATGCGTTTGGATACGTCATACCGGTCGGGGATACCAGCCTGATGGCCTGGGTGACCGATGACGGGATGATCGGGACCTCGGGGTTTGATATCGAAGCACTCGCTGTCTCCGGCATCCCGGCGGCGATCGTCGGCGTATCGGAGGAGTCGACCCTGGAGACCCTCAACGACCTGATGGATGCCGAGGTGAAGGCGGCAAACCTCCCGGCGGTGCAACGCCGTGTCGATATAGGTATGTCAGGGAGAGAGGCCCTGAACCGGTTGTAAGCGGCCCGGGAAGGGCTCAGGTACACGGTGGTTCCGGGCGCCCCCGGAACTGTGCCGCCCCGGCACCCGGAGAGGAGCCCTTTTGCATCCCCTCCAGCCGGCAGTATCGCGCGGCAGACTTCCGCTATTTCTTCATATCCCCATCTCCCGGGCCGATGACCGGGCACCCCTCCGGCATGCATCAGCGCGAGCGTGCGAGCACCGGGGAGCACAGATCCTGCGCCCGGACGCCCGGTACCGGGGTGAGCCATTCGACATATATAAGAGCCCCACGAACGCACTACGTAGTAAATCTCAGAGACTATCGTAAAGCCCGCGCATGCGCGTGGAATACTTTCTGAAGGCCCGGGACACCTCACGTGTCTTTGGAGAGGATAAAATGGTATGAGGCCAACATCATGACTTCCAGAATGCATACCCCCCACACGACCTGTCCCAGCTGCCACGAAGAGGTCTTCCTGGACGAACTTGTGGGCGGGCGGTGCCCCCTCTGTGGGTATTCCCTTGATGAAGATGACGGAACGTGTAGTGAGTATGAGGAGACTCTCGAGCATTCAGACCTCGGATGGATGATCGTCCAGTTCTTTGTCTTCAAGCGATTCTGCAGTGAGGGAGCAAACCCGATCCACGTTATGCAGGTCATCTCCCGCTACGAGGAACTTCTCCAGATCGATCCGGCGGATGCGGAGAAGATGCAGTTCGCTCTGGAAGTTCCCATGCGCCGCCGGGAGCGTCTGCTCCCGAAGCGGTGTTCGAAGTGCGGCAGAATGTTTCTATCGGGCGGAAAAGCGGTGATCTCCGGGGATATATCATCCCCGGAGTACACGCGAGAGTACATCTGCCCGGATTGCTATCAGTAGGTCCGGGCAACAAGAGTAGACGTGCCCCTGCCGCCACAGGCGACGCACGGGCCGTCGGAGATGGTGATCAGGTCCGATCGGATATCGGTCCCGAGGATGCTTGCATCCACCGCCGTCTCGATCTTTTCTGCGCATTCCTGTGACCCGCACCAGTGCACGACCGCCACCCCGTCCTTCACCGCGAGCGCGGTCTCCTCAAGGGTCGCCGCCGCGGTTATCCGGCCGGCCATCGCCTGCTTCGCCGTCTCCCGGATCCTCGCCCGGAACCCGGCGAGGACCGAGGAGATCCCTTCGACGGCACCCCGGCGGTCGAGTTTTGTCTTCTCGCCATCGCGGGTGACGGCGATGACCGTGTTCGCATCGATATCCCGGGGCCCGATCTCGACCCGCACCGGGATGCCGCGCATCTCCCAGTGGTAGTACTTCGCGCCCGGACGCATATCGCGGTCGTCCACCTTCACGATAAACCCGGCGCCTTTCAGCTCCTCCTCGAGTTTTCCGGCGGCCGAGAGCACCTCGTCGCGCCGTTTCCCGACGATGATCGGCACGATGACGACCTGGATCGGCGCAACCTCGGGTGGCAGCACGAGCCCCTTATCGTCGCCGTGGACGCTTATGATCGCCGCGATCGACCGCTCCGATATACCGTAGCAGGTCTGGTAGGCGTACTGCCGCTCCCCGTTCGCGTCCTCGTAGGTGATGTCGTAGGTCGTCGAGAAGTGGTCGCCGAGCATATGCACCGTCCCGATCTGGAGGGTCTTTCCGTCGGGCATGATGGTGTCGACCGCGATCGTGTAGTCGGCGCCGGGGAACCTGTCCCAGTCGGGGCGGCGGGAGACGATCACCGGCACCTTGAGGTCGTCGTAGAACTCCTGGTAGAGCTCAAGCGCGACCTCGACCTGCGCCGCCGCCTCCTCCCGGGTCGCATGCACCGTATGCGCCTCTTTAAACGACGTGATCTCGCGGAGGCGGATGAGCGGCCGGGTATGCTTCGTCTCGTAGCGGAACGTATTGACGACCTGGTAGAGCTTCAGGGGGAGGTCCGTGTGTGACCGGATCCAGAGCGAGTACATCGGGTATATGGCGGTCTCGCTCGTGGGCCGGAGCGCGAGCGGGACTTCGAGCTCGTTCCTGCCGCCGTGGGTGACCCAGTAGACCTCGTCCTCGAAGCCCTTGATGTGCGTGGCCTCCTTCATGAACTCGGTCTTCGGGATCAGGAGCGGGAACATCGTCTCGGCATGCTCACGGTCCATCAGGTCCCTGAGTATACCGTATGCACGTTTCCTGATAGCAAACCCATGAGGATACCAGACGTACAGCCCCTTGACCGGGTAGCGGACGTCCATGATCTCGGCTCGCCAGAGGATCTCGTTATACCACCGTGAAAAATCTTCTTTCTGGGGGAGTGCGCCAGTATCTTCTTCCATCCGTTATACCTCAAAAATTATTGATCACTCATCTTCAGGTGATCATAAGTACGACCACTGGCGTAATAAATACCTCTACAACCGCCGCAACCGCGAGAAGTGGGACGACGACCCGGATAAAGAGGCGGGCGAGAGGTACCGCCGCGGCCGCGGCATCGCCACCGCCGTACCACTCGGCCATGAGCGCCCGGCCGAGGAGGAGACCGAGACCGCCCGCGATGAGGAACGACGGGATCTCGAATATGCCGTGTGGGATGAGCGCCGCCGCTATGAAGAGCAAGCCCTGCTGCTGCCGCATGAGCTCTGCCACCGCACCGATCAGGAGACCGTTCATCGCGAGGATCAGCACCGTGGCGATGCCGAGCGAGGCGCCCCCGAGGAAGAGGAGGGTGCAGGCGGTGAGGTTGTTTAAGAATATCTTGAACGCGAGGACCGGCAGGGAGTCGGAGAGGATCTGGCCGGCGACCTGGTCGCGGAAGAGGGTCATGACATCGGCGCCTATCGCCGGGTCGCGGAGGACGGCAAAGAGACCGAGACCTATCGAGACCGCGAATATGACGGTCGCAACGAGCGTAGAGCGGGTGAGAGAGCCTTCAGACATAGAGCACCATCCGTACCATATCCCGTATCCCCGGCGCCATGCCGACGGCGATCATGGCGAGCAGGATGAGATGCCAGAGACCGGGGCTTCCTTCTTTTTTATACATCTCGAGGATATAAACAGCGGGGATGAGAACCGCGATCTTGAGGAGGAACATCGAGAACGCCGTCCCGGTCGCCTCGATCAGGGTTGAACCCACGACGTGCTGCTCCACGTAATGGATTGGATGGATATCGATGCCGTAACTCGTCGCGCTCGCATCCAGCAGGTGCCCGAATATGAGGAGTTTGTAGAGGATGTTTGAGGCGTAGTCCCACTTTGCGCCGTAGACGAGGAGCGCCCAGAGGGCGAGCGATGAGACCGACGCGAGCGCGAGGATGATGCCGAGGACGTCGAGTGCTATCCGCGTCTCGGTGAGACCGAACCAGGTGAGTGCCGCGGTGGCGATGAGGCAGGCGGCGATGCCCACGCCGCCGTAGACGCGGCTGTACCGGGCGATGAGCCCCGCGTTCTCCGCGATTTTCCCGGCGAAGAGGGCGATGACCGCGATCAGGAAGACGGTGAAGAAGATCAGGGGCGTGATCAGGAGGAACCGGAGGTCTGACGCGATCATGCCGGTATCCTCGACGACACGGAGGAGCCCGCCGAGAACGATGAAGGGCAGGGTCGCGAGCACCAGCTCAGTATCAACAGCTATTCTGTACCGCTGGAGTCCCCGGTAGACAATGTAGACCGCTGCGATGAGTATCAGGGCGTAAGTCAGCGTATCGACGAGCGTATACGCATGACCATAACGGATGGGATCGATGTAATATTTGTAGAGGAACTCCCTAATCATTACTGATATCAAATGAGCGCTGGCGGCATAAATCTACTCAGAACAAAGGTCTTCGACAAGTCCAAATGGATGCAGCTCCCCCGCGACGTCGTCATCGGCCACGATGTCCTTGGCCAGGTTCCGACGGTCTGCGAAGATCTCGACCTCGGGGACGCCGTGCTCATCATAACCGGGGAGAAGACGCGAAATATCGCCGGGAAGCAGGTCGAGGCGCTCCTCGCCGACTCCTACGATGTTACGGTGTTCCCGGCCGCCGCAGGCGATCCCCTTGAGGTGATCCGGGAGGCAGAAGCGGCGGTGGCAGGGGCGGGGTTCGTCATCGGCGTCGGCGGTGGCCGGGTCATCGATACCGCAAAGATCGTCGCCTACAACACCGACCGCCACTTCATCAGCGTCCCCACCGCCGCATCGCACGACGGTATCGCCTCGTCGCGGGCATCGGTCCCGACGGCCGAGGGGAACGTCTCGCTCGCCGCTGAGCCGCCTATAGCGATCGTCGCCGATACCGTCATCATCGCATCGGCACCTCACAGACTTCTCGCATCCGGGTGCGCGGATATCATAGCAAACTACACCGCGATACTCGACTGGGAGCTCTCCCACCGGCTCCGGGGGGAGGCGCTCTCCGAGTACGCGCTGACGCTCTCCCGGATGACCGCCGAGATCCTCTTCAAGAACGCCGACCTCATCAAGCCAAACTCCGAGGAAAGCGCCTGGCTTGTGACAAAGGCACTGGTCTCCTCGGGGGTTGCCATGAGCATCGCGGGGTCGAGCCGGCCGGCGAGCGGCGGGGAGCACAAGTTCTCCCACGCGCTCGATCGGCTCGCGCCCGGCAAGGGTCTTCACGGGGAAAAGTGCGGTATCGGGGCGATCATAACGATGTATCTCCACGGTGGGGACTGGGAGGGGATCCGTGATTCTTTAAAGACGATCGGTGCACCGACCACCCCTGCGGAGATCGGGATCCCCGATGAGGTGGCCGTCGAGGCGCTCCTCGCCGCCCGGACGATTCGGCCGGAGCGGTTCACGATACTGGATATGGGGCTGACCCGGGAATCGGCGTATGACCTTGTGAAGATGCTCTACCGGGAGGGAGGGAGATGACGACAAAACAGAAGGTTAAGGTGACACTGGCCGGGGTTGTGCTCGCAAAGCCGGGGATGGATTTTGTCTATGAGGGCAGCGCCTGCTCCGAGTGCGAGGAGTGTAAGGTGCGTAAGGTCTGCCATAACCTTCAGCCCGGGAAGAAGTACCGGGTTGTAGCGGTCCGGCCGAACACCCGGCACGACTGCCCGGTCCACTACGAGGCGGTGGTCGCAGTCGATGTCGTGGAGGCGCCGGTCGTTGCGCTGATCAGCGCGGATATGGCGATCGCAAACTCAAGGATCAGCTACGAGTTCTCCTGCCCGAAGATCGATTGCCGGAGCTACCGGCTCTGCCGGCCCGACGGCATCATTGAGGGGGAGAAGTACGTCGTCGGGGAGATCCTCGGGAACGCCCCCGAACCCTGCGAGCGGGGCCGGTCCCTGAAACTCGTTGAACTCCGGCCTATCTGAGGCTCACCGCGTGGAGCCTCTGAGCGAGGCGGGTGAGTTCCTCCCGGTCCTGGAGTGTATCGAGCCACGACTCCGGTATCGCGGGGAGCCCCCAGCACGCCCCGGCGAGGCCGCCGGTGACGGCGCCGACGGTATCCGCATCGCCGCCGAGGTTGACCGCCCTGATTACGGCTTCACGATAAGTTTTTGCCTCTAAAAATACCCTGACGGCGCAGTGGGTGCAGAGGATGGCGTCGAGCGAGGGGTCGAGCGGGTAGGCCCGGTAGTCTGCGAGCATACTTTTGAGTTCCGCGTCCTGACACTCATCGAGTGCCGCCGCAAACGCTATCCCCCGCTCTTCACCCCGGCAGATCCCGCTGACCATCCGGTTGATGACCGCAGACGCCTCGCCGGCCGCCGGGTCGAAGTGGGTGACCCGGGATGCGGCGAGGCTTGCCGCCCGCACCTCCCCAGTAGGGTAGAATATGCCGAGCGGCACCCCCCGCATGACGCTCCCGTTGCTCCGGCTGCCCCCCCGCATCTCGTGAGCCCGGGCTGCGGCGACCTCCGGCTTCTCGCCGCCCCCGATGAGATCGAGGACCGCCCCCGATGTCGGCCCGAAGAACTCCGGGTGGACCCGGTATACCCGGAGCAGGCGTTCGGCGAAGTTGTCGGCATCAAACCCTCCGCAGTGGATGAGGGTCTCCGCGAGGGCTGACGCCTGCAGGGTGTCGTCGGTGTATTGCCCCGGAATGGTGTCGTGAATCCCGCCGCCCAACATCTCCGTTACGGCAATCGACCGTGGCGGAAGCCCTTCCAGGGGCGCGCCCATGGCATCCCCGATTGCAAGCCCGATAAACGCTCCGACTGATTGTATCTCTTCCATATAAAAAGATCACCAATAAGGTATATTTACCCGGGGACAGTAGTATTCTTCGAGGAAAAGGTGATATCGTGCAAAAAACAGAGCTGCTCCACTTACACATGCTGTTAGTACATATTAAGAAGTATTATGAAGGAACCACAGGAGAAGAGGTACCGACCGACCAGTATGATGCTCTCCACATCTCACCAGTCCATATTCATAAGAACAAGATCTCACACAAAAAAGCTATTCTGGCCCTCGGGGACGAGGTTGTTCACCATATCAGATCTCACCATGATCCCTACATCGAGCACCGGCATGATGTCCACTCAGATGGGATGCTGACCAACCATTAAACGATGAACGATACAGAATTTCTCCGGGAGATCATCTCCCGGATCTTTTTTGCGGGCGAAAACCCCGATATCCAGCGGATCAAGCTCGAGGTCTGCCGGGAATACAGCGTTAATATGCCAAAAAACTCCGCAATTCTCGCCGCAGCTACGCGCGAGGAGCGTGAGCGTCTCCGACCGGTCCTCCTCGTGAAGCCGACCCGGACGCTCTCGGGTGTTGCGCCGGTCGCGGCGATGACCTCCCCCCACCCCTGCCCCCACGGGAAATGCCTGCCCTGCCCGGGAGGACCGACCCACCCGTTCGCCTCCCCCCAGAGCTACACCGGGGAGGAGCCGGCGGCGCTCCGGGCGCGGGAGCATGCGTTTGATCCCTACGATCAGGTGCAGGCGCGTCTCGGGCAGTTTGAGGCGCTCGGCCACCATGTCGATAAGACCGAGCTGATCGTTATGGGCGGGACGATGACCGCCCGGCCGATCGAGTACCAGGAGTGGTTCGTCGGCGCTGCGGTGCAGGCGATGAACGACTACCCCCGGGTCGGTATTCCGCCGGAGAGGCCGGACCTCGATGCGATATTCGCCGCAAACGAGCGGGCCCGGGTCCGGTGCATCGCTATAACGTTTGAGACGAGGCCTGACTGGTGCCGCGAAGAGCATATCAACCGGATGCTCTCGATGGGGGTGACGAAGGTCGAGCTCGGCGTCCAGCACCTCGATGACCGGATCCTCGACTACAACCGGCGGGGCCACGGCGTCGCGGAGTCAATCGAGGCGAATTGCCTCCTCCGCGATGCCGGTCTGAAGGTCGGGTTTCACATGATGCCAAACCTCCCCGGGGCGAGCATGGAGGATGACCGGAGGATGTTTCAGGATCTCTTCGCCGATCCCCGATTCCGGCCCGATTTCCTGAAGATCTACCCTACCCTGGTGACGCCGGCATCCGAGATCGAGGCGCTCTGGGAGCGGGGCGAATACCACCCCTACTCTGAGGGTGAGCTGATCGACCTCGTCGCCTACGCGAAATCCCTCCTCCCGGAGTACGTCCGCCTCCAGCGCATCCAGCGCGACATACCGGCGAAGCTGATCGTCGCCGGCTCCCGGCACAGCAACTTCCGGCAGCTTGCGGGGAACCGTCTCCATGAGCAGGGACTCCGGTGCCGGTGCATCAGGTGCCGGGAGGTCGGCCGGGCGCCTGAGCCCGAGGAAGTCGCGGTCTCGACGCACGTCTACGAGTCGTGCGGCGGCGAAGAGCGGTTCATCCAGGCGGGTTCGGAGGACGCCCTTGTCGGGTTTGCGCGTCTCCGCCTCCCGCACCGGATCTTCCGCGCCGAGCTCGAGGGTGCGGCGCTCCTGCGCGAGCTCCATGTCTACGGGAGCGCGGTCCCCCTCAGCACCCCCGCGGAGGGGGATGAGTGGCAGCACCGCAGTTTCGGCGCACAACTCCTCTCCCGCGCCGAGGAGGAGGCTCGTGGCCAGGGCTTTGCGCGGCTCGCGGTGATGAGCGGTATCGGGGTGCGCCCCTACTACAGGAAACAGGGATATGAGCGAGCGGGCCCATACATGATCAAGACGATTCTATGAAACCCGCGACGCTTGAGTTTGTGAAGCAGAGGTTCATGGAGTACTACCGGAGGCAGAACCTCATCCCTCCGTCCTCCCTTGAGCAACGCGAATGGGGTTTTGTCTTCTTTGACGCTTCAACCGATATCAGGATGAGGCGGCATATGGCGTTTATTGACCCGCAAGAACTCACCGCTTACGTCAAAAGCCTGGTCCCCGCCCACGTCTACTACTCGACCGCCTACTACCAGACGCCGGCGGCGTCGACGATGGCCGAGAAGCACTGGGCCGGCGCGGACCTGATCTTCGACCTTGACGCCGACCAGATCGTCCGCGGTCCCTACGCACTGATGCTTGCGCGGGTCCGGGAGGAGACCGTGAAGCTGGTCCGGATGCTCATCGATGAACTGGGGTTTTCGAAGAACCACATCCGGGTCGCGTTCTCGGGGGGTCGCGGCTACCACATCCACGTGACCGATATCGCCGTCCGGGGCTGGGGGGGTCCGGAACGCCGTGAGATCGTCGACTACGTATGCGGGATCGGGATCGACCCGGAGGTTATGCTCGCCCCTCGCGCTCCCTCGACCGCGTGGCGGCGGCGGTACACGGGCGTCCTCCGCGATCACCTCACGTGGCTGGCAGGCCTTGAGGCGGAGGAGGCGGGGATGTATATCGGGGAGCTCGGTGGGATCGGTAAGAAGGCGGGCCAGGAGTTCTTCGGGAATCTTGAGCGTATTCGCAGAGGGAGTCCTTCCTCTCTCCTGCAGAACCGGGTCGCCCGGGCGATCATGGACTCACCCGGGTTTGCGAGCCGGGTCCGGGATGCGGGGGCGCGTGCCGATGAGCCGGTCACGACGGATATCAAGCGCCTTATCCGCACACCGGGGTCGCTCCACGGCGGTAGCGGTATGCGGGTGGTGCCGCTTGATATCCGGGATCTCGCTGACTTCGACCCGCTCATCGACGCGGTGGTCTTCGGTGAGCGGGAGGTCCGGGTTGACATGAAGATGAACTTCACCACATCCCTGCTCGGGAGTACCTACACGCTCAAGGCAGGGCTTGCGAATGTGCCCGAGGCGCTCGCGGTCTTCCTCTGCTGTCGTAACATAGCAGAGATCGCAGGAGGGGTGTAGGTGGCCGGGGACTTCCTGGAAAAACTGCGCCAGACGCTGCTCGATATGCACCACACGGGCAGGCTCTCCTACATCGAGCCGGCTCTCTACGAGAATGCCCGGGACTACATCGAGAGACTCAAGGTCGATTACTACGGTCTTGAAAACCCGCTCGATAGCCGGGCGGGGAGCCTCGTCATCGAGGAGATCGGGAGCGTCACCGATACCGTGCAGGAGATCTTCTCGCTCCGGACCCGGCAGATCCTCGATCTCGCGTTCCAGCAGGTCGAGGGACAGTACTTCGATAAGGAGGAGGCCCGGAAGATGCTCCCGGCGGAGCGGGCGATGTATGCGCAGATCATCGATGCGATCGATGGGTGCCGGGCGACGCTCGTCCACGGGGAGGAGGATCCCCTCGGGATCAGGGCGACGGATATGGATTCGATCGACGAGGCGATCGATGCCGGGCCGGAGGTGGTCGCCACCCCCGTCACGTCGCCGTACGCCCTCGTGCACATCAAGTCCGGTATAGAGCCGTTCATGGGGGTTGACGGAAGAACCTACGCGGTTGAGCGCGGGGATATCGTCACCCTGCCGGAAAGCAATGCAGACGTGCTCTGCGAGCGCGGCATAGCCTTAAGTATCAGGCTTAACAAGTAATATAGGTACTTGGATAGAGGCTATTATTATGAAGATGCCATCAAAATTCAGGACGTACTGCCCATTCTGCAGGAATCACCAGGTTCATGAGGTCGTGCGGGTGAAGAGGGGACGGGTACGCCACTTCAACTGGATCGATCGTCAGAAGGCCCGCAGGAGTACTGTGGGCAACATGGGCAAGTTCAGCAAGGTGCCCGGCGGCGATAAGCCGACGAAGAAGATTAACGTGAAGTACCGCTGCACGGTCTGCGGGAAGTCACACCTCCGGCCGGGATTCCGGGCCGGGAAATTTGAACTGGTGGAGTGAGGTACAGTGGTCCGATTGAATAGAGAGAACAGGAGCGCTTTTCTGAAGGTGAAGTGCCCCGATTGCGAGAACGAACAGGTTATCTTTGAGAAAGCGAGCACCGTTGTTGAATGCAGTGTCTGTGGACGGCTCCTCGCAGAGCCCCGTGGCGGGAAAGCTGATATAAAGGCTGAGATCCTCTCAGTACTTGAGTGATTATTGATGCATGAGAGAGTGTGGCCCGAAGAGGGAGAACTCGTTGTCTGCACGGTCGCGGACGTCAAGGATTTTGCGGCGTTCGTGACCCTGGATGAGTATGGCGAGCGGAGAGGGCTCATACCGATATCTGAGATAGCACGGGGCTGGATTAAGTATATCCGGGACTACATACGCGAAGGGCAGAAGGTCGTCTGCAAAGTCCTGAGTGTCGACCCGGGCCGTGGCCACATCGATCTCTCGCTGAAGGATGTAAACGAGCACCAGCGGCGCGAGAAGATCCACGAGTGGAAGAACGAGCAGAAAGCTTCCAAGTGGATCGGGTTTGCCGCCGAAGCGTCGGGAGTGGACCGGGAGGTTATCGAGGAGGCTATATACCATGAATACGCCCTCCTCTACCAGGTGTTTGAGGAGATCGTCACGACCGGCGGCGAGGCGGCGGATCGGTTGAAGCTCGATGAACCGGTCAGGGAGTCGCTCATCGCGATCGCAAACGATAACGTGAAGGTTCCCCGGGTGACGATCACGGGGCACCTTGAGATGGTATCGCCCCGGCCTGACGGGGTCAACGTGATCCGCCGCGCGCTCCGGAGCGCGCAACCGAAGATCGAGAACGTCGAGATCGACCTGATATACGTCGGGGCTCCGAGATACCGGATAAAAGTGACGGCGCCTGATTATAAGACGGCCGAGAAGGCGATCGAGAAGGCGGCGAATGCGGCCGTCGGCGTGGTCGAGCGGGCGGGCGGGACAGGCAGGTTTATCCGGAGACAGAGGGCCGGATAAGCGAATATGAGTAACCGCATACGCCTCTGTCCGCATGACCGGCGATACACGCTCTCTTCGATATGCCCGGTCTGTGGCCGGTCGACCGGCGATACACGCTCTCTTCGATATGCCCGGTCTGTGGCCGGTCGACGCGGCCGGCCCATCCGGCACGTTTTTCACCGGAGGATAGATACGGATGCTACCGGAGGGTGGTACGGAGATGGACAACGTCAGCATAGTTTTTTTCCAGGAAGATGGTATCGATGCCCCGATCCTGATCGAGGGGTTGCCGGGCATCGGGCACGTGGGGAAGCTGGTCGCCGACCACCTCATCGATGAGCTCGGCGGGGAACTGGTAGCGGAGATATACTCGCTTCATTTCCCACCACAGGTGGTTATTGACGGGGGGGGCATCGCCCGACTCGTCTGCAACGAGATATACCGTTGCGAGAAGGATGGGAAGGCGATCCTCTTCCTCGTGGGAGATTTCCAGAGCACGTCGCCTGAGGGGCACTACATCCTGGCGGAGAGTTACCTGGATATCGCCGAGGAGCTCGGTGTCCAGCGGATATACGCCCTCGGGGGCTACGGTGTCGGCCACCTGGTCGAGGATCCGAGGATTTTATCGGCGGTCAATATGGAGCATCTCCGGCCTGAGGTGGAGGCGGCCGGGGGGTCGTTTGAGAACGTCGGGACGGGCGGGGCGATCGTGGGGGCGTCGGGGCTCCTGCTCGGTCTCGGCGAGGTGCGGGGGATCGAGGGGATATGCCTGATGGGCGAGACGAGCGGATACATCGTCGATCCCCGGAGCGCCGATAGTCTCCTTGGGGTTCTCTCCAGCCTGCTCGGGATCGAGGTCGACCATACCTTCCTGCAGGAGCGGGCGGAGGATATGGAGCAGGCGATCGAGACGATCCGGGAGGCCGAGGAGGCCAAGGCCCGGGAAGAATTGAATTATATCGGGTGAGTTTTTCCTTTCCCGCGATTTTTTTTGTGATTGTTCTACCGGATGGTCTTCTGTGTTCCGGCGAGGGGTGTTATACACGGCTGGTGCGGGAGCGCAATGGCCGGGAGGGGGTGCGGTGAGCCGGGTATGACGTATCCTGGCGAGGCCCGGGCGGGGTTCTTCTACCGGGAGGTCTCCGCCCAGGAGGGTGGGCGGTAGAGAGGAATCTCTGTACAGTAGCTACCGGCCACTGAAGTGTTCCCCGGTGTTCTGTTCAGCTGGAAACGCTTTACGTGCCGGAGGTAGAACTGATCCACATACGAGGGAAGGGTATGGATCGTAGCCGGGACGAGATCATCGGGCGAATAGAACGGGATTTGATAATTATATCACATCATGCCCGGATCCGGATGTTTGAAAGGAACATTTCCACTGATGCTCCTCCTCTCTGCGATCAGAAGCGGAGAGATCATCGAGTCATACCCTGATGACGAACCCTGTCCTTCGTTGCTCATGCTCGGTTTTATACGTAATCATGCATATCATGTAGTACTCGGGATCTGTGATGACCATCTCCGGGTCATCACTGCCTACATGCCGGACGATGAATACTGGATTGATGTGCGGACAAGGAGAAAGAAATGATTCCAGAGAGATGTACATTTTGTAAGGGAACCCTGCAGGAAGGAACGACAGAGTTTATCGCACGGGTCGGGGATGCAGTCATCGTTATCAGGGATGTTCCCGCTTACATCTGTGATCGGTGTGGGGAAGCGTACTACACAGTGGAGACATCCCGGAGGATCGATGCCGTGATGGCGGATGCCCACAGCGGCAGGCTCTGTTGCCGGCCTCTCGCGGCGGGAGAGGTTGAACTCCCCGGGTAAGGGCCTCCCGGGGAGGTCGAGCGGCGTCCTGGGGGGTCTGGATAGTGGGGTTTCCGGTTCTTCGGGTCCAGTGAAGGAGATTTTTTGAGTTTGCCAGGAGATACGTCTCTTTCTATCTCTTCCCCTGGGTGTGATGGGTTTCACATCGTCCCCGGGAGAGGGTCTCTTGTGTGCTTTTGGGCAGGTTGTAAACGAAAAATCTGGATCTCCAGATACTACCCCTGTTTTAAGATTGGGGGGTGTTATGAGGGATTCTTGTGTGCAGAAGTGTTTACAACCCCGGTTGTAACTCTATGATTTTGTGCCGGTGGAGGATCTGATGCCCGAACCCCGCACCAGGTGCCCGGAGGGTGGTGACAGCGGTTGCAACCGGGGTTGTAACGAGATCGCGGCGGAGGAAGAACGTGATTTTGTGCCCAAATCCCGGAATGAAGTGATCGGGCGCCTGGTAGCTATGGCGGTCGATGAGGAGCCCCTTAGTGAAGAAGTACTTCAGGATCTAGAGCGGTCGCTTGAGGATCTCCGCGCTGGCAGGGTCTACACCCTGGACGAGGTCATGGCGGAGCTGAAGGAGGAATGAGGTATCGGGTGGTCATCACCGCGACGGCCCGCCATATTCTCAAAAGCATTCCGCGACCCGCAGCAATCCGGATAAGTGAGGAGATTGCATCGCTTGCAAATGAGACTGACCCGAAATTACGCCTCAAAAAACTAAAGGGCTCTAATAACCCGCCGTTCTACTCGCTCCGGATCGGGGATTACCGGGCAGTCCTCTCGATCATAGATGACCTCCTGGTGATCCATGTCATCTCTCTCGGAAGCCGAAGCAGGGTTTACCGGAGGTTTTGACGGCGGTATCACTGAAAGGAAGACTGACCAGCCGGGATCATCTCTGGATCCGTGACGGAGTAAGGGGTTACTTGCATCATAGGCCTCCGAAGAGACATGAATACTCCCCTCCATAATGAGTGTAGAGCAGTAATCATCAGGATACCCGGAGGCTCTGGACACCAGCGGCAGGGAAAAGATGAAAGTAAAGGACTGCATAGAGATGATCGAAGCAGATGGATGGTATCTGGTGGCGACCCGGGGCAGCCATCGGCAGTATAAACATCCGTCAAAACCGGGACGGGTGACCAATAGCAGGGTGTCTGACAGATGATCTCGCCCCGGGAACACATGAATCAGTATTTTCAAACAAGCGGGACTAAAATGAGGGGAAAATGATGCATCAATTTCTTGTCAATCGTTGAGGAGGCTGACGGTAACTACTCCGCGTATTCTCCGGATATTCCGGGATGCGTGGCCACCGGGGCAACCCGGGAAGAGGCTGAGGAACAGATCTGCGAGGTGATCGAGTTCCACATCAGGGGGTTTGAGGAGGATGGATCCCCGGTCCCGCGCTCCAGGTCTTCAGCGATCTCTGTAGCGGCCGGTAGAGGGTGAACCACCCGTCCCGGCTTGAGCCCGATCGCGGGGTTGATGAGACCGGCGCCGGGATCTCCCCCGGATTGTGCTGCCCATCGGCGTCGATGATGACGAGCTCCTCGACTCCCATCTCCCGGGCGGTCGAAAAGATCGTCTGGAGCGCCCCACCATAGCCCCGGTTCACCTCATGCCGGATAACGATCGCCCCGAGCGCCCCGGCGATCCGGGCGGTCTCATCCTTTGATCCATCGTCGACAACGAGGACTTTATCTGCGTGCTGTTGCGCACCGAGAATGGTCTTTGCGATCGCAGACTCCTCGTTGTAGGCCGGCATCGCCACCAGGGTCCGGATGACGCCGGCCGGCTGCGTTTGTCGCACTCCAGAATTCAGAGTTACCAGGTTGCTGGCAGGAGGAGAGACCCTCCCCCCGTTGTCACCGTTGCCGGCGAGCGATCTAACAGGACGAGTAGAGGGAAGGGTGCTCATGGCGCCCTCCCCCGGGGCGCGAGCGCGGAGGACCGAGGCTTGAGCCGGCTCCTGGTGTCTCCCAGGGCAAGGGGAATGATTCCCGGTAACCCCGGCGGGCCGGGTGCTCTTCTTATCATCACCCGACCCGGGTGGAACCATCGCGCACTCCGTACAAGGCTGCCTCCATACGGACACCAGACACACCCCCTGATGCAGGCCCGTATCCGGCCGCATCACCGCCCGCCGGATGAAGGCGGGCGCTTTCTCCCCACTGGCAGTACCTGCCTGGAACAGTGATGCGTTTCTGACACCAGAGCTCGGGGCCATGGTAGAGGATGTGACATATATAAGTTTCTGGAGGGTTGCCCGGGACGGGGTCCGGGTGAACCGGGAGGGTTGCCGCTAGATCCTGCTCCCTGATCGCCGGGGAATTACCGTCCATGCTGCTTGGGATCGATGGAAAAGTATATAGTAGGGTTTGACGATGGGCCACCCATGAAGAACCCTATAAGGTACCTTCTGTTGCTGGGTGTGGTCATCGCCCTCCTGATCCCTGCGGTAGCCGCTGCAGATACCTACATCACGATAACAACTGACGATGCGACGGAGTACCGGGGGCTCCGTATCGCGACCATCGATGCCCTCGATCCCCTGGAGACCGGAACCTCTCTTGTGACCCTTGAGGGTGACAACCTCACCGTCATCCCGCACCCGGCCTTCGGGACGATAACCCGGATCTTCGATCCCGCGAGTGGTACCTATCGTGGTGCGAAGGTGACCGCTACGGAGAGCAAGACCATCGATGGGAGCGCTCTCCCTGACGACTATCGGGTCGCCAGCAACCGGACGATCCCGAACTTCATCGTGGACGTCCCGGGCCGGTCCGGCAACGTTCTTCTGATCCGATCCCTGGAGAGCCCCGAGGGAGATATCAACTTCACCACGTTCTTCAGGGCCGCAAAGGATCTGGGCTATATCTTCACCGGCGATGCCGTCCTCTACAGCAATGAAACGGGTATATCAGCCTACGGTAGCATCGATATGCGCGACTACGATGGGGACGACCTGAACTTCACGCTGGCAAGGAACGAGGTCAATCTCTCCGATTTCAGGACCGATGGCGAGATCTTGCAGAATATGATGGACGCCTGGCCCTACACGCGGCCGGAGGCCGGCGAGTACCTTCTCACCGCAGTACACTACGACAGCGCCAACGAGACGTTACACATCCTTGCCGCCATGCCGATCCTCATACTCGATGGCAATCCCGCTGTCGCCTGGAACGGAGGCGACCCGTACTATCAGGACCGGGGTGCCGGCGCAAC
>MTBK01242757.1_pt1 | contig 18651 bp, 15 predicted proteins | sample 1535981 | NCBI WGS metagenome assembly MTBK01 (sample SAMN06109225, study PRJNA356200) | anaerobic digester metagenome | isolation source: biogas reactors fed with pig manure or primary and secondary sludge | place: Spain | collected 2016-06-30 | reverse complement strand
TGGAAAACAGATACATCAATATTATGCATAAACCGTAGATACTGAAGGAAACAATAGATATGACTTCTTTTTTTCGAATGGAAAAAACAAGTAAGATGGTCAAGGCTGCAACCCCAAACAACACTCCGATACCGTGAGTTATACTGTTGGCAATCTCCTCTTTAATTGTATATCTCTTACCTGATGTTGATTTTACGATGTTATTTTTCATTCTATCACCCATCTTTTTATATTATTTATAAAGATTAATTTATTATATTGAGTCCGGGATTGTTTTCGCGGTACTGTTTCTGATTGGTTTTTAACCATTCAGGAATTTTTCATTTCATTTCGTTCATTCAGATACTATGATTTGGGATCTTTTTAGCAATTGCTTTGTGTTCTCACGGCTTACGGTGATTATATCCTATATTTAATATTATATATCATAAAAATGAATTTTAGTGATTTAACCTTATCATTTCGATTTTTCTTTCCTTGATTATTGGTCACGTAACCAAAATCGTAATCTCGGAATAATATAAAATAGGCCATTATTTAATGGCTAATTTTATCAAGGAGTTGGTTATATGATCACAAAAGATCTCTATCCCGTTTTTGATACCTTTATCAGCAGCAAAAAAAGAGACAAAAATTTTAGTGATAGTAGTTATTTGTTTGTCGGGGGGCAGGGATCAAATATATATAGGACAATAATGCGGTTCGATTTTTCCGATATCCCTATCGGTGCCTCAATTAAATCTGCGATTCTAAAAATTTATTTACATCGCAATTTTTATCCTTGCGGTACCAAGATTTTTGCAATTCATAAAATTGTTACACCTTACAATGACAATGAGGTAAACTGGGGCAATATGCCTTATTATTTTCCTGTTGCCGCGAATATGTTTGCTGTTGGAAGTCAAGCTAATATCACCCTGGATATTGATTTGACTACCCTAGTGATAGGCTGGCAGCTGGGGCTCTATAAAAATTGTGGTATGTTGATTAAAGCCGAACGTGAATACAAAAATGATCTTATCAATCTAATAGGCGTTGATTTTAGTAATGTTGCATTTCGACCATTTATTCAGGTTGAATATGAAACAGCCGAGATTACTGACGTTATTACGGAGATTGGGGCACCGGATTGCAGTATTGGGGAAACAGGGGATTTCTATATTGATACTTCCAATGGACAAACATATTTAAAGCAGATCAGACCCGATGCGGTTCCGGCCAGGTCCATACCTGCGCCAACAGGTGCTACGTTACAGGTTGGTTCCACTAGAACTTACACCACGATTCAGGCCGCGCTTGCCGCCGCCGGTAACGGCGACCGGTTGCTTCTTGATGCGGAAACATTTAATATTACGAATACAATTAATGTTAATAAGTCTGTAACTATTGAAGGTCAGGGCACTGCATCAACAACGGTAATAACTGCTTCTCTGGCACCATCACCCTTCTACATGTTTAATGTTACCGCATCCGATGTGGTTTTTAGCCATATGAAGATTGTTCAGGATTATCCAAGATCTGCGGGAGAGACGGATACCGCCATAGCGTTTCATAACCCTGCGGCCACAGGTATCTATGTCGATAACTGTGATATAGGAGTGAGTGAATTTGGTATAGGGCTTTCGGTCAAAGAGTTTCAAATAACCAATTGTAACTTTACCTATGCTCCCAATGCCTTATTAAATAACAGATATTCCTGTATTATAATTTTTTCGACTTCCGGAAATAGTATTATTTCCAATAACACTTTTGTTCCCGGCTCACAAGACGTTGGATGTTTTTTTGTCCGTATAACGAATCTTGCAAGCCCCGGGTTGCTTGGGAAATTAGTTTTGAGCGATAATTCTCAATTAGTTTCTGCGTTTACCTTGCGGCATCTGTTAGCAATAGAAGAATTTATGGGTGCTGATTTTGAGCTGTATATTAATAACAATATAACTATTAGCGAAGGTAATGTACCCGTGCTTCTAAATGTGGCAGACTTAGATATATTTAAATTCATAGAGGTTGTCGGCAACAGCGTTCAGAACACCGCAGGCAAAGGTTTAATCGGAATTGACGTAAGTTTCGGCGGTTCAACAGAGGTATTTAGTTCAAACAATACGATTGCGGAACAGTCTTTTGAGGCGGGGTGGGCTAGTGCAACTGTCCCCCAAAGTTTTATTGTGGGATATAGAACCACAATTGTTCCGCCACCTGTTTTGCCGCTGGCAAATTGTTATTGGCTGTCCCTGATATGATCACATTAAATAGGATTTTTATGATATATTCATTGCTTTAATATTGTCTTGGGGAAAAAGGCCGGCAGGGCTTGTACCTGCCGACCGATCTTTTTTAGTCGAAAGAATATTATTTACTTTATCAATATTATATTGTAAAATAATCTATAATCAGATGTGAGGGAGAGAACAGGAATGAAAAAAATCGGTTTGTTATTGATAATATTGATTTTATTGTTAACAGGATGTGGTTTCAGAATGCATAGATTGTGAGGTTCAAACAACAACAAAGGCAATGGTGTGCCGAATTCTTATGAATATTGTGTTTAACATGTAAAAAAATAATTTGGGAATCGATATATACCTGCTAAGTTGTTTTTGTGACATAAGATATTGCACCTCATTTTTCATACTGATATTTTATCAGAGTAATTTACAGGGTGATATTATCACAGAATAACAACATTAATTCAGAAAACCACTTGACAACTATATAATGTTGAGTATATAATCAATTTCAATCACAAGTTAAAAGAGCGATGATGAAGAGAAAGATACCAATGCTTTGGTTTCAGAGAGTCGGTGGGGGGTGTGAACCGGCATCAAAGCGGTATGTAATACTAATTTCTGAGCTTCTTGGCCGAACACGTACAGTAAGTAGGTTGAGACGGGTTCTACCGTTATATGGATACCGGATGGTAGTTCGGGAGAGAGGCAGTTTACTGCGAATTAGGGTGGTAACACGAAGATAATATCCTTCGTCCCTATAAGTTGATACTTATAGAGGCGGGGGATTTTTTATTTGAGCCGGCCGGGGCTATAGTTTGGATGGGGAGTCTGCCATCACGGTATTTATGGATTCTAGAGGGCCTGTCCTCGCAGCATACATGACATAAAACCGGAAATTGCATATAAAATTTATTATATAGGGAGGAATTGAAAATGGGTAAGAAAATAAGTTTTTTCGACACAACCTTGAGGGATGGAGAGCAGTCACCGGGCTGCAGCATGAATAAGAGGGAAAAATTGATTTTAGCTAAACAACTGCAGAGATTGGGGGTAGACGTTATAGAAGCCGGATTTGCAGCAGCATCGGAAGGGGATTTTGAATCGGTTCAAGCCATAGCTGATGAAATAAAAAATTCTACGGTGGCGGTGTTGGCGAGGGCTGTAAAAGGTGATATAGATAGAGCATGGGAAGCAGTGAAGGGTGCGGCAAAGCCGAGGATACACATATTTTTAGCAACTTCGCCGATTCATATGGAATACAAATTAAAAAAGAAACCTAACGAGGTGGCAAAAATGGCGGAGGAAATGGTCAGATATGCGGCAGGTTTTTGTTCTGAAATAGAATTCTCCGCAGAAGATGCCACCAGAAGTGAACCGGAATTTTTGGCAGAGGTATTTGACAGAGTGATTATGGCCGGGGCAAAGATCATAAACATTCCCGATACGGTAGGTTATGCTATGCCCAATGAGTTTTATGATTTTATCATGGAAATAAGAAGAAGATCAAAATACTTGGACACAGTGCAGACCTCCGTACACTGTCACAATGATTTAGGTTTGGCGGTGGCAAATACATTATCCGCATTGAGAGCAGGAGTGACCCAGTTCGAATGTACGATCAACGGTATAGGTGAAAGGGCAGGGAATGCCGCATTGGAAGAATTGGTGATGGCCTTGGAAGTCAGGCGAGATGTATACGGTTTTGATTTTAATATAAATATCCAAGAAATAACGAAGACGAGTAATTTACTCAGCAGTATAACAGGGGTTCATGTACAGCCAAACAAGGCTATTGTGGGTGCCAATGCCTTTGCACATGAATCAGGAATACATCAGCATGGAGTATTGGCTAAAAGGGAGACATATGAGATAATGACTCCTGAATCCGTCGGTTTGACAACAGGTAAATTGGTATTGGGAAAACATTCGGGGCGTCATGCATTCAGGGACAAAGTGGAGTCCATGGGTTATGACCTTCCGGAAGAGGAGTTTAACGAGGCTTTTGAAAAATTCAAAACACTTGCAGATCAAAAGAGAGAAGTATTCGATAGGGATATAGAGGCAATTTTGACTAAGGGGATTTATGGTGAAGATGCTAAATATAAATTGAACAGATTTGTTATAAATGCCGGAAATACAATTACAACGACTGCATCGGTTGTACTAAATATAGATGGAGAGGACAGAGAAGGAATATCATTTGCGAGCGGCCCTATAGATGCTGCGTTTAGTGCGATAGAAAAATGTTTAGATAAGGATATCTTGCTCGAGGATTATTCACTTCAATCGATCACTGAGGGGACGGACGCTTTAGGTTTTGCGACGGTGAAACTCAGATATGATGATGATCACTATATAGGCAGGGGTGTAAGCATAGACGTCATTGAAGCCAGTATAAATGCATATATAGATGCGATTAACAGGATATAGTTTAATTATGTGTTACAAGTGGGCGGACACACGGGTCCGCCCCTACATTCTGGAAGTCGGAAATCAGAATGCCGGTGTGCCGGATTAAAAATCAAATATCAAAACCGGATATTTTTCCGGAAATATTGTAGGGATTGGCCATGTGTTCGCTCATATGTTTTGAGAAATCGGAGATCAGAATGCCGGTGTGCCGGATTAAAAATCAAATATCAAAACCGGATATTTTTCCAAAAATCCGGGTATTTTTTCGGTAATATTGTAGGGGTGGACCTATGTGTCCACCCTTTTGTGATATATTATTAAATTATGTTATCCCCCATCAATTTTCATCTTTTCTTTGGATATCCGTCATTATTTCCATTACCTGTTCATCATTCACCTGAGCAAAATCTCGGTAGAATTGACCTACCGCAAAGAAACGCTCTTCACAGAGTACGTACCTCACTTCATCGGCGAGTTTATTCAGTTCGGATAAGGTGGAGGGAGCAATGACAGGGGTGGCAACTATTATACGTTGGGCTTTCAGGTTTCTTAAAAAACTGATTGCCGCTATCACCGTCTGTCCTGTGGCAATTCCGTCATCGACAATGATTGCAATTGTCTGTTCCAGATTGGGATAATGGGAACTCTTCCGATATTGTTCCAATTGTTCTTTTATTTGGGCGGTAGTTGTTTTAGCAGCCGTCTGCAAGTAATCCGAAGAGACATTTAATCCGGCAATTATATTTTGATTTACATTTATGTTCCCCATTGGATCTACGGAACCAATAGCCAATTCCGGGTTGTGTGGAGCTCGAATTTTCTTAGTTATAACCAAATCCAGCGGTAAACTAAGGCGCTCCGCTATCTCGGCTCCTGTAACTACCCCGCCCCTGGGGATGGCAAAAATTATACAGTTGTCACAGCGATTAAAATCCTCAAGCTTTTCCGCCAATCGTATTCCGGCATGACGCCGATCTCTAAACATTTATTTCACCTCTTTTGTTTTCAGTTTGGTGCAAACAACATATCACAATTATACCATATCCGAAATATTATGTAATTGACAGGAGGCAATTTTTAGATGGCATTTTATTATTTTGATCAGGATATCACAGCTTATACAGCAAAATGCGGGCGTATAACGGCTTCGGGTTTAATACCGGAGGTGGGATATGTTGCTGTTCATCCTGCCAGGTGGGGAATGGATCAGTGGAATAACCCTATTATACCTTTCGGTGCATCGATTACCCTGTTAGATACCGAAGAATCGATATTCCATCCGGTTTACGGGGAATTGAGATCTTTTCAAGTACAAGATATCGGAGATATGTTAAATTCGAGGGGCTTGTCCAGGTATTTTCTTGACATCTATTGGGGCGAGGGACCGGATATGGAACAATCTGCAATTAATTTCGGAATGCAAAAAAGGAACTTCAGAGTGGAATATTAAAAATCACGGATGTTATTTTAAAAATAAAGTCGGCGGGCCAAACAATCGAAACGCCTATCACACAGTCTGATGTCCCCCTGATATCACTCCTGACACCTTCTATCGAGCCCTCTGTTTTATTCCGGAAAAACCAAATCCTGCCAGTAAAAAAATTCCGGCAAACAACAACTGCATGAGGATTTCGTGCTTTATATCCGGAAGGGAACCAATTTGCATATCGTTTATCTTCACAAAATAGTAGGTCGGAAAAAACTTTGCTATTGTCAGAATTTTGTCTCCCAGGAGCTGTTGGGGAACCATTACCCCGGATATAAACGCGGTTCCCAAAGATAAAACTGTGGAAAGACCGCTTATGACAAATTTATGTTTGAATATACTATTTATTAAAAACGTAAGGCTCAGTATTGAAAAGGAGAAGACTGTCACATTTATTATATATTTGCTCAAGTCAATTCCTTCTATATATTTTCCTTTTAACACAATACTGCCTATAGCAAATACGGATGTGATTACGGCTGCAATGGTTAACTGGCCCAGATATATTTCCGCATTGAACCGGGAGGATTTTTTTGGAGATATTTTCCCCCTATTTTTAATGTTGTCATTGTTAAAGTCAGCCATTATTATTCCCATGATTGCGATATAGATAGCCATAATTATATAGCCGGCAAAATTATAATAGGACCTGAACCATTCATTGACACTGTCATTCCTTATTCTGTCATCTTTTTTTATCAGTTCTATTTCGGCTTTTTCATTCAATGCAAGATTTACTTCCTTTAGATCAAATTTGCCTTCTTTGTAGGTTGCATTGGCAAAGATGAGAAATCTATTGATTTGGTTTTGTACCTGTATAGATTCCATTTTTCTGTCATCTCTGTAGATTTCAACCGATTTTTGTTTGTTGATCACTCTTTCTTCAAAATTTTCCGGAATCACTATTATCGCATCTGCTGCCTCCAGAAAAATCTGTTCCTTTATATATTCTTCATCGGGGATAATTTCAATTATATTATTCCTCTTAATCAGGTAATTTTTTAAACTATCGGATAGTTCGCTGTGGCTGTTGTCAATTATTCCTATGTTCAGTTTAATATCCAATAAGAAATCAGGAGCTTCCCGTTCAGTATCTGAACTGATTGCAATCGCTAAAATAAAAAATATGGTTGCATAGGCGAGTATGATCCATTTATTCCTCAGCGCTATTTTAATGAAATATTTAAATACTGTCATAATTTCGCCCCCTCAAAAATATACAGGACAGAGATGCCAGGATTACGGAATAAAGCGATAAAAGTAGAATTCCTTGGCCTATATTTTGGGTGTTTTCCAACAGATTTATCCTATATAGATTATTGGTTATTATAGATACGGGGTTCAGTTTGTTTATGATAGGGATATGTTTATCTAATGTTATTTTGGTCCAGGGCCCCATCATTCCCGCAAAAAAGGCTAAAATCAGCGTAGTTGCTACAGCTATTAAAATTTTTATATCATCTTTTTTCTTGTTGGAGGCCCCGATAAATATTCCGAGGGCCACGCCGAATAAGTTACCTAATATTATAAAAATACTGCTGTATTTTGCCTCACTGAACAGTTCGATTTTCAGGATATATTTAATGAAAATAATGAGTATTCCGTTTGAAAGTAGGTTCAATGATAGGGCTACTATGATTCCCGATAACAAAAAGTTATATTTTTTAAGCGGGGTTACATTGATTCGAGCACCTAAATTTGATAGGTTGGCTTGGACTAAACTGATCGTCTCAATCCCGGCAGAAATCCCATAGGTGGAAAACATGGCAATCATGGAATAGAATATAACAATCATAGGGTTTGACTGTTGATTTTTATTTGATATATAATCTATATCAAAATTATAATCCTCCATGGGCTTGTTTAATTTCTGCACCTGTTTTATCTGCTCTATTATTTCCTTTACTATTGATTGGTTTATACCGGATTTTGTGACAGACAGTTTTAAATCATTGTCTATAAAAGCATATATCTCTTCATTATTCAGTTTTTCCGCTATTTGGTCATCATCGATTTTATGGACATTTAAAATTTCAATCCCTTCAAGAACGTGCGCAATGGGGTTTTCGGCTTTTATTCCCACATCTATATCCTCCGGGTTGATATGCATTATCCCGCTAAAGGCCATATGGAAAAAAGATGCTAGGATGAGAGGATATATTAGGCTCCAGAATAGGAATCCAAAATCCCTGAACAGATTTTTTCCTTGGTATATGCAACTTCTAAATATACTCCTCATATCAATCTCTGAGCTCCCTTCCCGTCAGTTCTAGAAATACATCGTTCAATGTGGGCAGTCGGCTGTGAAGTTTTGTATAAGTTAAGCCGTTTTTCTTTATGAATTCTAAAAGATTGGTTAAATTATTGAAGCCGTTTTCAAATTTTATGATATAATCCTCGTCATCTTTTTCTATATCCAATACATGGGGTAGGGTTTTTAATTTTTCAATCATATCTTCCCGGATATTCGAAAATCCGACGACTATCTTTTCTGAGGTGGCGATCATGGATTTAAGCTCTTCTTTTGTCCCGGAGACTAGGTTCTTTCCCCTGTCCATGATGATGATCCTTTTGCAGAGCATCTCCGCTTCCTCCAGATAATGTGTGGTATATATGATGGTACTGCCTTTTTTGTTCAATTCTTTTATTCCGTCCAGCATAAAATTTCTGCTTTGGGCGTCTACCCCGACAGTGGGTTCGTCTAAAAGAATCAATTCGGGTTTATGTGCTATTCCGCATGCGATGTTTAATCTCCTCTTCAGGCCCCCGCTCAGTTTTTTAGGAAAAAATTTTACATAGTCCTTCAGGTCTACAAATTTTATAGCTTCATTCACATATTGTTTTCGTATATTTTTATTTTCTATATATAACCCGCAAAAATAATCTATATTCTCTTTTACCGTCAAATTTTCGAAGACAGAAACCTCTTGGGGGACCAGGCCTATTCGTTTTTTTATATTGTAGGAGTTGGGGGTCATTTTTTTGCCGAATATCTCTATCTCGCCCTTGTCAAAATTCAACAGGGACAAAATGCAATTTATTGCCGTGGTCTTGCCGCAGCCGTTGGGCCCTAAAAGGCCCAGTATTTCACCCTCTTCTACTTCCATATTGAAATGATTGAGGGCCGTCAGTTCCTTATATTTCTTTACAAGATCTCTTACCCTAATTATCATTTGCATCCCCCCCATACATTATTATGTAGTACTTGAGCCTTAAAACCTATCAGTAATTAAAACGATTCACACATTATTAGATGATCATTATATGATTTGAGAAGTTCTTATACAATCCAGGAAATATTTATTTTGGGCCTGCGATTCTTGGGTTGGATTTTTCACCGGCTACAAACCAACGAGTGCTGTCCGCATGACTTACATGGAAGAAAGGATCTGCCTCGGGTTTTATAGATTGTCGGGATTAATAAAATGAGATAGGTGAAATGTTCTTTTCGTATTATCAGAATATTTCTTCTTCCAACAACTCGTTTACGGCATCCTCGCTGTAATTTATTATGAGTTTTTTCGGGAAATTTACTTCTTCAGCAATTCGAATACAGTTGGAAAAATTGGCTATATCATAAGAAACATGGGAATCGCTGCCGAATATGACTTTTACCTTATATTTTTTGCAAAGATTTAAAATAGTCTTGGCATTTTTGTGACCCCCCTGCCTATAGCTGTCGGGGCGCAGGGATGCATTATTGATTTCGAGGGCTACATTATATAGTTTAGAAGCCTGAACTATGGCGTCATAATCCATTGGAAATCTGGAATCATCAGGGTGGCCTATAATTTTCACATGGGGGCCTTTCATCACCTGCAAAATAGCATTGGTATTTTCTTCTTTTGTGCCCGGATCTATACAGGGAGGGTGTAAGCTGGCTATGACGTAATCCAGCCTTTTAGAGATTCTCACAGGTACATCTATATTTCCCTCAAAATCCATAATATTGGCCTCTACTCCTTTTAATAAGATTATCCCATCTATTTCCCTGGGTACTACAAATAAATTACCGAAGTGAAATATATTGGCACTGCCGGGTAGGGCGGGTGCATGATCCGAGATGCCCAGGACCTTGATCCCTTTTTTCACCGCTCTCGATATCAGTTCTTCCATAGTACTATAGGCATGTCCGCTGGCAACAGTGTGATTATGTAGATCTATCAATGCTTTCAAAAATATAACCTCATTTCAAATTTTATTTAATTTCAGATGCCATATCAAAATCGAATCGTACATCTATAATTTTATATCTAAAAATCAATAATTTCTATTTAATTTATTTATACCGGTATATATGTAAATGTTGTAATGAATTTCATTATCACCACTACCTGTATATTGCCTATAATTTATATCTTTTAAACAGATGATATCCAAATTGCGCCAGGGCACCAATTCCTAAACCTACTATGGTAAACACAAACAGGGAAAGGAGTCCGATCAAATCCCTCCAATCGGATGCTTCCTGTAAAAATGTACGGTACATCAGGAGAAAACCGATAGCTAGCCCAACCAGAAAGCCCGTGTAGACGATTCTTAGCCGGTAGAACATGAGTAGGGAAGTTGTCATACCTGCTAAAATCGAAAAGGCCGCAAACGCTATAATATTTTTTGCAACGACTTCGTTTCCCAATATGAATTTGATTCCTATAAAAAGTAAAATAAAGGATGAGAAAGCTGTAATAAATCCTATTATCAGATAATCCTTTTTATTTGGTTTTGACATGAATTTCACTCCTAATATATCAATATTCAGGGGTATTCTTACCGGGTATTTTAAGTATTGTAAATGGTACACCTTACTGATGTTTTTCTTTGTAGTATAGTTTATAATACTTATGTTAAAATATCCAGATGTTATTATCATATTCCTGCGATAATTTTCCAAAAAAAGCATATAATCATCGATAAGGAAAATCCCAAACGCCGGCATTGAGTATTGGCTATCTTTAATAAATTGGGGCGGAACAACTTTTTTTCTGAGGGGGTTGGTACTATCTACTAATAAATTTTGTTTGAAAAGTAACAATAACAGTGATAAAATAAATGGAAACAGGGGAATCACTATATTTCAAGAAACAAAATAAAAAGGAGTGATAGCGAGATGAAAAAAGTACTACTTATTACATTATTAGTAATTATGATGCTTGCTACGGCAGGTTTTACATCCGAAGGCGCATCCTATTGGGGAGACATGAAGGAAATTTATGAATGGAACGCTATAGAGGGGAAGTCGGAAGCAGAACTTGACATATCTATCCCCAGTATGGACATAGATTATCATTATAAAATTGATGTCAATTCACAGTCAAATTTTGATGATTTCAGTTCATATTTAAAGATGGAAATAAAGGATGTGCAAGGTGAGTCAGATATTCCTGTAATAGAAATGTATACTTATGGTTCAGATATCTACATCAACAAGGAAGCGGTGCTTGCACTTTTGGCGGTAACGGGCATGGCGGATGATTTAGTGATAGAAGAGGAATACGTTGTGTTGGAAAGCGGCCAAGGAGATGTGGATATTGACTTTAAAAATGTGTTAAACGAAATTATCGAATTTATAGACAAAATGGACTTAGGCATGGATTTAGGTATGGAAAAAGAAGGTAACACATATACTTTGACATTAGAATCAGATGAGTTGATAGATCTTCTGGATGCTTATATGAGGTATATTTTTGAAAATATTGATCAATTATCTAGTAGTTTAATTCAAGGGCAAGAGATTGAACTGACAGAAGAAGAAAAACAACAGGCATTAGAAGAATATGACGCTTTTGTTGATCAATATAAAGATATGGCCAAAATGTTTATCAAAGGAAGCAAATTCTATATGGAAGGCACTTTTGAGGAAGACAAATATACCGAAAATTCCCAATTAGAAATTAAAGTTATGGATATGGTCGAATTAAATATGAACACATCATCAACCTCCTCCAGGTTAGAAAGGGTTGATTTTGAACTTCCGACATCGGTGATGAGAATTACAGCAGAAGAACTGGCGGAGCTCATAATGGGCAGGCTTGGAGTAGATACCGAGGCAAAAGTTTATATCGGTCTCGATGGTACTTATGTAAAACTTGACGGTTTTGATATCGAAGAGGGTCTGGTTCCATTACAGATTATAGATGATTTGGCCTATATAGCGATAGAGGATGCGGAAAAGCTGTTTGATGTAGAACTGGAAGGTTTGGAAGATCCGTTCCACATAAGAAAATTAGGTGATTTCGGTTTTCATGTAGATTGGAACGAAGAAGGCAGGGTAATAGAAGTTTATTAGATAAGACAGGGCGGGCTTTGCTCGCCCTTTTCTTGTATGTAATATTATATAGACGGTTTCGGAATGCTCCTGCAATGGCGTATTGTTCATAGAGTAGGGGCAGTTTTTGTTTCAAAATTATAACCCTTGACTTTTCAAGTTAAACACACTATAATAGTGATAATGATTATCAGTAACAGTCTCAGCAACAAAAAATAAAATGCTCCATGTTAAGCAGATTGAGAAGGGGGCTCAATACTTTGAATGTATCATTAGCACAATTAAAATCTGGAGAAAAAGGAAGGGTTGAAAGAATACATGCGCGCAGGTGCGCGGTTAGAAGATTATACGAGATGGGACTTAATGTCGGGGCCAATTTTGAAGTGGTAAAGAACGATACGGGTCCGGTCATAGTTTCATTATTTGGAAACAACATTGCCGTCGGGCGCTGTTTGGCACAAAAAATAATTGTAAAGCAGTCAAGTTAGGTTTTTTTATTTTTGATAATAATAGATTGCATGATGTAAAGGGGGGACATAATATTTGGGCACTATTGCTTTAGTAGGTAATCCCAACAGTGGTAAAACCACATTATTCAACGCTATTACGGGTTCTAATCAACATGTGGGGAACTGGCCCGGGGTTACTGTAGAAAAAAAAGAAGGAAAGTTTAAGCATAATGGGAATATATATAATATAGTGGATTTGCCGGGCGCATATAGTTTAGGTGCTTTCTCCGAGGATGAAATAGTGGCCAGGGATTTTATTCTCAGGGGAAATTCAGATGTGGTAATAAATGTGGTAGATGCCACTAACATTGAGAGAAATCTTTATCTGACCACCCAGTTGCTTGAAATGGGGGTCAAAGTTATTATAGCCTTAAATATGATTGATGAGGCAAAGGCAAAAAATATACAGATAGGTATCAAAGCCCTTTCAAAAAAGTTGGGTGTTCCTGTAGTTCCAACAGTTGCATCTAAAAGAAAAGGCATAGATGAGTTAATTAAAGAAACTGTTGGATTGATAGATGAAAAGATGAGTCTAAAACCCACTATATCCTATGGTGATAAAATAGATGGAGAGATAAAAAGCATAAAAAGATTTTTTACCGACAAAACATTAGAATATCCTCCTAGATGGATCGCTATAAAATTGATTGAGGGAGACCAATATGTGCATGATTTGGTTACCGAGGATAAAGATTTAGATTCTGATAATGAATTTAGAGGTATTCTGTCTAATATAAAAGAGAATGATGAAGATTATGAGCTGGAGATTGTAAATAGAAGATATGAATTTGTGAAGGATGTAACCAAGGCTTCTGTTATCAGGCCCAAGGAAGCCGTAAAAACTATAACCGATAAGATGGATAAAATATTGATTCATAAGTATTTTGGGTTGCCCATCTTTATATTGATTATGTTTGCAATGTTCCAATTGACATTTGTTATTGGGGAAGACCTGCTTGGAGAGATGATGGTCACTGCTATGGATGCATTGGCCCACGCAATAGAGATTTTCCTTGTCAATATAAATTCCCCCGACTGGATAATAGCCTTTACCACGGAAGGCCTTATCGGCGGTATAGGGGCAATAATAGAATTTATACCATTGATAGTAGTTCTGTATATGTTTATGGGAATATTGGAGGATAGCGGATATATGGCCAGGGCCGCCTATATAATGGATAATATAATGAGAAAATTAGGCCTTCAAGGGAAGACATTCATATCCATGATAGTAGGTTTTGGTTGTAATGTCCCGGGTGTAATGGCTACAAGAACCTTAGAGAGTAAAAAGGATCGTATGATTGCTATTTTAATCAATCCATTCATGTCCTGTGGTGCAAAACTTTTAATTTATCTCGTATTTATTGCGGCTTTCTTTCCGGACAGCGGCGGATTGGTCTTGTTCATCATGTACTTTACGGGGATTTTAGTTGCCCTAATAATGGGAAAGGTGTTCAGCAAGACCCTGTTTAAGGGGGAATCGGCTGATTTTATAATGGAGTTGCCGCCTTACAGAAGGCCAACCCTGAGGAATGTTTTAAGAAATATATGGGATAATGTGTCGGAATTTTTAAAACGAGCCGGAACGATTATATTTGCCGTGGTTGCCATTCTATGGGTCATGGCGGTGCTGCCCGTAGGGGTAGAACCTTACGGGGCCGAGAGTATATTAGGTAAAATCGGATTGTTTATTGCACCGATATTTAAACCGGCCGGTTTCGGTACTTGGCAGGCTGCGGTAGGGTTGTTTTCCGGAATAGCAGCTAAGGAAGCGGTGGTAACCACCTTGGGTATGGTTTATGCCGGGGTTGGAGAAGGGACAGAGCTTATATCTGCGATACAGAATGCATTCACACCATTGACATCTATATCCTTTATGATAATGACTCTATTATATACTCCTTGTGCGGCAACCATAGCTACTATCAAGAAGGAGACCAACTCTGTCAGATGGGCCGTATTTACTATGGTTTATACATTCGCTATAGGATGGGTATTGTCGGTTCTGGTATTTCAGATAGGAAGGCTGTTGGGATTTAAATAGGATTCTGTTTAAGGGGATGATTTTGTGTTAAAAGATTTATTGAGTGCAATTAATGATTCGGATTATATATCCAGATCTAATATATCCGAAAGATTAAAGATATCGGAAGAGTTAGTAGAGGAGGGTTTCGAACAACTTATTCGCATGGGTTACATCAAGGAAGACGTCAGGGGAGTTAAATGCGATATAGGCTGTGGCGGTTGCCCTTATGCCAGATCATGCGATAAGGTGCCCATAAAGACCATCAAGATCACAGAAAAAGGGGAAAGGTTGTTGGCGAAATAGATCAATTTATTATGTCAACTATGCCAATAGATTATTAAATACTACGGTTTATGTATGTTTATAGAGGACAAGCATAGGAATTATTAATATGACAATTAATAAAAGCAGCTTATTTGAGCTGCTTTTATATTGCTACTTTTTCTGTATGGCACGGGGACGCTTTGTTTGCCAGCTAATGGCATGTAATGGCATGGGGACGCTTTGTTTGCCAGCTAATTTTTTAGTCTTGGGAAAACGAAAAGGGGCAAAAGTAATAAAAAGTTGATAATAGTATCCCGTGTAATTTAGCATATTCATTAAAGATTTTTGCTTCTTCACTATTTAATTTTATTGTAATTGTACTCATGTCAACAGATAAAGAAAAACACACTTAAATTGTCAATATAATTGTTAAACGCTACATAAAATTATAGTATAATCCGATTAAGGAATGAGGAAAATGGGTAGAAAAGCCAGCAATATTATTTCAAAACATAAGCAGGAAATGCAAGACGGGATAGTCAGACAGCACCTTTGTGTATTATCTGGTATAATCAACCAAGAAAAGTATTATTGTGTGTTGTAGCATACGGGTAAGAGAGGGGTGGTGTCAGGGAGCCGGTTTTCATAGAAAATGTCAGTCTTCAAGAATTTAAAGGGGTGGCATGGGGACGCTTTGTTTGCCAGCTAATTTTTTAGTCTTGGAAAAACAACAGATCCTTCGCTCTGCTCAGATAACATAGGATGACAAAAACGTAGGAAAAGTGCTTTTTTACACAGTCTGACGTTCCTTTGGCATTTTTGGTATAGGTATAAAGGAGCTAAAACAATGTGGAAACATTTATTTCAAGACCATATATTAGGAAGAGGATTAGATTATTTCATTAATGATCTAGTAGAAAATGTATATGCTAAAGAAAATATGATAGAAGCTACCGTATATGGAACAAAAGAATACAAGGTTGAAATTGTAAAAGATAATGGAAAGGTTATAAATTTAAGTTGTAACTGTCCATATGCAGATGACGGAAATAACTGCAAACATATGGCGGCGGTATTATTTTATTTAGAAGATAAAGAAGAACTTTTGACAAGACAGGATCTGAATGAAAGCATCGGTAAATTATTAGAAGAGACAGATCCCATTTTGCTTAAAGATTTTTTATTCGATATTCTGAAAAATGATGAAAGGTTATTAAACAGGTTAAAAAATAAACTACAGTGTGATATTTCGTCAACAGATATGGAGAGCTATAAAAATCAAGTAAATAATATATTCAGAAGATATGCAGGATATCATGATTTTGTTGATTATAAAAATGCCTGGAATTTTATATTGGAACTTGAGGAATTCCTGGATAATGATATACAGGCAATGATAGATAATAATAAATTAAAAGAGGCCTTTGAACTTACTAATTATATATTTATAAAAGTGGGAAACCAAGATATGGATGATTCGGATGGAGGAACCGGACAGGTAGCCAACAGGTGTTTAGAAATATGGCAGGAAATATTAGATAAGAGTAGTATTGAACTTAAAAGAAGTATATACAATTGGTTCACCGGACATTTGGATGGTTCTGTTATAGATTATATGGAGGATTATATAGAAGAGATTATATTTGATGATTTTAAGGAAGATGAATTTATGGAAGAAAAAATTATTTTTCTGGATAATAGGATAAAAGAATATAAAAAAGAGGAAAATTCATGGTTTAATAGTTATGGACTTGGCCAAATGCTACTACGACGTATAAGCATTATGGAAGAAATGGGGGCAAACCAAAATATAATTGAAAATTACTGTAAGGAAAATCTAGAAATCAATGAAATAAGAAGACATTATATTGATATTTGCATAAATAGAGAAGACTATGATATGGCAATTAAATTACTTAAAGAAGGTAAAGATAAACAAAAAAACTGGCCGGGAATTGTACTTGATTATAGTTTGAACCTCAAGGACTTATATAAAAAAACCGGGCAAGATAAGTTGTATAAAGAAGAATTATGGGCATTGGTATTAAACCATAAAGCGGGGGATTTAGAATTATATAAAGAATTAAAGTCAATTTATACAGATAAAGAATGGATGGAAAAGAGAGAAATAATATTTAGTAAACTATCTCCTTATAGGGGGATTGATAAACTATATGAATTAGAAGGATTATATGATAGATTAATTGAGGCAGTTGTAAGTTCTGATGGCTTGTATATGTTGATAGAGTATGAGGAAACTTTAAGAGATATTTATCCCAGAGAACTTCTCGATAAATATGAAAATACGGTAAAGGCTATGGCAACGAATACTTCCGGCAGGAAACGCTATAGAGAGATAGTATCTATTTTAAGAAGAATGAAGAAATATCCCGAGGGTAAAGAAAAAGTATCGGAAATTGTAAGTGGGTGGAAATCAAAATATAGGAACAGACCTGCAATGATGGATGAGCTGGGTAAATTATAGTGATTACAAACATTGAAATTTCTAGGCGGGCAACCATTTTGTACGATGAACAAATGACAAGTGCTTTACAATAAAATAATTTTTTCAGCGTGGAAGATGTCAAACGAAACGTCAGACTGTGCCTTCCCCGGCGCCTTGGCATTGAATTCCTACTAAGTAATGAGGAAAAAACATTCTGTTAAAAGGGGTGGTTTTGTGGTATAATATGTTTGATCATACTTCAGTGACCCATGGGCCTGAGGCTATTTTGTTAAAAAAAGAACCCTTTTTTATAAAAGTGGGTACAATATATATAAGAAATATTAATTAAAGGAGGGATTGGAATGGCAACATCATCCTTTAATAAGGACTTTACTTTAGATACTAAAAAGGCTTTGGAGTCATTCGAAAGAATAATTTCCACTCCGGTTAAGAGTTTAAAAATAAGTAAAGACTTATTGTCACCTGAGAAGGAAAGGCGAGGTGAAGACAAATTAAAACAAATGTTATCTCGCTAAAAAGATTGATAGAAATGAGTGACGAGAATAAAATACAGGAGCTCATTTCTATTTTTTATTGCGAAAAAGATAAAGATGTAGAATATTTCTTAAAAGACAAATCAATAATATTTGAAAAATTAGGTAAAAGTAGGACTTATTTTATATATGATGAAAACGCAGAGGAATTTAATATACTAGCTTATTTTACCTTGGCTATGCAAGTTTTAAAAGTTCCGGAGGAATTATTATCAGGCCGGAAAACAAAGCTTTTAGATGGATATGGGTCTAAAATAAAAGGCGAGAAAATTACTGAATTCCCAACTATTTTAATTGGACAAATTGGTAAAAATGATTTATATAAGGAATTAATATCCGGGAAAGAAATAATGGAGTATTGTATCTCATTAGTATTAAGAGGACAAGCCACATTGGGTGGAAGAATTATTATGTTGGAATGCAAGGATATACCCTACATAATTAATTTATATGAAAAGTTT
>MTBK01043210.1_pt1 | contig 18688 bp, 17 predicted proteins | sample 1535981 | NCBI WGS metagenome assembly MTBK01 (sample SAMN06109225, study PRJNA356200) | anaerobic digester metagenome | isolation source: biogas reactors fed with pig manure or primary and secondary sludge | place: Spain | collected 2016-06-30 | reverse complement strand
GCCCATGCCTCTCGCGCAGTGCGCGCACTTGGCCGCCATGTGCGACTCACTCGACGATCAGCCTATCGCCGCTCCCTCCCGGAATCATCGGCTTCTTGTCCTGCTATCTCGCCTGTTTCAGGAGTGCCGGGACCCTGGAAGGACTTGGCATCAGACTTTCTCCTTGGCCACAGCAATCCTATGATGGAAAAGAGATTCCATACCAAGAACACAAAGAAGAAGATGCATCCCGCATTAGAGTCAGTGAAAACTCTTGATTCCGACATTAGTCGTAGTTGACGCCTGGAACTCGTCGGGAGGGGGACGGGTCATCCCAGAACCCCCCAGTTCCCCACCAACACTTGCTGAGACAATGCATTTCAACTGCAGTGAGGTAAAGGCCATAGGTTACATAGAGATATGTTGCAACATTTGCAGCCATGATCGCACGACTTCCATACCTGGCTGCGATCGAGTGGCTGATGGTCGTGCTGTTAGTTCCGGGAATCTTGGGGGCCGCCTCGATAGTCTTCTGCAGGCTGCTCGGAAGGAAATGTCTCGTCAAGTCTGGGCTTATCGGCTGCAACGGATTGCCTGCGGGGGGCTTGGGCACGTTACAGAGTGGGTCGTGGCGTTGGACGCACCTAGACCAACAGTCCAGCCATTTCGGAGTCGGCTCATCCTGGGCCCAGGTATTGAAAGGATTGTTTGGAGGTGGCGGAGAGTCCCATTCTGGATTGTAGCCTGGTTCTCCAGGTCGGACGGTAGGGGGCGGACCAGACTCCCACGGTGGCCAAAGTTGTGTGCCGGAGGGATCTGTGTAGTTAGCAGGGTTGCCGTCGCAGTAAGAGTAGAGATTGGCGCCTCCCTCGACCCCAATTGGGTCCCGGCTCAAGAACCTTCCCAACCCGGCGTCATACCAGCGATTTCGCATGTAGTGCAGCCCCGTCGCCGGGTCGAACCTCACGCCCCATGCCCCGACGAACAACCAGGGCATCGTGAACCCGCTCGGGTGCGAGGCCGACGTCGTCTCGCCCCACGCCCCGTAGCTGTAGCTCCCCACCACCGCCCCGCTCGAGTCGGTGATCGCCCGGACGCTGCCCAGCGCGTCCGAATGCACCTGGTAGAAGGTCGAGTTGCGCTCGAACGAGTGCAGCTCGCCTTCCGGGCAGTACCAGCGGAACACGTTGGTGCCGTCGTCCTCCTTGACGCAGTTCCACCCGTCCCAAGTGAACCTGGTGGTCACGCCGCCGGAAACACGGGTCAGCATGCGGCCCAACGAGTCGTATTGGTAGCTCACGTCCACGCCGCCCGGCCCCTGCACCCGCGTGAGCCGGTTGTCGTCATCCCACGTGTAGGTCCACGAGTTCGTCCCGTCCGTCTTCGAGGTCATGCACCCGTTGGCGTTATAGGCGTATCTCCAGGTCGTGGCCGAGCCGCCCGCGGGCGTGACCACCTGCCTCATGATCTGGTTCAAGCGGTTCTCGAACCCGATGGTCGCACCGGTCGCGCTGGCTGTCGCGTTGGCGCTGGCCACGAAGCTGCTGGCCCCCTTGCTCGACACGGTGGTCCCGGCGGGAAAGGCCGCGTGCGAAATCGTCTCACCCACCGCCAGAAGGGCCAGGTCGGCGGTCGAGACCGAGGAGACCGTGCTGGACCCATTGGTGATGGTGCCCACCACGAAGCTGGTGCGGTCGTCCGTGCTGGTGCCGCTGGCCGTCTCGGTGGTCTTGCTGGTCATGTTCCCGGCCTCGTCAAAGGCGAACACCTGCAGCATCGAGGTGCTGGTCCCGCTGTGGGTGAGCTGCACTTTGGTGAAGTCCGGAGTCAGCGTCCCGCTTGAGCCCGCCGTCAGAAATGCCTTGTAGCGGGCGAATCGACCGACTCTTGCGGAGCTTCCAGAATCCAAAATGCTCTCTCCACCTGGTGTTGTGAACTTATTCGATGTGCTACCCAGCGGACCCTGGTAGGTCCAGGGACCATCCGGAGAGCTGCTCAATGCCACCTGGAACTCCACGTTTGCGCCGCCGCCGGGCAAGGTTTCCGTCCAGGAGATGGTGTTCCAGCTCACCGAGCGACCGGCGTCGTAGACTACGGACTCGTACGTTCCTGAGCTGCCGTAGGTGGTCGGGTTGGACGCTCCGGAGACTCTCTTGAAGTCCTGGAAGCGCACCGAGCCGAGGTTGTAGTAACAGCGGAAGTAGAGATAGAGATAAAGGTCGGAGGTCCCAAAGCCGGTGTCCTGACCGAGTTGGGTCCAACTGCCGGACGAGTTGGAGTCGTAGTAGAGCGTGAGGGTACTCCCCACGCGCTGGAGGCGAAAGCGGCCTTTGTCGTCGGCCGAGCCTCCGGTCGCATTCACGGAGGGGGTGGCACTGTTCCAGACACGAGCGCGGTAGTTATTGGTGGAGGCGGAGTAGTGTCGACAGATCAAGGCTCTCTTGCCACCATTTCCGGTGACATCGCTCGCATCGAGAGGGAGCCTGTTGACCTGAACCCGCAAGCCGGCGATGGAGTCATTGCCCACGAGTTGCAGGTCGGTGAACTCGACCTGCACGTCGAAGTCACCGCTCAGAACCCGCTCATGCTCGGCTGCTGCCCAGGGCTGGGCAATTCCGCTGACGCCAAAGCGAGGCAACTTGCTTTCGTCGCCTGCAGGGTGAAAGTGGATGATGTCACTGAAGCCTCGGGGGTAGGCGAAATGCAAGCCCTCCTTTTGCAGGATCTGCATGCCAACGTAGTCCACATAGTGGACGGGGTCGTTGGGCTGGTAAATGAGCCTCCAGCGATCGTTGTCGAGGGAGCTTCCGGTGAAGGTATCCTCGAAAGGAGTCAGGCGCACTTTGTCACCGTCGAGATGGACGTGAGTGAGGGTGCCTTCGCGGAAGTGCTCCTTGCGCCGCTCGACGAAGCGATTGACGCAGGCCTCGATCAGTCGGCCGGAGGCGTCCAGGCCGTAGACGACGTTGTCGAAGTCTCCTTCGATGTGGCTGATCTGGGCCACGCGCTGGGAGGCAAGGTCGTAGCCGTAGCGAGACATGAACAGGCCGTTGGCGTCGTCGGTGGGGGTCGAGTCGGTTCCGAGCGTCGTCTTCAGACGCATCAGACGGCCCAGGATATCATAGCTGGCCGAGGTTTGCACCGGGGTCGAGGAAGGAAGGGGATGAGTGACCTTCGTTCGCCGCCCGTCCGGATCGTAGTTGAGCAGGGTTTGCTGGTCGTTTCGGTCCTTGAACTTCGCCAGTCGGTTCATGGCGTCATAGCCGTCGCTGGGCGTTGACCAGAGCGGGTTCAGGGCCAGGTAGGTGCCGGCTCCGGTGGTGGGACCGTAAATCGCCGCTCCGGTTGCAGGACCGTAAATGGATGCCCCACTGGGGACCTCGGTTTTGAGGGCGGTCCGGTTCCCATTTTCGTCATAGGTTTGCTGGATCGCCCAGTTGGGGGTCGTGTTCGCGCCTGCCACCGTCCTGGTTTCTCCGATCACGCGATTCAGGGCGTCATACTGGAAGAGTACCAGGTCGCCGTTGCGCTCCTTGCGCTGCCGGACGTTTCCGACCTTGTCGAGGTCAAACGTCACAGTTTGCCCGTCGGAGTAAGTGACTTGAACCAGACGTCCGGCCGCATCATAGAAGAAATTGCGCGTGCGGCTCTGGTTGTCGGTGTAGCTCTTGAGCTGTCCGTTCTTGTAGTAGCTGAAGAGCTCGGTGGAGCTGTCAGGGTAGGTGATCTCGACCAGCCGGTCGAGGCTGTCATACTCATACTGGGTTTGCTTGCCCCGCGCGTCGACAAAGCTGGTCAGATTGCCAACTGAGTTGTAGGAGAACTCGACCGTGTTCCCCAGCGGATCGAAGATTTTGGTCACCCGGTCCATCGTGTCATACTGCAGCAAGGTCTCGCGCCCTATGGGGTCGACCCAGGCGATGACGCGGCCGAACCGGTCGCGGTTGAGACGCGTCACTGCTCCATCGGGCGTGCGGATCTGGGTCAGCTGGTCGTTGGCGTTGTAGAGATAGGCGATGCCGAGCTGGTAGAGCTCGAAGTCGTCAGCGCAACCAATTTTGGCCGTGCTGCAGTGGCCTTCGAGCACCAGGTCGGTTGTGAACAGGCCGAACTGAGAGTTGCCGGGAACCTGAAAGCGCATCCAGTCCATTTGAGACCAGTTGGGGTAAGCGCTCAAGGTGTGGTCGACGGTGGTGGTCGGCAGGTAGGTCTCGTCGCCGAACTCGTCGCGGACGCGGGCTCTGAGACGCACTGTGCCGGTCTCGGTGAAAGGACTCGATTTTTTTCGTGCCCAGGCGCGCGCGACGTGCTGAGAGCCGACCGGCAGGTCGAGTCGGTTCTGGCTGATCTGGGCCCAGTTCGAGGCGAGGGAGAACTGAAGCGAGGGGGCGGCGTCGTGGCCGTCGGTCATGTCCCTGGCCAGGCTGGTTGACCAGTAGCGGGGGAAGTTGTCGGTCCGGGTCGGATCGGCTTCGGAGGCATCCGCATTGCGCAGCCGGTTGGCGGCTCCCTCGAGGTTGACGGCGTCGAGGTCGGTGAGGTTGGCGTTGGGTGGATTGACGGCCACCACGCGTCCCCAGATGTCCAGCCCGAGGTTGACTTTCTGGGTGTCGGGTTGCTCGATGTCGGTGAGCTGGCCCGCCTCATCATAGCTGAGCAGGGTCTGTTCTCCCCGCGGGTCGGTGACGCTGGTCAACAGGCCGGATTCGTCGTACCCGAGCAGGGTCGGAGCGCTCGCCCCGTGCAAGGGATCGCGCACCTCGACCAGCCGGTTGGCCGGAGAATACAACATCGTCGTGACACGTCCGGCCGCATCCACAGTCTCTTCGAGATTGCCGTTGTCATCGTAGGAGAAGCTCTGGATGTTTCCCAGACCGTCCACGATCTTGAGGATTCGATTCTTCTCGTCGTAGGACATCTGCTGCTCATGGCACTCGGGGTCGACCACCCGAGTGACGTTGCCGTTCAGGTCGTGCTCCATCAAGGTGACGCCGCCACCCGGGTCGAGGATGCGGGTCAGGTTCTTGTAGGCATCCTCGTAGGAGAAGCTGGTGACCCGGCTCTGGGGATCGGTGACGCTGCTCAACGTTCCATCGGCGTTGTAACTCAGCGTGGTGGTGTTGCCCAGCCGGTCCTTGATGGCGGTCAGGTTGCCGTTGGTATAGGTGTAGCTGGTCAGGCGGCTGGCTTTCTCGTCGAAAGCGATGGCCGAGATGACGGCTCGCCCGTTGTGGTAGATGTTGTCCACGGTTTCTCCCGTGGCGCGGACGGTGACCTGGATGGGTGAGGCCGAGTTCCCCTTGACCGGGAAGCTGACCCAGACACCCGGTGCGTTGTTGTAGACGCGGAATGTCTGCGTGCCGTTCAGGTCCGAGACTTCGATCTCGAGATCGCGACCGAACTGGAGGTGATAGACCATGGGGAAGTTCCCCCAGAGCCCGTGATCCACGCTGGAGGTATAGATCGAAAGGTTGAACTCCTTGGTACCGGCTGAGCTCTCAATGTTCACGGCGAAGTCGAAGACAGCCGCCTCATCGGTGTTCTTGCTCTCCCAACGCCCGTAGCCACGCTGCAGGCCAGCCGGCAAGGAGCCAGCCAGGGCCGGGATGGCGCTCAGCGAGCGCGGGTCAGCCAGAGAAACGGTCTGGCTGGGGGCAGCGCGCTGAAAGTCCGCGCTGTCTGGCTCGGTGATGCTGGAGACGTAGGAAGGTTTCTTCCATACATCGCTGGTGGTCGACTTAAAGGCGCAGAGAAGGTAACCGTCGCGACCGAACTCCGGGAAAAAGAGCCCCTGGACGCCAAAGTGAGCCTGACCCTGGTGGACGCTGGTCAGGCGACGGTCGGAGTCATAGGTCATCTGGCTCACCAGGCCGGACGGGCTGCACTCGTAGAGGGGGTTCCCGTAGTTGTCGGTGATGCGGCGGAACGAGCGGTTCTTGGGGTTTACCTGAGGGCCCACGAAGGACGAGACGGGATAGGGATAGCCGTCATTGCGGAAAATCTCGACCTGGTTGTTGTCGGTGTAAGTGTGGGACCAGCGGTTGTTGGGATGGAGAATGCGCCACGGGCTGCCGGCCTGGTCGAAGCGGAACTTCCAGACTTCACCTCGGGCGTCGGTGAGCTTGGTTTGCTTGAACCCCAGCTGGCTCATCGTTTTTGCATCGGGGCCCGCGCTTCCAGAGAGAATTTCCTTGTCGACATTGTCGTCGGGAGTGTAGCTGTAGGTCAGCTGGTTATCCTCGGGGTCGGTCACCGAGGTCAGACGCCCGGACGAGTCGTACGCATAGCTGTAGCCGAGCTCGGGGTTCTGTCCGATGTATTTGGCTTCGACCCGTTTGGTGATGCGGTGGTCGGCGTTGTAGACGTACTTGACCACGCAGCCGGTGCCCCAGGCAATCTGCTCGAGGTCGCGGTCGGTGGTGTCGTAGGTGAGGGAGATGACGTTGCCCTTGGGATCGGTGACCGAGGTGAGAAAGCTGCCGTCATAGCCGCCACTGGTGCTGTAAGCCAGGGTGATGGTGCGCCCGTTCGAGACCCCTTGGGCGGCCTCGGTGACGGTGACGAGCTTTCCGCTCGAGTAGGTGAAGGTCACGGCGTTGCCGTGCTGGTCCTCGATGCGAATGAGCTGCCCGCTGCTGTCGAACTTGTAGAAGGTCTTCTCGGGGAAGAAGGTGAGCTTCCAGTCGGTCGAGTCGGCCGTCAGCTGGAAGTCGTCGAAGTAGGTGTTCAGGTTGCCCGAGCCGTCGAACTGGTCGAGCTTCCAGACCGAGCCGTCGAGCTTGAAGTGGTAGTGGCGCCCGCTGTCGGAGACAAAGGTGATCTGAGTTGCCGGACTGCCGCTGATCAGAAGCTTCATCATGTAGTTGTGGCGCCATTTGACACGACCAAGCTCGTTGCTCGTGGTTGCCTCCTGGGCGTTATAGGTCAAGAAGAGGCGCAGCGGTGGGCCGATGGTTGCAACGTCCACCAGGCTCACGGTCTTCACGAGATTGCCGGTGACCAGGCGGAGCATGGCCTGCTCGGAGCAGGTGCCACTCAGACGCTGATAGCCGTTGCTGTCCATCGGGCTGGGGAAGGGATTCTGGGTCATCATTGCTTTCGTCTCTCCTTACTCTCGAGTCAGTGGCTGCTCGGGCACTGCCGGGGAGGGCGCCCGTTGCCTTCAGGGGATTCCGGCTCGGTGCCGGGACAGGGGGATCCGTCGCGACAGTTCATGTCGTTGGCGGACATGCCGTTGCCGACGATGCCGGAGCCGGAGCCGCCCATGCCTCCCCCGTCTTGCGGAGGTCGGTTCTGACCTCCGAGGGCGCCGCCGCCGCTGCCGGAGCCTCCTCCGGCCCCGGCTCCCCCGCCGCCTCCGCCACCTGAGCCACCTCCCGGTCCAGCGCCCACGCCGCCGGCACCGCCTGACGACCCGGAGCCGGGTCCGCCACCGCCACCGAAGACGCCCTGAAAGCCCACGGGCGAGACGGACGGGTGCTCTCCGTTGTAACGAGAGGCAAAGATCCCCGAGAGAGAGCCCCCCATTCCGGGAGCGTAGTTTTCATCAACCTGCTTGCTGATACGCATGAAAAGTCGTCCTTTCAACCGATTCGGGACAGCTCGGCGAGCGGTCCGCTGAGATTTCTGGGCCGGGTGAGAGCGTTGAGAAAGAGGGGGTTTTGCTCGGCCATGAGCGCCTCGTAGGCCCGGCAGGCCGCCCGGTAGTGGGCCAACATGGTGACACAGTAAGCGGGATGGACTTCATCCAGTCCCTTGCGAGCGTTCAGAACCACGAGTCGGCAGCCGCCCCCACAGACCTTGTTGGCCGGGCAATCGTCGCAACCGAGCAGCTCGCGGCTGGCGATGTGCACGTACTTCCAGCGCTCGGACGAGAGCGCCGTGCTGTCGACCGTCCCCAGACGGTCCTGGGGCCGGTAGAGGAATCGATGACAGGGAAGGACGTTGCCTTCGGTGTCGATCGCCAGGAGGCTGGTGCCAACATTGCACGGTCGAGCCGGTCGACCAGCCCCGAAGCGCACTGCCCGGTCGTGTTGGGAGAGCAGGCCCCAGGTCACGTCCAGCGGAGGAACCTTGCCCAGCCTCAACTCGGCAACAAACCACTCGAGCAATCGGTCGTAGGCTGCCTCGAGCTCGGCCTGGTGGCTCTGCCAGTCGCACTCGAGCACGGGGCAGAGCGCGATCCAGGGAGCCCCCAGCTCGATGGCCTGGCGAACGTTGGCCACGAAGTCGAGGTTGTCGGGGGTGAAGGTCATGCGGACAGCTACCTCGCCGGCCCACTCCACCAGGCGGGCCAGGTTTCGGGCCACCACCGGGAAGGACTCCCGGCCCGAGAGGAAGGGGCGATGTCGGCTTGCCTGCCGAGTCCCGTCCAGGCTGACGAGCAGGCTCATCCGGGTATCGCGCAGGATGCGCTCAACGCGGCTGGTTGCGATCGTGCCACTGGTGGTGGCCGAGAAGGTCACTCGCTTGTAAGCTTCGTCTCCCACCCGACGGGCCAGGGCGATCACCTCTTCCATCAGGTCAAGCTCGAGCATGGGCTCGCCGCCAAAGAAGTTGATGTTGAGGTGGCGGACCGAGCCCGAGATGTCTCGCGAGAGGAAGAACTCCACAGCCTTGCGGGCCGTCTCGCAAGTCATCTTTTTGGGTTTCTTGTCAACGAAGCAGTAGGTGCAGCGAAGCGGACAGTCGTCGGTGAGATAGAGCATGAGGTTGGTCACCGGTGCGTAGACCGGGCCTGGTTGCACGACGGGGAGCTCTTTCACGACGGCTTCCCCCCATCGCAGGAAAGGTCGCGGACCAGCACGAGCTGGACGCAGAGGTGAAGGTTGCCGGTCGCTGGAGGGGTCAGGTTGAGGATGGTCATGGGGCCCCCTCCAGCGCATTGTCAAGGGCGTTGCGCAGGGCCTGGATGGCCAGCGCCGCGCTGAAGAGCCGGTGAGGTGGCAGGCCGCCCAGACTTTCCACCAGCTGTTGGGAAGTGAGACTGCGTGCCTCGTCCACCGTGCGGCCCTCGAGCCATTCCGCCAACCAGCTGCCGGCGGCGATCGCGGGCACGCAGCCGTAGGTCCTGAAGCGGGCTGCCTTGATCGTGTCTGCCTCGAGCCGAAGGGTAAACTGGAAGAACCGGCCTTGCTCCACCGAGCCGGCCAGGCCGAACCCGGAGCAGGGCTCCAGGGTACCGACGTTTCGGGGCTGGCGGAAGTGGTCCATCACGGTGGACGAGAACACGCTATTTCACCTCCAATCCTGAATCTTGAGAAGAGGACAAAGAGCGCAGGTCCCAGGTTGGCAGCTGGCCTCCCTGTTGTTGCACGCGTTGGACCAGGGAGGCCCTGTGCTGACGCGCCTGCCCCAACAGGTGCTCGACTCCGGCCAGCTCGCTGCGAAGAAGCTCGCGGCGCTCGGACAGCTCGCCCATCAAGGCCAGATGTCGAAGCAGGTCGTTCTCAGCCTCTGCCGCTGCGGGATCAGAGAGGGGAGGATGGTTGTTCGAGGCGGTGAGGGTATCCATGGCGCGCCTCCTACTGCAGATGGCCCTGGGCCTGGAAATCGTCGAGCATCTGGTTGACCAGCTGCTTGAGCTCGTTGATGGCCAGCGGGATAGCGTCCGCCTGCGCCTGACTGGTATAGCCGTAGGGAGACGAGTTGCTGGCCGCGGTAGTCGAGACGGCCGCCTGAGCGTGGGTGCGCGTGGTGGCCGCGTAGGTCTGGGTGTAGGCAGCCGGACGGGTCACCGGGGTCACGTTGTAGACGCCATACTTGGTCACGTTCAGCTTCAGCTCGCCGCTGCCGGCCGCACCGCCGCCGACCACGGGGGCCACGGTCAAGGCGCCGTTGGTGTCGACGCTGAAGTCGCAGTAGTCGGTGGCAGCGGTGTGCGTCAGGCGCAGCTGCGAGCTGGTATCGAGAATCTCGACCCGGTTAGCAGCCGCGCTGCTGGCGCCGAACATGAAGCTGCCCACGTGGTAACTGGGCGAGCTGCTGCCGTCGCAGGCGATGGCCCAGGAAGCGGTGCTTGCACCGCTTTGAGCCGCGATGCGCAGAGCATAGGAGGTGCCGACTCCGGAAGCTCCCTGATTGAGGACTCGCAGGCCGTGGTTGGTGGTAATGGCGCCAGCCGTCAGCACCGGGGAGCCTGCCAGGAAGACATCGCCGGTTGCGAGAGTGCCGGCCCCGGCGTTCAGGGTGAAACTTCCGCCGTAGACGCGAGCGTTGGTCACGTTACCGGCCCCAGACACGATAAATTGGGCCAGGTTGGAAGTGGCCGTGGTCATGGTCGTGCCGTTGCCGGTGTTGATGTTGAAGTTCGAGTTGATCCCGGTGACCGCACCCGTCATGGACTCCGAGCCGCCGATAGTGGTCGAGACGCGCAACGACAGGATGGTGCTGGCCACGCCTGCCCCGCTGGTATTGAACGTGGGGTTGAACTCGAGGTTGAAGGGACGGTAGGCCTGGTCGGTTGCCGTGCCAGGAGCCCACTTTGCGAAGAATCGAGACAGGCTGCTCGAGGCGATGCCGAGGCCCAGATTGCCAGAGCCTTCGTCCAGGCTCATGATGGTGTCCGAGCCGAAGCTGATGTTGCCTTTGGTGGCGTGGGAGGTGGACTGGAGCAGCAGGTCCTCTGCGCTGCCCGTCCCGCCAACCAGCGTCTGGCCTCCGCTGCGACCCTGCGCGGAGACAGGGGACCTGCCCCGCGAGAGCAGCTGGAAGTTGGTGCCGTCGTAGAGGACGGCGACCACCTGACCGGCCAGGATGTCGCCCGTTTCCAGGTCGGCGCCGCCGTCCTTCTTGATGTTTTTGACGCCCAGGCCGTTGACGTTGAGGGTGGCCGCCCCTGTGTTGGCCGTGTTGGCCTTGAAGTGAACGACCATCCCGGGGGTGTACGAGGCGGGAATCGGGCTGAGAGTGGCCGCGTAGGCGTCAGTGCCTCCGCCGTCCACCGCGTAGTAGCTGGCACCGGTCTCGAGGTTGTTGATGGGGCTGTTGAATGCCTCGACGTGGCTGTCCTGGATCACGTCCCCGGGATTGTAGGTTCCGAAATTCGTTGGCATACCGTTCTCCTTTAAGCTCTCGATTGTTGTGCGGGCCCTACCCGCAAAGCCAGGTGCTCTGGGGCCTGCGGCCCCGACCGTGAATCCTGCGATGGAGCTTGTTCATCCGGTACCTCCGCGAGGAGTGCCTGGAAAAATCCCTCCTACCCTATACGGGACAAAAACTGGGGGGGTGTGGTCGCTTTTTCGGAAAAAATTTTTGGAGCGCTCACTCATGGCCCACATCCACGGCCAAATGACGGGCTTTGACCTGGGTTCCGTTGACCCAGACGAACATCTGCCCGCGCGGCTCGAGCCGGACGCGGATGTCGAGAGCGGCCTGCTCTGCGCCGTCGACGAAGCCGCGGGCCTTGTTGTCGTGCAAAAAGAGCTTGGCGCGGTGCAACGGAGTGTGCCGCTCGGGGGGTGGGAGCGAAGGCCGGCGGGCCGCCGGCCAGACCAACTCAGCCACCTGGCGGTCGGTAAGAAACTCTCCCTGGCGCTGCGAGCGAGCCGATAGAAGACCAAAGTGCAGATGAGGAACCCGGTTGCCGATGCCGGTCCAGCCGATGACGTCCCCGGCGCGCACCGGCCGGGGAGAGTCTCCGTCGCTGACCTGGTGCTCGACTCGAGTCAGGTGGGTGTACCAGGCGTAGCGCACCTTCAGGCCGTGGGCCTGGAAAGGCCGGGCCAGGCGCAGCAGGACGCTGGAAGGGCCCTGGAAGCCGGGCAGGTCGAGGTTGGTGTCCTCGATCCAGGGGGTGTGGCCCGGCTCGCTGTAAACCAGCTCGCCGTCGGCGCAGGCCACGCAAGGGGTGCCCACGGGGACGAGGATGTCCAGGCCGCTGTCGGCGGGATATCCGCCGTCGTTTTTTTCGCGCGTGGAGCCGGGGATGGGATTGAGGATCACGCTTGTTGCCCTCCTCCCCCCCGGCTGCGGCGTCGAGCGCGCAACCGGGGGGGCCTCGGACCTGGCCCCGAAGAAGACTGTGAGAACAGCCGGGCCAGTCGGCGCAGACGCGAGGTATCCACGCCTAGCATGACCAGAATCTTATCCGCGTTCTGCAGGACGGAGAGGCCCTCGGTGAAGATCAAGAAGCCCTCCAGGCCGGTGGCGAGAATCATCCCGATGGGGAGGACGCCCAGGGCGTCGGAGCGGCGAAAGAACCAGGCCGCTGATAGCAAGGTGAAATAGACGGCCCCCTTGACCAGGGCGTAGCTCAGACGCCGGCAGTGGAACTCGCGTCGCAACAAGGCATGGGTGAGGCCCAGCAACGTGTCGAGGAGGAAGAGCCCGAACAAGACCTGCAGCAAGCCCCGATCCAGGGGGCCCGAGAAGGCCTCTAGAGTGGCCACCAACCAGGCGCCGAACCACTTCCACTGGGGTTGGGCCAGGGCCAGCTCGGCGCTACGCCTGAGGTAGTCAGGTAGGCTCACGATGAGAATCTCCTCCTTTCCCCGGGGCTTGAGAAGAAAGCCCTCCTACCCTATACGGGACAAAAAAGGGGGGGGAGTGGTCGCTTTTTGGGGAAGAATCTGGAGAGGCGTGGACCAGCGCGCAAGGAAACTCTCTCCGTTCCTGCTTCCAAGAGCCCTGTGAACCCGGTCAGATTGGGTTATAGTCAGGATTGTGAAGAAATGCACACGCCAAGGTGACCGAATGAATGGGAAATGGGGTTAACCCTACTTCACAAATGGACTTCTTCGTGTATTATGGATCCGTCTGGACTCTGAAACTTTCCGGTTCTGTGTAGCGTATATCTTGACGAGGCCATTATTGGGGAACAGGTTTTCGTAAACTACCGCGACTCCCAGGCTGAGGGCCGAGAGCGTTTGGAAATGGGGACAGGTCATGAATTGGGGGCTCGACCTTGGGGAAGCGAGCAATGATAGGGAAAGGATGAAACTCTGGTCGGTGCCTACGAACCGGCCAGCCGCAGGCAAGGCGAGAGGACTCGAGCGAATCGGGTCCTCTTTTGCATGGGAAGGGACAATTTGGGGAGGACTCGAGGAGTGCTCGGGCATGGCGCGCGTTGCGTCGCACGCTTATGCTGAAAGAAAGGGCGCCCGACGCCCGAGGAAGGGAGGGAAAGGTTGAACCTCGAGGGCCGTCCGAGAACGACCCCCGAGGCCCGGCAAGAACCGCTGAAAGCAGTGTAGTTTGGTCGCTCCCCTGCTTTCGGCGTCCCATCGGAACACCAGCCAGAGACTGGCCTTCACGATGCTTGTCATGCAGATTATCACATCCTGGCAAGATGGAGTTAAGGTGCAAGCGTACTGGTATTCCGGTGATTTTTGAAAGGAGAGTCACCCGATGAACCAGGACCTCGAGATGATCATCTCGATTCAGATCAAGTGGAACCCTCATTTGACCCGTGAAGACGCGCGTCGCAGGGCCAGGAGCTTTCTCCATGCACTCTCCCAGACCAACTGGGAATGGCGTCGTCTCAGTCTGAACGTACTCACTGCCCTGTGTCGCGAGAAGGACCCTGGCCTCAACGAGGAGCAAGCCCGCGAGCAGGCTCTGAAGGTGCGGCGAGCGATCCATGCGTCGGACAAGAGGATCTCTCGCAACCAGGCAGAGTTCGAGAGCCATTGCATCCTCATGGGCTCGCCCGAGGAACAACCCAAGCTGGGCCTGAATCCGTGATGAAGGCAGCGGGGAACGATGGCCGGGGTCGCCCGGCTATCGAACGCTTTCCTGTGCTCGAAAGTGGCTTTGAGGACGAGTTGTGCGAGCGGGTGTCCATCGAGCAGGTGCAGGACGCCTTGAGCCCGGAGCTGCGCAAACTCCTCGAGTTGGTGCGCGAGGAGGATCGCCAGCAGGCTCTGGCAGAGAGACTACAATGCGACCGGAGCAAGGTGCGGCGCGAGTTGCGCAAGCTCTACGCGACTCTCCGCAAGCTCCTGGGTATCTCTTGAGCGCTTACCCGGCCTGGCGCACGCAGGGCCGAGTAAGCCGGTAGCCGGCCCGGCCATGGACTTTTCCCCGGCGAGTCGTGCTGCGTCCGACCTGAAGCACAGTCCCCTCTCCGAGCTGACCGCGCAATCGATAGACCAGGCGGTAGAGCATCTCCAGCGAGACCTCCAGGCGCTCGCTCAGCTCGTAACGCTCAACCGGTTTGGGGGCGGCTCGAGCCAGCAGGTCGAGCAACTCCATCTCGAGCGGGCTCAAGGGCAGGACCTGACCCCGGCAGCGCACTTCCAGCACCCGCCCCTGGAAGAGGACCAGCACCAGCGCCTCAGGCGGCCCGCTCATCGCGCTCCTCCATCTGGCGCACGGCGCCCTCGAGGTGGCGGGAGGCGGCCTCGCGGCGAGCCTGGAGCCGGCACTCGCGCACCAGGCGCACCAGTCGGTCCCAGTTGCCCCGGGCTGTCTCCACCAGGCGCTCCAGGCCGGCGGCTGGCTGGCCAACCTGGGCGGCCGCCCAGGCCAGTGCCTCCTCGGGAGCCAGCTCCTCGAGGAGGTGGACGCGGTGGAGGTGGGAGCGCAAGAGCGGGACCGTAGCCAGGCGGACGCGCAGCTCATCGGCCTCGCCGCACAGCACCACCGAGACAGCGGTGCGCTGGTGCAGCATGCGCAGCATCTCGAGGGGGGTCTTGTAGAGGTGCTGGGCCTCGTCGACCAGCACCAGCTCGACCGCCTGGCGGCGCAGGGAGGTCACCAGGCGGGCCAGGCCGTGGCGGCCGGATCGGGCTCGAAAGCCGGGGGCCACCTGGTCGAGCAGAGCCTGCAGCAGGCCCAGGGGGCCGGCCCCGGGCAGGGCGGTGACGGCCACCACGGCGTGCTCGGGGCGGCGCAGCAGGAAGTGGCCCCGGGCCGACTCGGCCACCACGGCCGACTTGCCCGACCCGGGCGGGCCCACCAGCAGGGAGACCTCGCCGCGGTTGAGGCGGGCGGTCTCCAGGAAGTCCAGGGCCCGGCGGGCGGCCCCGGTCATGACGAAGGGGTGGGTGCTCATGGTCTGCTCCTCTCGGGTTGTCTCACCATGGAAGTATCCCGGGAGCCGACCCGATCCATCGGCCCGACACCGGAAGGATTTTTCCGGTGTCTTGAGCGATGGATTTCATGGCCAGCCGGGATACTCAGATCAGTGAAGACCTTTTTGGAGACCAGGGCCCATGACCGTGAAGATACTCACCCATTCTCGACCGCGCCCGTCGTCGCTGAATTTGCCCGCCCCGTCCGACGATAAGGAGAGCGTGGAGGAAGCCTACGAGCTCATCATCCAGGGCCTGCGTCGGAGCCTGCATCGTTACGGCCTGAAGCGGGCCCGGGGGCTGATGGGCCTGGCCGACTATCGCGAGCTGGTGGAGGAAGTGGCCGACGAGACCTTCATGCTGGCTCTGGCTCGCCGCCGAGAGTATGACCCGGAGAAGGCGCCCCTCTTGTGGTGGCTCTTCCTTCTGGGGCGCAAGCAGATGGTGCTCGAGTTGCGGCGGCTCGAGCGCGACCGGCGGGCCTGGCAAGCGTGCCGGGAGGAGCTGGGGAAGGAGGTGCCGCTGCGAGGCCAGCGGGCCTTCCGCCAGGTGCTCGAGCGCGACCGGCTGGGGCGGGCCCTGAGCGCTCTGAGCCCGGACCAGCTGCAGGCTCTGGGCCTGTTCTACCTGCTGGAGCTGAGCCTGGAGGAGGTTGGAAGGCTGCTGGGGCGGACGCCGGAAGCGGTGTCGTCGCTTCTGCAAAGGGCGCGCAAGAGCGCCCGGGCCCGGCTGGAGGGGCAGCCGACCCGAACGGGGAGCAAAGGAGACAGACCATGAAGAGCAAGCCGAGGACCCGGGCCCAGGAGATGGCCTGGGAAGCGGTGGACCAGGCGCTGCTGGGGAGCGGCAGCCGCGGGCAGCGAGCCGAGCGATTCTTTGCCCTGATCGAGCGCCGGGCGAGCCCCAAGGAGCCCACGCTGGGGGAGGAGCTGAAGAAGCGCCGCCAGGCCCTGAAGCTGACCCCGGTGAAGGCGGCCGACCGGGCCGCCGTGCCGGCCGCCCGCTGGCGCCTGTGGGAGGCCAACCTGGGCCTGCCCACGCAAGACGAGCTGGCCGGAGTGACCCGCGCGCTGGGGGAGGAACGATTGTGGCTGCTGTGGCGCAAGGCTCCGCGGGTGGTGCTGGGGCGAGTGCTGGACACCCGTCCCACGCTGAAGGTGGCCCGCCGCTCGGGCGAGCCCCAGCCCCTCACCGCGCGCGAGCACTGGCGCCTGGCGGTGGTCAACCTCGACCCCCAGCTGCGGGCGGCCCTGGAGCGTCACGTGCGCGCCGGCGGGGGCGCGCAGCCCGACGAGGAGACCCTGGCGGCCCTGCTCGAGAGCGCCTCGGCCCTGACCGGCAGCCGCAAAGAGCTGTGGGTCCGGGAGATCGTGGGAGAGCTTTGAGGCTGCTCGAGCGCTGCCGGCAGGACCGCGAGCACCTCTTCGAGGAGTGCCGGCGCAGGCTGGGGGCGCCGGCCGTGTTCCTGCCGGCCGACTGGCTCGACGACGTGCTGAGCGAGATCCTCGACTTCGACCTCCTGGAGCGGGCCCTGCCCGACGGCCAGATGGCCGAGTGCGACTTCGACCGGCGCTGTCTGGTGCTGTCGACCCGCCTGGAGCGGTGCGTGCGCCCCCGCACCGACCTGGTGGGCCTGGCTCACTCGACCAAGGCCCACGAGCTGGGCCACATCCGCCTGCACGAGAGCGAGCTGCGGGCGGTGGGCTGTCGCGACCTGCCGGCCGACGACCCGGACTACCAGCGCCGCGAGCGCGAGGCCGACCTCTACGCGGCCACTTTCCTGGTACCCGAGGGCATGCTGCTGGTCCGCTCGGAGATGATCGAGCTGCTCGAGCTGCACCGCCAGGGCCGCTTTATGCGCTCGGAGGAGCTGTGGGAGCGGGTCCTGAGGCTGGCCGGCTTCTTCAAGGTGACGGGCAGCCTGATGCGCCGGCTGCTGGTGGACGACCTGGGCCTGCTCGAGCTGCGCGAGCCGGGTCGCGAGCTGCGGGTGAGCGGGCGGGAGCTGACTCCCTTCCTTTGAGCGGGCCGCTCTCGAATTGCGGCCGCTCTGGAGCCTATTCTCGCCAATTTTGCGAGCCCATGAAGGGGTACGCCGGACCTTGAAGGAAATTCTCCGGCTGATGGATATGTTTTTCAAGAGAGCATAGCCGGAAATGAAGAAGCCCTCTACCTGACCCGAATGCTTGCCGGCTGAACGGTCTGGCAGAGAGCTCTACCCGGGGAGCGAAGGTCGCTGCTTGCGCAGGGACCCTGGACTAAGTTTTTGCCTTTGTGAGGGGCTTGGTCCAGGTTTCTGCAGGCAGGGACCGGCTCCCTTCTAAGGAGTTGAAAAATCTTGTCAGCATGTTTGAAACTTGACCAACAGTTCGAGCCCGGGTTCACGCCCGTCCCCAACGAGCTCTACCGACGGCTCGATGAGCTTCCCACGATGGCAAAGCTGCTCATCCTCTTTCTGGCGCGTTACACCTACGGCTGGCATCGCCTGGAGGCCCACGTCCCGGTGGACAAGCTGCGCCAGAAGATGGGCTGCTGCCCGCGCACCTTCCGCCAGGCCCGAGAGCAGGCGGTCGCGGCGGGCTTTCTCGAGTGGGGCAAAGAGCACATTGAAGGCCGGTGCCGCACCTGGTGGAAGGTGCGCGTCCCCCCGGCCTGTCAAGCAGCCAGGGTGCCAAATGTGCCCCAGCCAGAGTGCCAAAAAGCACCTTGCCATGTATCTAAAGAAAAAGATCAAAGAAAACATCATCAGCACGAGCCTGCGCGAGCGGTTGATGATGCTTCGTGGAGCGATCAGACGATGGACCGGGAGGAGACCCCCGCCGAGCGACCTTCCTCGCCGGAGCAGCCAGTTGCAGCCGACCAGGCTCAGGAGAGCGAGTTTTTAAAAGTTCCGCCGGCGGCTCACCTGGTGGAAGAGCTGCGCGAGTGGGGGGTGAACCGCCGCATGGCCTGTCGGATCGTGGCCACCCAGCCGGAGGAGAAGCTCAAGCGGGCGCTGGAGCTGATCCGGGAGCGGCCGCATGTGAGAAACCCGGCCGGATGGCTGGTGGCCGAGTGCAGCGCGGAGGAGCCCTACGCCCCGCCCGGGAGCGTCCGCCTGCGCCTGGTGGAGCAGAGGACCTCGCAGCTCAAGGCCGCCCGGCGCGCCGAGGAGCAGGCCCGCAAGGCCGAGGAGGAGGCGGAGAACGAGCGTCACCTGGAGATGGTGGAGCAGCTGGTCGAGCAGCTGGGGGCCGAGGAGCGGGCCGGGCTCGAGGAGTTGGCCAGGCAACGGGCCAGGCGACTGACACCCAGAGCAGGGAGCGACGCGCAATGTCCGATCTTCCTGGCTGAGTTCCGCAACCTGGTTCACGAGCGCTGTCGCCCCAGACCGAGCGCGCGAGGGGACGCTCCTCGCTGGTCCGGGCTGCGCACGACCGCGAGCGGGCCCGGGCTCAAGGTGGATCGCGCGGGAGTCTGACACAGGACTGTTCACCTGGTTATCAAATGTGATAACATCGAATAGCTGAAGAGTACCAGGTCCTCATCAAGAAGAGGGTTCTGAGCAACTGGGCAAGCTACCCGAGCGGGTTCAGGACAAGTTCTGGCTGTTGGCGGAGGACCTGAAGACGCAGGTCCGATGCCGAAAGGCTGGCCGAATCTGTCCAAGCTCGTGGGTGACAACTACCACTGTCACCTGGAGTACCGCTGGGTTG
>MTBK01204827.1_pt1 | contig 18691 bp, 14 predicted proteins | sample 1535981 | NCBI WGS metagenome assembly MTBK01 (sample SAMN06109225, study PRJNA356200) | anaerobic digester metagenome | isolation source: biogas reactors fed with pig manure or primary and secondary sludge | place: Spain | collected 2016-06-30 | reverse complement strand
CGAAAAAGTATTACCAGGACTATTTGGATGAGTTTTGCTACAAAGTGAACAGACGATATATGGGCGATTTACTTTTTGAGAGACTATTATATGCCTGTGCATCATACAATTATAAGAAATTTATTCATGTAACCTGATACTCATATAATTTTAAGTAAAGGAAGATTGTAAAATCAATTATCTGTTTTCCGAAAATTGAAACAACGGGTATTCCGGTTTTAAATATGTAATACGAATTATATTTACAAAATAGTCCAAACTGTTTTGTAAATTTACAATCGTTAATGCCGATGGTTAAAAAAATTAGAACAATTGAGCGGAGCGATAATTGGTCTGTTATATTTTGCCAACCGGTAAAATCGGTCTATTATATTTTTTCAATCGGTATCATTTTTTCTCCACATACCGCTCGCTTAGTTTTAGCCATAGAATCAGTATGTAAAAATTAGCATCAACCAACAATAGATAAATTGATAATTGCAAGCAGTAATCTTGTAATTTTGCCCTTTAAAATCGCGTAAGAATGGATTCAAAGAATTTCCGCCGGATGAGGCAGCTCATTGATGAGGTATTTGCCACCCAGGATGACCCCAATCAATTGGATATAGATGAAAAAGTGCGTCAGCAAATTCTCAGGATTCACCCTGCCACTTTTTCGGAATTTTCGGTTAAAGACGGACCGGTAGCCTGGGTGTTGGTGATACCGACTACCCTCGAACTGATGAATGGATTTATCCATCAGAAAATCAACGAGAAACAATTGGTCGATCAGACACTGCCCGGCGGACGGTATGAAGCCATCTATCTGTGCTCGGCTTCGGTACTCGAAGAATACCGCCGACAGGGATTAACGCTGAAATTAGCATTAGAATCCATCGAAAAGATACGTCTCGACCATCCGATAGAAGCATTGTTTGTATGGCCATTCAGCGATGAGGGCGACAGCGCCTCCGAAACCATTGCCCAAAAAGCCGGATTGCCGCTCTTCAAACGTGGAAAGAAAATAGAGTAATAACACAAACCCGCTCAGCGGGCTCATCTGAATGTAACTTATTCTTTCTCAGCATAATCCAAATAAAAAAGCATCTGTAAAACAGATGCTTTTTTTTGAGGTCTCGAGCGGATTCGAACCGCTGTAGAAGGTATTGCAGACCTCTACCTAGCCACTCGGCCACGAAACCATTTCTGTATGTAAATATAGTAAAATTTCAAAAATCAACATATAAAATGCACTAATTAAAAACGTTATTATTCAATAACTTAGATTTTCAGTCTTTGTACTGTAACCCGAAAGACAAGCCCGACAAAGGCAATCGTCGAAGCTTTTTCTTAGTTTTTCGAGATTCTACAAACTGATTTCAAACGATGTATACCAGCAGACGTTGGTATTACTACACTCAAACGTTTTTCCGCAGACAGGGCAAATCTTTATTTTAATATCGGGATCACTCATAAATATCGTTGCTGTTTAAGGTTACGCACACCCTGTCGATCTTGTCACCCAAGGTAGGATTCAGTTTCGAGATTTTCACCTCAGCATCTGTTACATCCGGAAAACGGGTGCCAATTACCTGCTCTTCCTTAAAGTGGCCACGATAGTAGAAAACTCCATGCCTTCAATTGAAATCACTCCCATAATCGTCAGTTTTTACAATATTGTTCATATATCAATCCAAGCAATAATCCATCCCGACATCAATCGTTCTTAAAAAATCTGAATGGATTATAACTAATTCCCTCATCAAAAATATCCACCTGTTCTTTCCTTTTTAGGAACCCAACGGCTGCGTAGGTCAGTGGTGTAAACAGCACTTCGATGCCTGTTTTAAAAATGTAATTCGATACTATCACTGAAATCAGCAAGCTGTTGGACATTGAACCGTAGAATGCTATAAAACAGAATATTACGGTATCAATCCCTTCACCTACTAAGGTAGAACCAATGGTACGCATCCACAGGTATTTCCCTTTGGTTCTGATTTTCAGCTTCGACATCAGATAAGCGTTTGAGAATTCGCCGACAAAGTAAGCCGTAAGACTTGCAAGTACAATCCTAGGCACAAAGCCGAGCAGGGTTTCATACGCCTGCTGATTCTCCCATCCCTGAGCCGGAGGCAACAACTGAACCACCCAAAGCACTAACGACATCAACAGGGCTGCACCGAAACCCGTCCAGATAACCTTGCGGGAACGCTGATATCCATATACTTCGGTGAGAATATCACCAAAAATATAGCTGAGAGGAAAAAGTATGGTACCGCCATCGAAGGTGAACAGCCACAAATTGGCAATTTTGGTTGAAGCCAGATTCGATATAAGTAGAATGGCAACAAACAGCGCCATAATTACATCAAAATATTTGAAGCGGGTGTTTCCTTCTTGTGTTGTTGATGTCATTACTCAGTAAGTTTTTCGGTTATTAGAAATCAAAACTACGGTATCTGTTATCAAACCACGATGCTTATCTGATTTTCCGGCAACACATTACATACCAATATACCACGATGCAATTGAAAAATAGATAATTACACCGGTTATGTCAGCTATTGAGGTAATCAGCGGAGCACTTGCAGTTGCCGGGTCGAGTTTCAGCTTGGTAAATATAAACGGCAACAACATGCCAATCAGACTACCAGCCATTACCGTAAACACCATGGTTGCGGCAATTACAAATATATATTCCGGTGCCCTGAAAGCGGCAACCAAACTTACACCCAAGGCCATTGTAACTCCAAGCAGAAGCGATACAATAAACTCCTTACCTAACAGCTTGACCCAGTCTTTGGTTTCAACATCACCAATAGCTAAGGAACGGATCATCAGCGTTGCCGATTGCGAACCGGCATTTCCGCTGCTATCAATAAGCAAAGGAAGGAAAAAGATAAGTGCAACAGCAGAAGTAATCACATCCTGATACTTTGCAAGTGCTGCACCAGAAAATACATTCACAAAAACCAACGCCAACAGCCAAACGATTCTTTTTTGATACAAATCCATTACCTTCGCTTTAAGCGGACTAACAACTGTAGCCTGAACCGAACCGAATTTTTGGAAGTCTTCCGTACTCTCTTCTTCCGCAACGTCCATCACGTCGTCAACAGTTACAATTCCAATCAGAATACCGTTTGAATCGGTAACCGGAAGTGCGGTTCTGTCCTGTTCCTGGAAAACGCGAATGGCGACTTCCTGGTCGTCAAAAGCATTCAGCGCCACAAAGTATCCTGCCATCAAATCCTGTATCGGCTGATTCGGATCGGCAAGGATAATCTCCCGCATCCGAATATCATCTACGAGTTTCCAGTTATCGTCAACCACATAAATCACATTCAGGGTCTCTGAATCACGACCAAACTGACGCATATGGTCAATGGCCTGTTGAACTGTGTAATCGGGTTTTACCGCCACAAACTCCGGCGTCATCAACCTTCCTATACTGTTTTCGGGATAGCCCAACAACCGGACTGATATGGCTCTTTCTTCGGGCGACAACAACTGAAGCAGCCGCTGGGTAATGTTTCCGGGAAGCTCTTCAAAGAAGGCGGTACGGTCGTCGGGATTCAGATCGTTGAGCAAACCGGCAACACGATTGGCGTTGCTGGCAAGTCCTTCGATAATCTGCTCCTGTTTGTCGTGTGATAAGTGCTGGAAGGTGTCTTTGGCGTGTTCTCTGGGTAACAGACGAAAATAGATGATATCGTCTTCATCAGACAACTCCTCGATAATTCCGGCACTGGTAATGGGATCAATGTCTTCAATGGCAGCACGAAGTGCTCTCCAGTTCTTCTGATTGATCAGCTCTTCAAAAAGTGTAACAATAGTTTCACCCATGGCTTATTCTCCTTACAAGGGTTTAGCTGCAAGGAGAAACGAAAACCCCTCGCAGGTTAGTAATTAATCAAACAACACGAATAGGGGTCGTCTTTCATGATTGGGTAATGATTTTTAGTTGTGCAAAGATAGAGATTTTTGAAAAAATACAAGGTTTTTTTTTGCTTTTGAAGAATTTATTTTATTATCTTAATGAATATCAATGAGTTAAATACTGCTATTTTCTTTTCCGAAAACCAATTCCGCAAGTAGAAAAGGAGAATGCTTTTCGCTTACCTTTGCTTATAAACATCCTTCAACACAAACAGCGTATGCGGCAAAAACGTGTGATTCTTAGTCTGATTTCAGTCCTGATATAAATGATTGGCTGTACTTCGACTATACAACCGGCCGCATTTCGTCAACTAAAAAAAAGAGGCTGACACCTTAATCGTAATCAGCCCGTATTTAGAGATTGCTGCCTTCGATTACAGGAATAGAGTTCGGGATAACGAGTTAGAGGAAAGTAACAAAGAGATAATTTTAAAGGTTGCAAACAAGCTACTTTCTTCAAAATATGTAGCTAAAGTTGTCTATCTTCCTGTTTTAGACAACGACAAATTATTTATTTGGGGATAATATCATCCGGTTTACTGCTGTTTCCACAATATTTCAGTAAAAAGAATACCACAGGCAAGCTTAACCAACCGGCTTCAGCAAATAAATATCACTAATGCCAGCTAGCTATTCGGGAATAAAACCGGGCGCAGCCAATCCTCGCTTAAATCGGTAAAGCAGCTATATTTGTCTGTTTGCATCACCGGAAATTATCCGGCTGCCTTTAAATCACTTATAGCCGATGAATCTGAAGAATTTTTAGTTTAAAGCCAGGGTTAAAGAAATCGAAGAACCTGAAAACCGTTTGCTGACGCTGCATCCCAAGTTCAGGGGGATTGACCATCAGACTGATATCTATTTCAATGCTTAGCACGGAAGATTGAAACTAAGAGAAGGCAATATTGAAAACTTGCTAATCAACTACGAAAGAGAGGATTATGCCAGCGCAAAAGAGTCGAAAGTCATACTATACAAGCCTAAACCGGATGCTACTTTAAAGGAAACTCTTACAAAACAATTGGGAATTAAGGTTGTGGTAACTAAAAAACGGAAGATCTATTTTAAAAATAACGTTAAGTTTCATTTCGATCAGGTAGATCAGCTCAGTACATTTATCGAAGTAGAGGGGATCGATGAAAAAGGGACATTCAGCCTGGATGAGTTGAAAGCCCAATGCAACAGATATTTTGATTTTTTTGATTTGAAAAAGGAAAATATTACCGACAAATCTTATAGTGATTTGATTTGGGAGAAGAACAAGAAAAAGCCAAGGTAAGTCTATAAAAATCAAGGCCAATTGTAAAGCTACATATCTATTCGTTGTATAGAAAACTGTCAATTATTTTGACAGTCCGATATTAAAGATTAACTTTGCATCAGCTATATCTTTTGCTTTCGGATGAAAAACAGCAATATACTTATTATCGATGATAACAAGAGCATACTCAGTGCTTTAGAACTTCTGTTGCAGCCATTATGCAATGAAGTAATGACCTCTTCCAACCCCAATCAAATTCCATTTCTGATAGAATCCAAGCGCTTTGATGCCATATTATTGGATATGAATTACACGGCAGGCACGATTACGGGCAATGAAGGACTGTACTGGCTGAACCGCATTTTGGAATATGATGCCGGTTGTTCGGTAATTATGATAACCGCCTACGGCGATGTGGAGTTGGCTGTGCGAGCAATCAGGGAGGGAGCTGTAGATTTTGTGTTGAAGCCGTGGGAAAACAGCAAGCTTTTGGCGACCATCAATGCGGCAATCAGGCTAAGGCATTCGAGGCGCGAGGTTAAAACGCTGAAAGAGCGGGAACTAAGTCTGAAAGCGGCCATAAAAAAAGAGCGTCCCACGATTATAGGGCAATCGGAACGCTTTAAGGAGGTGCTCGATTTGGTACAAAAAGTAGCCAAAACCGATGCCAATGTGCTATTGACCGGCGAAAACGGAACGGGAAAAGAAATTATTGCTCGAGAGATACATCTTCAATCACTGCGTAGCGATGAGGTGATGGTGAATGTAGACATCGGCTCTTTGTCGGAAACCCTGTTTGAAAGTGAGCTGTTCGGACATGTAAAGGGTGCTTTTACCGATGCACGGGAAGACCGCGCCGGCAAATTTGAAGTTGCCAAAGGAAGTACGCTATTTTTGGATGAGATTGCCAATATTTCGCTGCCGCTTCAAGCCAAGCTGTTGGCTGCCCTGCAAAACCGCGAGGTTGTAAGAGTAGGCTCCAATAAAAAAACACCGGTAGATATCCGTTTGGTATGTGCTACCAACAGCGATTTGCAGGCAATGGTAGCTGAAGGAAAATTCAGGGAGGACCTGCTCTATCGGATTAATACGATACAGATTGAGATTCCGCCGTTACGCGAGCGATTGGACGATATACCACTTTTAGCGAACTTCTTTTTAGAGATTTATGCTGCAAAATATAAAAAGCAGGGACTACGATTTGGGAATGCCGTTTTAGATCGAATGACCCGCTACGACTGGCCGGGTAATGTACGTGAGCTTCAGCATTCTATTGAGAAAGCGGTTATCCTGAGCGATGGGAATTCACTTGCTCCGGAGCATTTCCTGTTTTCCGGTACGCGCCAAAAAGCCGTTCCTCGAATACAAACCCTTGATGAAATGGAACAGCAAATGATAGAAGCCAGCATACGGCAACACAATGGAAACATGAGCGCCGTAGCTTCCCAATTAGGCATTACACGACAAACCCTGTACAACAAAATAAAAAAATATGGCCTTTAAACTCCAATATCAACAATCTTTTTTATTGATTTTCATGATATAAAGATGGAACATCGAAATCCAAACTTCCGCTTGGCAATCTATATACTGCTGTTGGCAATTTTTGCGGCATGGATGGCTTATCATCTGATGATGCGGTCATGGTTTGCCGTTATTCCGGCTTTGGGGATGGTTTGGATATCGTACCAGATTTTTAAACTGTTCAGACGACTTCATGAGAAGGTAACCTACTTTTTTAATGCCGTTGAAAACGAGGATTCAACTTTGTATTTTCCTGAAGATGTTAGACATAAACCTACCAAAGAACTCAATCAGGGATTAAATCGCATGAATCGGTTGATTCAGGAGGTAAAGGTTAGAAACCATGAACAGGAGCAGTTCTACGGACTTTTATTAGAGCAGGTTGCAACGGGAATCATGGTAGTTGATGAAAGTGGCAGGATACTTCAAGCCAATTCTCCGGCTAAAACACTACTTAACTATCACTCTCTGACACATATAGAACAGCTCAAGCGAGTGGATGCAGGCCTGTATGAAGCAGTCTCACTACTAAAAGAGCAAAGCTCACAACAGCTCGTGAAGCTGCATGCCCACTCGGTCACACATAACCTATCGCTTCATGCAACTAGCTTTCAACGACATGGAGAAAAGCTGCGCATCATTTCCATACATGATATCAGCAACGAAATGGATGCCATTGAAATAGAATCGTGGCAAAAAATCATCCGGGTGCTGACCCATGAAATCATGAATTCCATTGCACCCATCACTTCGTTGAGTGAAACCCTGTTGGGGTATTATACTGACACTCAAAATGACACAAACGATAACAGAACAAAAAATACGATAAAAGGGCTTGATGTTATTCATGAAAGGGGAATGGGGTTGATTCGTTTTGTGGAATCCTACCGCACACTCACCAAACTCTCAAAGCCGGTCTTTAAACCGATAGTACTTCATGCTTTTATCGAAAAACTACTGGCATTATTACAAGCTGAATCCAAGGCGTACCTTATCAATTTCGATGTGCAGATAGATTCTGAACTTTGCATTGAAGGCGATGAAGTACAGTTGTCGCAGGCACTTATCAACTTGTTTAAGAACGCCATAGAAGCAGTTGAAACGGTGCAGGAAGCCCATATTATCGTAAAAGCAGTTTCGGATGATGAGGGTTATTGCTGGCTGTCAATCACCGATAATGGTCACGGTATTCCTCCTGAAATTTTAGATCAAATCTTTGTGCCTTTCTTTTCGACACGCGAAAACGGCTCCGGTATAGGCTTAAGTCTTACACGACAAATTATCCGAAACCACGGCGGAAAAATCGAAGTTAACTCCAGTCAGGGAAGTACGACGTTTGTTGTGTATCTTCAAACTTCTTTCACCAACTAAAGCAACGTACAGAAAACCGTATGCCAGCAAATTGTCAATTATCAATTATCCATTCTCAATTGTCAATTGATCATTCATACCTCAACGCTTCCACCGGATTTTTCAGCGCAGCTCCAAGAGACTTAATCACTGCTGTAACACCGACGATAATTAGGATGCACAAACCCGACAGTACGAAAATACACCAATGAAGCGGGAACTTGATGCTAAAGTTCTCCATCCATAAACCCGAAAGGTACCATGCACCAATCAGCCCGACACTAACAAAGGGAATTGCTAATTTGGCCAGGCCGGAAACAAATATTTTAACTATCTGTGCATTTGAAGCTCCATTAATTTTACGAATGGCTAAACTTTTCCGTTGACGGGTAATTTCTTCGCTCAGATATCCCAACAGACCCATTAATGAGATAAGCAAAACTATGGCACTTCCGGCATAAATTGCATTGCGGAATGACTTTGCCGGCTGATAGGCCTTGTGTAAAGCCAGTTCTAAGCTTTCCACCTCGGTTTGGCCACGCAACATAGCGCTGTTAATTATAGTTGTCAGTTTCTGGTTAATATCAGCTTGTATTCCCGGAAAGGTCTTGATAAGTATATTAAAAGAAAAATCAGGGCGTTGCTCGAGTATATCAATAAACTGCTGGCGAGGCCAGTAGAAAAATACCGAAGGACGTGTATCGCTGAACAATACCGTGCCTATTGCCAAATTAGGATAAATGCCCGAGATACGGGATGAAGTGTTTACATTGTGATGCTCGGTAATGGTAACGCTTTGTCCAACAATTCCATCATTCCAACCGTTATTTAGCACCAGCAAATCGGCACATTTCTGGCTAACAACGATCTCGTTGGCTACAGATTTCCCCTCGATAAAGCCGGAGCCACTTGTTATGGGAATGCCCAATACGGAGAAATATTCATGGTCTATATAGTACATATCAGCCACATTAAACAGATCCCTTTCACCATCAGGCGATAGTACGTTATTGCCCGATGGATAATCTATGGGCAGCTCAATGCCTAAAGCTACATGCTCAACGTCCGATAGTGCCATCAGCTCATTCAGTACGGTTTGAATTTTGTGAGGATTCATGCCACTTACCGATGCATAAAATACATTATCGGTTTTGTACCCATGATCGGCATCCAATACTTTACTGTACAGAAGGCTCACCACTACGAGCAAAGCAATGAATAATGAAACACCTGCAAACTGAAAAGCAAGCAATGCTTTCTTCCAACCGGTTTTTTTCTGATGATATGTTCGGAATGCAACTGCTACCGGAGTTCGGGCATAAGAGCGACCCGGGAAGTAGCCAATGGGTATTATTAGAATGGTAACGATAAGCATAACAGGCATATACACCTGCGGATTAAGCAGCACGTTAAGGCTGTGGCCCAGCTGCACCTCGGCCACCGGTTTTATCATTAGGATTAATCCTGCAGCCATAGCAAGGGAAATTGCGAAAATCAGAAAACTCTCAGCAAAAATTACGCCTAAGAGATTGCGATTTTCGGCACCATAACATTTAAGAATGGCCGATGATTTGGCACGATTGACCAAGGTGCTTGCAGTAAGCAGGATATAGTTCAGCACAGAAATGAGAAGAACAATAGCCGTTACTGCACTTAATATAATGATTAGGTCTTTTGCTTCGTTGGCATAAAGCCTGCGGATAGGTTCAAAAGAGTATTTCAATACGAATCCCTGTGCTTCATACTTTTCAATCTCCTGATGCTTTTCCTGCATTTGTCGGACGGCAGGCGCCAAGCTGGCGGGCGACACACCTTTTTCTAATTTCACACAGGTATAATACCGATCGTTGCCCAACCAGTTTTCGGTACCATCCCACATAAAATTTGATGTAGAAACCATAGAGATGGCAATATCATACTTGTAATTGGTGTTTTCAGGATACTTCTCAAATACACCGCATATGGTAATCGGCTTGCCCGGATAATCTTTTAATTCAATGGTGTGCCCAACCACATTACCACCCATTTTTTCGGCTATTGCACTCGAAACAATACACATCATTGGACTTTTAAGAGTTTCGACACCCAAACCCTGAATTATGGGTCGTGGAAGCACTTCAAAGAGCTGATCATCGGCCAAAACAACATGACCGCTATAAACATTGTTCTGTTCAGAGAAAAACTCCAAATCTCCAATCGAATTCAGTCGAGTAGCTGCCTCAATACCGGGTACTTCTGCTTTTAGCCCGGGTCCAATAGCACCGCTTACCCTGGGATTGGGTGTTAGCTTTTCGGACTGATTGTCCATTTTAAAATTCTCAATGACGATAAATATTCTATTGGCATCAGGGAAGAAACTGTCGTAGCTGAAGTAGAAAAACACTTCAGAAAGCAGCACTATTCCAAATGCCAGACCCAATGCCAGCGATAAGATGCGGGTGATGGTATGCTCTCCCCTACGGAAGAGTTTTCGGATAGCTAGTTTTATTGAGGTCATTTCTTTTCAATTAGTAGTTAGTAATTAACAATGAGCAATTGGTTTTTTTAATCGCAAAAGTGTGAGACATAGATTGATAATTGCTCATTTCCGCCGCGGCGGACATTGCTCATTGTTCATTGCACATTGCTCATTGTTCATTGCACATTGCTCATTGTTCATTGCACATTGCTCATTGTTCATTGCTCATTGTTCATTGCACATTGCTCATTGTTCATTGCTCATTGTTCATTGTTTCGAGCTTTTAATTATAGTGTATAGCAATTTACCCAGTTCATCTGCGTCATTAAAGAGCGAGTCAAAATCTTGTTTTTCAAGATAATCGGTGGCCTGTAGCAAACGTAGCCAATAGATTGTTTCCCTAATTTCTTTGTAGGAAATGCTCATTTTAGCTCTAAAATCTTTTTTAGAAATTCCTCCAATCGCCTCCTCTATGTTTGCCCCCACAGAGGTTCCACAGCGCAAGAGTTGCTTGCTCATCACGTATTCCTTTTTCTCCTGCGTGAGTATCTTGTAAAGATTGATAATGCGCACAGCAAGCGCAAAAGACTTATCCTTAACCACATTCTCTTTCATATCCATAAAGTATTAATTTGTATAATTCCTCATTGAAAATTGCTAATTGTTCATTGCTAATTGTTCATTGCTAATGGCTAATTGCTAATTCTCCACCACCATTCCATCAAACAGATTAATTGTGCGGTGTGCAAATCCGGCATCGTGCTGCGAGTGGGTTACCATGATAATGGTTGTTCCTTCGCGATTCAGTTCGCTGAGAAGATCCATCACCTCGTTACCGTTCTTTGAATCGAGGTTACCGGTAGGTTCGTCGGCAAGGATAAGCTTGGGATTGGCAACTAATGCACGGGCTATGGCCACACGCTGTTGCTGTCCGCCCGAGAGCTGCTGCGGGAAATGCTTCTCCCTATGGCCGATGTGCATACGCTTTAGCACTGTCTTCACCATCTCGCGCCGTTTGGAGGCAGGGATTTTCAGGTAGATAAGCGGCAGCTCCACGTTCTCGTACACGTTCATCTCGTCAATCAGGTTAAAACTCTGGAATACGAAGCCGATATTACCCTTGCGCAGTTGAGTGCGCTGGCTCTCGCGCAGGTGTCCCACCTCGGTATTATCAAAAAGGTACTTGCCACCCGTTGGGTTATCGAGCAGCCCCAAGATGTTGAGCAAAGTAGATTTCCCACAGCCCGACGGGCCCATAACGGCTACAAACTCGCCTTTTTGTACATGGATATCCACATCCCTAAGCGCTAATGTTTCCACCTCCTCGGTGCGAAAGGTTTTGTTCAGTTTTTCTGTTCTAATCATAGTTTGATATTTTAACTGTTAATTATTAATTGTTCATTATTCATTATTCATTGCTCATTGTTAATTGCTCATTGTTAATTGTTCCTTGATATTAACCGCAAAGGCGTAAAGGCGCAGAGACGCAAAGGCGCAAAGGCGCAGAATGATTAATTGCTTATTGCTTGTGGTTTCGAGAGCCTCAACCACCGCATGATATTGTTCATTGCTCATTGTTTATTGCTCATTGCTCATTGTTCATTGTTCATTGTTCATTGATTACTCATACCTCAGCGCCTCCACCGGATTTCGTGTAGCAGCCCGCCAGCTTTGCCAGCTAACGGTGAGCAGTGCTACCAACAGCGACAGCAGCCCTGCAAAGGCAAATATCCACCAGCTAAGCGTAGTTTTGTAGGCAAAATTTTCTAACCAACGGCTCATGGCGTACCAGGCTATGGGCGTGGCAATTACAAGGGCGATGCCTATCCATGCGAAGACACTTTTATTAAGCATATTAAGTATTTCGATGGCAGATGCTCCATTTACCCTCCTGATACCAATCTCCTTCACTCTATCGCGCGAGATGAAGATGACTAAACCCAGCAGACCGGTAAGGGCTAAAAGAATAGTCCACAGTGCAACAAACTCAATAAACCGAGCCATCCGGGTTTCTTTTCCGTAAAGTGCCTCTAGCTCATCGTCAAGAAATCGAACGCTGAAAGTCCCTTCCGGGTCTATTTTTTGAGCTGTATGCTCAATGAATTCTCTAATCTGGGTAATATTTCCCGAATGGGTTTTAATAAGGATGTTGTTTTTTCTTGATACATCCCCTGTAAACCATAGCGCCATTGGTTCAATATCTTCTTGTAATGATGCAAAGTTGAAGTTCTTGGCAACTCCTACTATATCACCCACAGTACCAAAACTCGGAAACTTCCGTTCCAAAGGATTATCCCATTTAAAGGTCTTTACAGCTTCTTCGTTAAGTATAAAATTATTGATATCCGACTCACCCTGCCTAAAGTTTCTACCTTCTGCCATTTCAATCCCAAAGAAATCAATAAAGCGACTATCGACAGGCCAAGCTCTAAGCTGAATACGTTGACCGTCCACATTGCGCCCCCAGCCCATATCCACATAGCCCGGCAGGAATTGGGTATAGCAATAGTCTTTGATCTGAGGATTTTTCATCAGCTCATCGGCAAACGCTTGGTGACTTTGCCGCAAGGTACCGGACATGGGCAAGTATAGTACTTCATCCTTTTCAATGCCCAAATCATAATTATTCCAGAACCTGAGCTGCTTTTCTATGACCAGCGATGAAGCCACAAGAGCTATGGTGAAAATGAATTGGATGGTTATTAGTATGCTACGAAAACCCTTGCCCTTACCCGAGAAATACATCTTCCCTTTTACTGCCTGGGAAAGTGGTGCTGAAGTGATATATCGTGATGGGTATGTAGCTGCGATAATCCCAAATAGAATGGCACCCATTACAAAAAGTGGTATAAAAGACTTTCTGTCAATGAATGAAAGCCCGCTGATTTGGAAAAGATTTTCAATTCGTTGATAGGTTAGGTGATGAAGTAATAGTGAAATCCCCATGGCTACGAGTGAATGCAATATTGCTTCACCCATAATCTGCACTTGCGATTTCCACTTTTGCTCTCCCAATATCTGCTGAATGGAGAGCGATTTAGCCCGTAACGGAGCTTGCGATGTGGAGAAGTTGATAAAATTAACGGCACTCATAATCAGTAGCATTACGATAAGTAGCGTTAGCACATCAAGCACTCTTTTATTTACATCATCAAAAGCGTAGCCTCTTGAACCATAGTGCATTTTATTAAGCGGAATCAACTCGACCTTTGAGCCATCGGGAGGGAAAAGTTCCTCAAGCGACTTAAAAAGTTCAACAATCTCCTCATCGCTTATGCTCCTCATCTTATCACTGACTATTTCCTTTTTAGTGCCTTTGTTTAGTTTAAAAAAGATACTAAAACTCCATTCGCTCCAGTGCTCTGCATATTCTTCCATATTCAATGCAATGAAGGCATCATTCTTGAAAGAGGTGTTTTTAGGCATATCTTTCATTATCCCTGTAACAGTGTATCCTTCGCTATTAATAAATAGCTGTTCGCCTACCACATCCGAAGTTCCGAAAATTTTATTGGCCAGAGATTCAGATAGCACCATATTGTCGGGCTTTTCCAGTACCGTAGCGGCATCGCCAATCAGTAGCGGAAAATTAAACATGCTGAAAAACTCTTTAGAGACCTGCATGGCATCGCCTTTTATTCCCTCTTTTCGGGATTGATTCGGCTTAAGAAAGGTGTGATTGTTTGGGTACCAACAAATAGCGCTATTCTCGATCTCAGGCACTTGACTTTTTACCAGCTCACACATGGGCACAGGAAGAGCGCTACCCAAACTGTGTTTAAGCGACATTAGGTAGATATCATCCCCATCATTATGGAAATTGTCAAAACTTTTCTCGTACGAAACATAAAGCGTTAGCACAATAATTCCCAAAAAAGCAACCACAAGACTAATTAAGCTCAATACTGACGATAAACGGTATTTGATGATGGTTTTTAGTATCTGTTTTAGTGTTCTCATCTCTTTCTATTGTAAATTACCAATTGTTCATTACTCATTGCTCATTACTCATTGCTAATTGCACATTGCTAATTAATCACTAGTTTATCATTATCCCCAAAATTCTCATAACCTGAAGTAATAACCTGCTCACCAGGATTTAGGCCCTCCAACACTTCGTAGTACTGCGGGTTTTGCCTGCCTATACGGATATTGCGCTTGGTGGCAAAGCTGCCCGTGGGGTCAAGCACATATATCCACTGCCCGCCAGTGTTCTGGAAAAAGGTGCCACGCGCAATCATTATGGCATCCTGCGGCTGGCCCAATTCTAGGTTGATGTAATAGGTCTGCCCCGTGCGGATATTCTCGGGCGTTACATTGGCAAACACCAGGTCAATCCTAAACTGCCCCTGCCGCACTTCGGGATACACCTTTTTTACAGTCAGCTCCCATGTTTTCTCCTGACGACTCAGCGTACCCGACAGTCCGTGGCGTACACGGTCAATATAGTGTTCGTCTATCATGGCTTGCACCTTGTAGTTGGTCAGCACATTTATCTGCCCAATGCGTGCGCCCTGCCCAATGCTCTGCCCAATCTCCGCATCTAACATGCCCAGCTGCCCATCCACGGGGGCTTTCACATTCAGGTTCTCCAACCGCTCATAAACCAGCTGAAGCGTTTGACGCATCTTGCCTAAGTCATCAGTAAGTTGCCCCATTTCCGAAACCATAATCATGGAATCATTTTTGGCTTTCAGCTTGTTAATTAGCTGCTCCTGTGTGCTGTACTCGTAATCTTCCTTGGCTTGCAGATAAACTTCCGCAGCGATGAGTTTATCATCATACAGCGCCTTTTGCTGCTCGTAGTTGCGCTTCTTCTTCTGAATATCGAAGTGGGTTGACAGCAGCCTTCGGTTGGTTTCAATCATCTGGTTTTCAAAGTTGATGCGGGTTTGGCGGAGCATATTCTCCTTCTGCGCCAGGTCAGACTCGCTCGACATAATGATTTGATACAGTGTACGGTTTTCCAATTTCAGTATCACATCACCGGTCTTTACCATGGCTCCCTCCTCAATCAGCCGTTCTTTCACTCGCCCGCCCTCCTCAGCATCTAAATAAATGGTGGCAATGGGTTCCACCTGCCCGTTGAGGCGGATATAGTCGTTGAACTGCCCCTGCTGCACGGTGTTGATGGTAATCTTCTCACGGTCAACGCGCAGTGTTTTGGTGCCGGCAGTGGAAATGGCTTTGTATAAAATAAAGGCTAGCAGTAACCCTCCCACAATCCAGATAATGTGTTTGGTTTTTAGTCCCTTCTTTTTTTCGATTTTTCTATCCATTTTTCAATAATTTCATGTTTTAGTAAATCTTTTCACCCATATAAAACCGTATGGTATTTCCGGTCAGTTGAAGTTGCAACAGGGTACGCATTCTATCGGCTTCCGCCTGCGCCAATTGGTTTTTCGCAGTGTAAAACTCAATTACATTAATTAAGCCTTTCTCTAATTTCTTCTCCGCAATTGAAAATGCTGCCGCAAGAGCTTCAGTTTTTGCATTCAATTGCTCAAATTCCTTTGTAAAGGACTCAAGCCGTTGCATATCCTCTACAATTTGCTGATAAAGAGCTTGTTGTTCTTCCTGCTGATGATTTATGGCCATTTGTCGTTCCAATTTGGCTTTTTTCACTTGTGACATTCGACCCCATCGTTCGAAAAGAGGAATTTGCAGACTTAAATAGAGAGATTGCGACATATTTTGCCTCCATTGTTCTTCGAAAGGGATGATGCGTATCGCGGTATTGGTCGGGTCGTTAGGGAAGAGCATTTCCATACGGGAATCGGCAAAATTGGTATTGATGCTACCACCGGCTACTAAACGCGGGAAGAGTTCAGCCCGCGCCAAGGAGAGGCTTTTCTGAGAAGCCACCACATCCATATCGGCAATTCTGGCCGATGGCATGGTTAGCAGCGCTGCGTTAAATACGGTGTCTACAACGGTATTTAGAGCATTCAGCAGTTGTATATTGGCTGTATTAATCTCCAATTCGTTGTTTTTGGGGAAGTTCATCAGATGTTTCAATGAAAGTAGTGCCATTTCATACTGATTTACTGCTTGTACAAGCTGATGCATTTCGGAAGCCAACTGCGCCTTAATCTCCAATAAATCCGATTCAGCCTGTAAACCGAGTTCAATCTGTTTCAAAGTTTTTTTCGTATTCAGCTCGCTAAGGCTAACTTGTTCTTTTACAATGTCTATTAAGCCTTTGTAGTAAATCACGTCGTAATAGCGATTCATGATGGCAAAAGCGAGGTCAATCTCATTTTGCCGGGCTTTTTCATTGCTAATCAGGTATTGCAGCTTACTGAATTTGATGGTATTGATGCGCGAAAACCCTTTAAACAATTCAATTTGTGAGTCAAGATAAAAATTGGTTGAAAAGAAATCTTCGTTTACAAAGGTATTGGTGGTGGGATCGATAGAACGGCCATACTGCTTATAGGCAGTAGTACCTATACCTACTATCGGTAAAAGGTTCCGCTGCGCCTGACGGTATTGCTCATTGCTGACTTCGGTCTCAATGATTTTGTTTGCCAAAGCCAAATTATGATCCAATGCGTAACGGATACATTGCGATAAATCCATTGTTTGTGCCATTCCGGGAACCAAAGCCAGTATAAAGAAGCAGCCCAAAAGAAAAATCCGTTTCATTCTATTCTTTTTTATTTTCTAAGAATAGAAAAATTGTGCCAAAAATATTAAAGCCTGATTATCTGTTGTTTATAAACATTCAATCTTTACCAAACTGTCTAATAATTAGACAATACCTGTATAATATTTTGACAGTTTCTTACATTACTTTGACATAAACTTTCTACAGATTTCATATTTTATTGATTCATAGCTTATTAAAAATTATTTTGTTTTGTTTTGGGTGTACCAGAAGTAAAAGTCAGGAATAAATTCATCCTGAACCTATCAATTATATCTAATAGAATATTAGACGAATAGGTAGTAAAAACCAAATAATTACCTTTCCATTTTCATTATTGTCTATAAAATCAAAGGTTTCATCGGCAAACCTTTTAAGAACGTCTATTTCATTTTATCATAAAAATCATAATTACAATCTTTGCATCGCAAAACAAAATTGTTGTTATGAAATACTATTTAACCATATTGATGTTATTGGGAACCGTTTGTTCTAAAGCTCAGCCCGCAACTTCCATTCAATGGAATCTGAATGATTGCATTGATTATGCTTTAGCCAATAACATTCAGGTAAAGAAAGCGGTATTAGACAATCAATCGAGCGAGATTAATTACACGCAACAGAAGTTTAACCGTTTGCCATCGGTTTCGGCTTCCGGCAACCTTAATTTCTCCAATGGAAATTCTATTGACCCCATCACCAGCAACTTTATCAATCAGTCCATTGTTTCAAACAGCTATGGCATTTCAGGGCAGTTACCTATTTACCAGGGTAATAAGCTCAATCTTCAAATACATCAAAACAAATTACTGGTTGATCAAAGCAAACTATATCAGCAGCAGGCTGAGAACAACATCGTATTGGATGTGATACAGAATTATCTGCAAGCGCTATATTATGCTGAGGGCATCACCATTGCACAAAACTCATTAACTACTGCTGATGAAGAGGTGCAGCAGGCACAAATCAAGTATGATAATGGTGCCATTGCCGAATTGGAATTATCCGACCTTCAAACGCAATATGCTTCGGCTCAATATTCGGTTGTAGCTGCTCAAAACCAATACCAACTGCAAGTGTTGCAACTAAAACAGATGTTGGAATTGGAGCCCGGAGTTGACTTTCAAATCGAACCGGTTGCATTGGTTGATATTCAAAACATCATACCGGATAAGCAAGCCGTTTTTGCTGCTGCTGCTGTTTCGCTTCCCGATTTGAAAATATATGACACTCAGGCTGAAATTTTGGATAAAGCCTTAGCCATCACCCAATCCGGATACAAACCTACGCTATCATTAAGTGCCGGTATCAATACAGGTTATACCAATTCGATGGACTACAACTATGGGACACAATTGGACAATAATTTCCTGACTTGTCCGCCTTATTGAAGTGCTAAAAATATTATATTGATATTCAATTAGTTATTGAGTAAAAAATCTAAATTTGTCGCACTAAGGCATTTTTTTATGTTACATATTCGAATTATTAACACATCCTCTAAAGCTAAAGCTGTGCAGGTTGTGTA
>MTBK01031377.1_pt1 | contig 18766 bp, 17 predicted proteins | sample 1535981 | NCBI WGS metagenome assembly MTBK01 (sample SAMN06109225, study PRJNA356200) | anaerobic digester metagenome | isolation source: biogas reactors fed with pig manure or primary and secondary sludge | place: Spain | collected 2016-06-30 | reverse complement strand
AAAGATCCAATGCCTGAGCTTCTGTAATCAGGTTAATATCGACTGCCATTCAAATTACCCGGACAAACTGATTAAGTTGACCATTGTGTGCATCTCTACTTTATACCATAAATTTAGCAGCATGCGGGCTGTGATAGTGGTTATTTTGAAGATGTGTGGAGTTTTTTGGTACAAGATGGTTTTAATCTCTGAAGTGATTAAGGCTAAAAAATCAGTCCCATTTATGATTGTTTTGAGCTTAAGAGAGAATAAAGAGTTTTTTATATATTAAATAATTTATTATATAAAGATATATAAAAAACAGTAAGCTGCATGATCTGACCAGTACGAATGCATATGACAAAATTAAAATTGATTATTTGCGTTGCCTTGAGATAAGCGGTGAGCTGGCTGTGAATATTGGTTGGATTGTCCACGTGAACAACAAAGGCTTGATTTTACTTGAACCAGTACGCTAATCATGATCTATCAGCTCACAGTGAAAGATACATATGGCCGAGCCCACTGATCCAGTGCAAAAAGAAAAGGACCAGAACGGGTTTGTTGTACAACAATAAACGAAAGTGATGCAATCTCGATGGTTCTGCGAATAAGAAAACGCGAAATGAGCATTTTTTACCACCAATTATAATTTATGAGAATAACTATTTTCAAATACTATATGATTCTAAGAAAGAATTGTTTTGGTTTCCGCCGCCAGAATTCAATGATCAAATGCTATCTGTGTTTGATTTCCTCTTATGCTTACCCTGAGCGATGGATTAATATTCGATCTCTAACATGATCTACTTTTCGATTGCTAATATTATCATTCGTTGCTGAATAAGATGCCAAATATAGTTCATGCCAGTCCGCGCGGGATGTTCCTGGCTGTTCATCGCACCTACCTCCCTTTTTTTTGAGCAAAATATGCATTACTTTCGAAGCCATATGATACTAATATATTTACATGATATAATAATATTTTGTTACAAATTAAACATCCTTTTCATTCAAGGTTAATCTTATTCCTGACGAATATCCTGCAATAATCAATAACTGAATATCAGCATTGGAATAACAGCCATGATAAAATAGCATTAACCACGTATGCAATCCCTTTATTATCCAGGGCTGAGAATCATTGCTCGAGGTCAGGCTTAAAATAAATAACAGCGTCATTTCGAATTGCCATCATTTACGAAGTAACAAGCGCAATGCGATTTAAACATCCATCGGTAAGGTGGTCGCTGGACGTTTGAAGCTTTCAGCAGCGTTGGGCCAGCCCATCGAAAAGTACCGCCATCTTGATCCATCCCAAAGAGGATACCACCTATGAAACTTTGGCAAGAATTCAGACAACCCACAACAATAACTGAAGCAATTGAAGATCTGACCACAGCCCCACAACCAGCGATGCCGATCGCCGGGGGTTCTGATTTATTGCTGGATATTCGGCAAGGCCGCCATGCACCAGTACACACCCTGGTTGACCTAAAAAGCGTCACAGAGATGAATGTGATCGAGCAGCGAGGTCAGGAGCTTTTCATTGGCGCCTCGATGTCGATTACAAGCATCATTCAAAATGAATTGACCCTGAAAAATGCCCGGGCACTGGTTGAAGCCTGCAACCTGATTGCTGGCCCACAGGTCAGAAATGCGGCTACTCTTGGCGGAAATGTAGCGCATGCACTTCCTGCTGCAGATGGAACCATCGCCCTTCTGGCGCTGAACGCTCACGCCGAAGTTGCCAGTAAAGTTGGCTTGCGTCGCATGCTATTCCAGGATCTGTTCCTCGGCCCGGGGAAGTCAACGATTGATAAAACTTGTGAGCTGATCACCGGATTTTATCTGATGCTGGCAAACAGTGGACAGGCCTCCTGCTTCAAGCGAATCATGCGCCCGCAGGGCGTTGCACTTCCTATTTTGAATTGTGCGGTGTGGGTTTGTCGAGACGTTGATGCAGTTGTAGATGTTCGGATTTCTGTCGGTCCGGGTGGACCGGTGCCTTTCCGCGCCACAGAAGCGGAAGCTTCCCTTAAAGGCCGTCCATTAGATGAAGATCAGATCAACAAAGCGTTGGAAAAATTGTTGTCCCAGGCAAAATTCAGGACGAGCCCTTTACGGGCTACAGCCGCTTACAGACAGCATATCGTCAAAACGCTTTTCAAAGATACTTTTACAGAAGCCTGGATCCGCGCGGCTTGAAAATTTGGTTCTGCATCCTCAACAAAAATTCACGACCAAGATACCCTGGTGAAAAATGAGGAAAGAAATCACTCTTACTGTTAACAATAAAGAATACACCCTCCCGGTGAAACCCGGTGAAATGCTGGCGTCACTATTACGACAGAGACTGCGATTAACCGGAACGAAGATTGGCTGTGATGAGGCAGAATGTGGCGCATGTACAGTGCTGGTGGATGGCGAACCGATGATGTCTTGTATCTATCCCGCAGAACGGGCTGACGGAAAATTCATTCTCACCATTGAAGGTCTGGCTGAGCAGGTTTACGAGGTGGTTAAGCTCCATCCCCTTCAAGAAGCCTTCGTGCAACACGGCGCTGTACAATGTGGGTTTTGCATCCCCGGCCAAATTATGACCGCTTACGCCCTGTTAAAGCGTAATCCAAACCCAACCAGCGATGAAATCCGGTATGCACTCAAAGATACCTTATGTCGTTGTGCTGGTTATCCATCGATTGAAAATGCAATCCTTGCAGCAGCACATACTTTGCGTACCGGAGAGCCGCTGCCTGCACCAAAAGTGCCCGATTCAATCCATTCTCACGCGGTGGTGGGTCTCACCCATATACGACCAGACGCCATTGACAAGGTCACAGGAAAAGCCATCTTTACTGACGACTTGGTGTTTGATGATATGTTGTTTGCATGCGCAAAACGCGCACTGGTTCCCCACGCGATCCTAAAAAGCTTGGACATTTCAAAAGCCCAAAGATTGGAAGGCGTTGCGGCTGTTTTGACAGCAGAGGACATTCCCGGCGAACACACCCATGGTCTCGTGATCTTTGATTGGCCGGCAATTATTGGCATTGGTGAACGCATCCGCTATGTTGGCGATACTATCGCAATTGTGGCTGCTGAAACGCCTGAAATTGCAGAACACGCTTCCGATATGATCGAAGCCGAATTTGAACTTTTGCCTGTTATCAACAATCCCGTGCAGGCCTTGCAGGATGATCAACCCCAGCTCCACGAAAATGGGAATCTACTCAAACATATTAAAGTCCGCAAAGGCAATATGGATGCAGGGTTCGAGAATGCTGACGTGATCGTTGAGCATACTTATCATACACAAATCGCGGACCATGCCTTCATGGAGCCGGAGTGCAGCATCGCTGTTCCCAGGCCAGATGGTCGCATGGAGATTTACGTCGGCTCGCAAATCCCCTACCAGGATCGCAGCCAGGTTGCCCGTATCCTGGGTTGGGACGAAAACCGTGTGCGAATTGTTGGTCAGAAAGTTGGCGGAGGTTTTGGCGGGAAGGAAGACATTGCCGGCCAAATCCATAGCGCGCTGTTAGCCAATGAGACCCAACGCCCGGTCAAATTGCTTTTTGACCGGCATGAAAGCCTGCTGGTACACCCCAAACGGCATGCTACGCAAATTCGAATCAAACTTGGCGCAAAAAGCGATGGACGCATCATTGCAATACTGACGGAGCTCTTTGGCGATACAGGTGCATATGCTTCTCTGGGAGAAAAGGTGATGACCCGTGCTACAACCCACTCTGCTGGCCCGTACGACGTGGAGAACGTGCGCGCAGATTGCTACGCGATGTATACCAACAACCCACCTGCGGGCGCTTTTCGTGGTTTTGGGGTTACTCAGTCCGCCTTTGCTATTGAAACTACCATCGATATGCTGGCAGAGAAATTGAATATTGACCCGGTTGAACTGCGTCGGATGAACGCCTTGCATGTAAGTAGCATCACCAACACAGGCCAGGCGCTTACCGAGTCAGTCGGCCTGGTTGAGTGCATTGATCGTGTTGAGCAAGAGATGTTAACGCACAATGCAAAGCCCTTTGAACCGGTTGTTGATCCTGATAATCCGCATTTGGTCAGATCATGGGGCTTTGCGGTGGCGTATAAAAACACCGGTCTGGGAGGCGGCGCTCCTGACATTTCTAATGCTGAAATTGAGATGTATGAGGACGGCACCTTCGAAATTCGCAGCTCTGCTGCAGAGTTGGGACAGGGCTTGATAACCGTAATGCAATTAGTTGTCTCAGAGGAACTGGGTGTAAAGCCACAGCAGGTGCGCGTCCTGGTGATGGATACAGACCTGACGCCCAACGGCGGTCCGACAACAGCGTCCCGCCAAACCTATCTTACCGGGAACGCATCGCGCTATGCAGCCATCGCATTGCGCAATTCCATTTCAGCATATTTGGCTGAACAATTTGATATTGACCCGGATCTCATTCAATTTAAGGATGGTTTTGTTCATTTACACAGCAAACAAATTTCCTTTGGTGATATTGCCAGTGAAATGAAGCGTATGGGACAAATGCCGCGCGCCCTGTACGAATATGAAGCGCCAAAAACGCAGCCCCTTGGTACTGGCGGAGATATGCATTTTGCCTATTCTTTCGCTGCTCAAGCTGCAGAAGTTGAGGTCAATACACTTACCGGTGAAGTAAAAGTGTTGAATGTAATCACTGCAAACGATGTTGGTATGGCAGTCAATCCACTTGGATTGCAAGGTCAGGTTGAAGGGGGCGTTATGATGGGTCTGGGTTACTGCCTGACCGAAGAATTTATTGTCAAGGATGGCTTTGTCGTCACAGACTACCTTTCACGCTATCGTATGCCAGGAATTATGCTCACACCGAAAATAACTGCCATCATTGTAGAACACCCAGCAGCAGAAGGACCATACGGGGCCAAGGGTGTTGGAGAAATTTGCAGCATTCCCACCGCTCCGGCAATTACAAACGCCATATACAATGCTGTTGGCGTGCGCGTTGACCGAATTCCAGTCGACCAGGAGGTCATCGCAAAGGCTTTATGGCAACTTGACTGAATAAATGTGTGAAGACTGAATATCGCGTATCCGCGATTATCAGTTTAGGTCTTTTTAAAATGATATGAGATATCATATAAACCACCGCCAAATCAGGTGGTGGTAAATTTGCTCTAAGGTGAAAAATATGTCTTTGAATGAGTTATCTTTATTAGTTCAAGTTGATGGGAACGCTGTCTTTCAAAGCAATGGCAATTGGTTATATCCATTATTTGATCTGGAAGAATACCTGACCGGCCACCCCATTGATCTAACCAAAGCCACCCTTTTTGATAAAGTGGTTGGTAAAGCCTCTGCGCTGTTGATGGTCCGCTTAGGTGTGCGTTGCGTGCATGGTTCGATCATGAGCGAGCTGGCCATGGAAGTTTTTCAACATCACAACATCCCCTATTCTTATGACGAGGCTGTTAATCGAATCAGTTGCCAGACAGAATTATTGCTGGCAACCATCGATGATCTGGATGAGGCCTATCAAATTCTGTGTAAACGCGCCCAGCGCTGTTAACTCTCTTTGTGTTAACGTCTTAAATAGCAATTTAGTTTTAATACTACACGAAGTAGGCGGTATTTACTTCAAAATACAACAATGTTAATCATTTACATCTGATTTTTACATCAGATTTTGATTTTTTATCGTAAATGGTTTTTACCCCCTTTTTGAGAGCGATTGGCATCCCAAAAAACATGATTCCGGATAAGATTAGCACGTGACTGCTTTAATTCAAATTGAAGACCTCCATTATCGCCCTGTTGCATCCGACCAGGACTCCCCCGAAATTCTGCGTGGCATTGATCTCAGCATTGAGGCGGGCTCGCTTGTGGCCATCATCGGAGAAAATGGATCTGGGAAAACAACCCTCCTCAAACACATCAATGGCTTATTCGTTCCCACAAAAGGTCGGGTCGTTGTCGACGGGCTGGATACCCGGCAAAATGAAAACCGTCCCAGGCTGAAAGCGATAGTGGGAATGGTATTTCAAAACCCGGCCGATCAGATTGTCGCCTCAACGGTTGCTGAAGACATCGCTTTTGGATTGGAAAATATCAACCTGCCATCTGCAGAGATACAAAAACGTGTGGAAGAACAACTTCGGGCAGTTGGATTGTTTGATGAAGCAGAACGACCTCCCCATCTTCTTTCAGGGGGTCAAATTCAAAAAGTAGCTCTCGCAGGTGTGCTTGCGCGGCAGCCCCGCGTCATTCTGTTTGACGAGCCCACCTCAATGCTTGATCCACTAGCCCGGCAAACCTTCCTGCAGACTGTGCTCAAATTGCGACAGGATGGGATGACCATTGTCTACATCACGCATCACATGGAAGAGACGATTTCTGCTGATCAGATTATCGCAATGCAATTTGGACGCATCATTTTATCCGGAACACCGACGGAGGTATTTACTCAAGGAGATAAACTACACGAAGCAGGCCTTGAAGTGCCGGGTATTACCCGGATTGCGAAACAATTTCACGCTTTGGGATGGAAAATTCCTGTGCCCGTCCTTGAGGCACGAATGCTGAAAAATGCGCTCCCCCTTTATCATGGAATAACCCCTGCAATACAACCTCGAAAAAAACCACATGACATTAAATCGACCCGCTCACTGATTGATTTTCAGAATGTTCACTATACCTATCTATTAGGCTCACCCCTGGCTCAGCGGGCCCTCAATGGCGTAGATCTCACGATGTCGCAAGCCAGCGTCCATGGCCTTGCAGGTGCCAACGGGTCTGGAAAGTCAACACTCTTACAGCACATCAATGGGATTTTGAGACCTGATTTGGGAAGTGCCCGTGTGGAAAACTTCCTTCTCGATGATCCTCGGACAGCCCTGCTAGATGTTGTTCAACGCGTTGGATTGGTCTTCCAAAATCCCGAGACCCAATTCTTTGAAATTTATGTAGGTGATGAAATCGCATATGGCCCCAAGCAGTTTGCCATGCAGGATATAAAAGAGCGTGTCCGCCATGCAATGGAAATGGTTGGCTTGGGTTTTGATGCCTTTAAAGATCGACGCTTAGAAACTTTGAGCGGTGGCGAGAAGAGAAAAGTAGCCCTGGCTTCCACCCTGGTGCTTGACCAGGATATTCTATTGTTTGATGAGCCCACCGCTGGTATGGACCCCCGAGCCCGTACTGAGTTAATGGCTTTATTTAGAGCATTGCAGAAAAAAAGGAAAACCCTCATCATTGCCAGCCATCGATTGGAAGAAATTGCTGAAATAGCTGATGAACTGTCAATCATGCGATCAGGTAAGGTTGTACTTACAGGTGCCTGCGGTCAGGTGATAACCAGTGCAGTTGCCTTATCAAACGCGTCTCTCTCACCACCTTTAGCGGTAGATATAGCCAGGGCATTAATCGCACAGCAATGGCCAATTGATATAGAGAAAAGTTATACACCTGGGCAATTAATGTCATCCATCAAGGATTGTCTCAATGAATAGCCGGTTTGAGTTTTTGGGCAACACAACTATCGGGCAATATATCCCACGTGATTCTCTGATTCATCGTCTTGATCCTCGTGCCCGGTTGCTCATCTATTTGGCATTGTTCACAGGCATTGTGTTCACCCCCCGCTTTTCGGGTCTTTTGTTGGGCTTGGGAATTGTGTTATTTCTTTACATTCTGGCTAAAATTCCAGCAAAACCAGGGTGGCAGAGTTTCAGGCGTGCGCTGCCATTTTTATTGATATTAGCAGTTCTTCAAATTATTCTCGGAACAATCATTGATACCGATGTGATATTGGGAAACGTATTGGGCGTTATCGTCACTCAACGCGCAGCTTTCAACGCTGGCATGCTGTTAGCGCGGTTTTTTATTATTGTCTTTTTGCTAAATGGGTATGCGATGACTCTATCGACCTCACAAGTTACCTCTGCCCTGTTTTATTTACTAAAACCCCTCGAAAAGCTGCGTTTTCCCATCAACGATCTGACTGCAGTTGTGAAAATAACCATGCGTTTTCTTCCGATGATTGCCCAATCCGCTGAAAAAATAGCGAAGGCTCAGGCTGCGCGCGGTGGTGATTGGGAACAAAAGGGATTTAACCCCATCCGGCAAGCAAAACGAGTTTTACCCCTGATCGCTCCTTTGATGGTCAACAGTCTTAAACGGGCCGAAACGATGGCGTTGGCTATGGAATCTCGCGGCTTTAATGCTGCAATAACGCGCAGTAGTTTTTATACCTTGAAGTTCACGTTATTGGATGTAGTCTTTCTTTTGATGGCGCTGCTGATCAGTTTGTTGATGCTGTTGCTATAGCTTTAAAAAGCTAAAACGATGAACCTTGCCTGTCCCTACGACCTTCAATTTGTTGCCAGATGCTGACAACGCTTACCACCAAAATTGAGGCAGCAACTGCCTCAAGCAGCCCATTGCTCAATATTATTGGCGGGATGGCAATCCATGGTATCAAGCCTAAAGCGCCAATCATAGATAAAACAAGGGCGGTGTTGACCAGGCTGCCAGTGACCCCTGAGGTAATCAATGCAGGAATTGGCCAGCGTTTCAGCGCGCGGTAAACCAACCAGGAAATTGGTCCAATAAACAGGCGCGGCACAACTGAAATCAGAGGATTGGTGAACCAAACATCAGTAGGCCCTGTTGGTGCTACGGCGGCCTGGATCAGGCTGAAGATGCCAAAGATCAGGCCAATGGCAAAGCCGACAACGGGACCTTCCAGTACAGCGCCGATAATAACCGGTACGTGCATGATCGTCAGTGACACTCCTGAAAACCACGGGATAAATCCTAAACGAGTGATCCCTAAGAAGATGGAAACGGCGCTTAATACGCCAGTGATAACAATTTTTCGCGTTCGATCCTGTACCATTTCGTATAATCTTTCAAGTTATTATAATATTTTTAATTGCATGTAAATGATTGGCCGTTCTACAGATTCGAAGCGTACTACTTTTTTATAAAAGATGTAAGCTTTCCAATAATTGCTTCTTTTTGGATCTGGCTATCCAATGTGCTGGCAGTAGGATAGATTTTCCCGAAATTTTCTCGCAAAACCATGTTGATTGCATTTTCAGGACAGTGACTGGCACACAGACCACACCCTATGCACAAGTCTACATCGAAAGACAGTTGACCTTCCACGTCTGTAAGAGCATTCACGTAACAATAATCAACGCAAATCAAACAATTACTGCAAACTTCCCACTCGATCACAGCGTGGAACCTCGAGGGTTGTGAGACATTTTTCAAACCCCTTTTCATCGCTCCCAAAATTGGGCAGCAACAAGGACAGCAATTACACAAAAAATTGATTTCACCTTCAGCATTGTTGACGTTGTGTACCAGGCCAGCTGCTTCGCTGCGTCTGACAATTTCAAGCGCTTCTTCAACAGAAATTTCACGAGCAACACCAACTTCTATCAGGTTTCGACCGGCTTCATTGAATAAAAAGCAGGTTTCTTTTTCATGATCGCAGGGCTCACCAGCCATCTCCTTGGAGAGCCGACAATAACATTCAGCCAGTGCAATTGTGGAAGACTTTCGCAGCAATTCAGTTACGAAATCATAGGGGACTGCTTGTTGAGTGTTCTGAATGGTTTCATTGATGATAATTTTATCGCCCTTTTCTGGGAGGTAAATGCTTTCTTCTGTTGCTAATACCCTGGCGTAAGGTGTTTTTGTTGGCAGCTTATAAGTTGAAACTTCGGCCAAGTCCATCCAATACTTGGCGTACCGTTTTCCCAAAGCGGTTCCTTTCTTTTTCCGCACTTGATTTTCACCGACAAACGCACCAAAAACCCTGGCAAAACTATCTTCCCCTTCACCTCGGTGGCGTTCAATGAAGGATTCTTTGATCAGCAGAGTCATGTGTTTATTTATTTCAATGTCAGAAAACCCTTTGCGTTTTGCTTTTTTCAGGAGTTGAGACTCCTTGATCTCGCCAAAAAGGGGTAGGAGAAAATAAAAATTGACGGTTTCCTCGGTCAGAGTCTGTTTAAAGGCAGTAATCAAGTTATTTCGGTCGGGAACTTCACCGAGTTGCAGACTGAAAGAATCGCACAATCTTTCATACACATCTTTTTTCGCCATTGGAAAGCCTTTCTCTAAGTTTTTATGCCTTGTTACCATTATACACGACACGATCTTGATCTGGCATGATTATGGGACATCATCAGGTACACCCTGTATGAATTTGATGATAAAATATAGGGGACGTATTAAAATGAAGCCTTCTTGAATTTGTTTCTGAAGGCAAATTAGGTGTCGGAGGAATTTAATGAAAATTGCATTTATTACAGACGATGGAAAAACCATCAGTCAACATTTCGGGCGAGCGCCATACTACTTCGTCGTTGAGGTAGAAGATGGTGTTATCCAACATCAGGAAATGCGCGAGAAATTAGGGCATCAACAATTTACTGACCATGAGCACCAACATCACGATGGTCAGGGCAGCGGCATGGATGCAGCGTCACATGACAAGCACAATCGAATGTCACAGGCGATTAGCGATTGTGAGGTATTAATTTGCGGCGGAATGGGCATGGGCGCTTATCAGAGCATGCAAACCTTTGGGATCACCCCGCTGGTTACGCAAATTCGTGATATTGAGGCAGCCCTTCAAGCGTATCTTTCTGGTGATCTGCAAGATGAGACGCATTTATTGCACTGATTCAACCGGTCTGTGAAACCATTAAGCCTGTGGTCATATGAACGCAGGCTTTTTTATTACCTGTTAGCTTGCTTTAGCACCAATTGAAAATTTTTGAAAATTTAAATGGTAAAATAATTCAAGCAGAGTCTGGTTGTCGCAGTCTTACCTGTTTTGATTATTGTAGGCGTTATGAAACAAAACAAAATAATTCCAATTGATCATGATCAGCGACGGATATCCTTACAAACCCGTAATCAAAGAGCCGCCAGCAAAAACCCGGTCGTCTCATACCTGGCCAGTCTTAATAGTAAAGATAGCCGGCGCGTACAGAAGGCTGCATTGGACCAAATCGCCAGTGCTTTAACAAACGCTCAAATTGAGGATAGCCTGGATTTTCCCTGGGAACAACTGGATTACGGCGCAGTAACTGCGGTCAAAGCGTGGCTGAACGCACGATACGCGCCTGCAACGGTGAACCGATATCTGTGCGCTATTCGGCGTGTGCTGAAAGAAGCCTGGCGTCATAATTTAATCAGCGCCGAAGCCTATCAACGTGCTGCAGATGTTCGTTCAGTTTCTGCCCAACGCCTTCCATCCGGGCGCGAATTAGATACTGAAGAAATAAAACGCCTGATCCTGGTTTGCCTGGAGGATGATAAAAACCCAAACCTTGGCCTGCGCGACGCAGCAATTATCAGCTTGATGTACTCTTCAGGGCTGCGACGTGCTGAAGTTGTAACTCTTGACCTTGAGGACTTCGATTCCAAACAGCAGCAATTACGCGTGATTGGCAAACGCAATAAGGAACGCTTTGCATTTCTTGCCAGCGGCGCTGTTCGGGCAATACAGAAGTGGATTGAAGTACGAGGCACAGAACCGGGACCGCTATTCTATGCAGTCAATAAATCCGGGAAGATCGTAAGTCACAGAAAAGAACGACAGTCAGCAGCCCAAAAACAACAGGGCACGGCTCAAAATCAAATTGTCGCCCGTTTGAGCGACCAGACGATTTACCACCTGATTGAAAAACGGTCCCTGCAGGCTGGCCTGGTCAAAAAAACCACCCCACACGATATGCGGCGCACCTTCGTGAGCGATCTTCTCGATGTCGGGGTGGATCTTTCCACGGTTTCAAAAATGGCGGGGCATGAAAACCCAAATACAACCATGCGCTATGATCGCCGCCCCACGCGCGTGATGCAAGACGCAGCAGAAAAGCTGGATATTCCCTATCCTGAAGATTGATAAAATCAAATCACCTACGAGTCCCAAGAATGGCTTTTGTAAATTACGGTCGTTCTGGTCGCTATAATATGCAAGTCTGCTGTTTTAGGGAATCATTTCAATCAACCGGTATGCAATATCAATTAACGCCCTCCTGTCATCATTATCAGGAAAATAGCATTAATTTTTTTACTTCAGTGTTATACTTATACGATCAATAAAACCATCTATTGGGATGGTATATGGATGGTAAGGAGGCTAATGATGTCGGAAACTGAAAAGATAACGATTAACATCGGCAGCGTGGATTTAGGCAGGATTGATTTGCTCGTTCAGGAAGGTTTTTATTCCAGCCGGTCAGATTTTGTCCGTACTGCCATTCGGAACCAGCTCGAACGGCAAAAGAATGCGGTCGATTCGATTACTTCACGAAAATCAATGGTTATTGGCACATTGAGTTTCACGCGATATGAATTAGAGCAAAAACGCGATGAAAATGAGATGATCAATGTGAAAGTCATCGGGATGTTAATTCTCACCGATGATGTGACTCCCCAATTGGCTCTGGATACGATCCAATCTCTGACAGTGCGCGGCGTTTTTAAAGCACCGGATGACGTCAAAGAAGCGCTTGCCGACCGGTTGCATTGATTTTATTTATTATTTAGCATATTCCTGGTATGATTGAGGGAGTGTTAGATAATCATCTACTGATTATGTTTTTACAAACGGAGGAATTGTGATAGAAAAAAACTTACTGCCACTTCGGTCTGAAGTCCCGCTTCATGAAACCTGGAACCTGGAGAATATTTTTCCTGACGTTCAATCCTGGGAGAAGGCCAGGGACACTGTTCTTAATCAAATCCCAGCGCTTGTCACTTACAAAGGACAATTGTCACAAGGGCCGAAAACTCTGGCAGCCTTTCTCGAACAATACGAAACGTCCATGCGCCTGGCTTCAAAGGTGATGGTCTATGGGATGCTGGCCTCTTCTGTTGACACCCAAGACCAGAACGCCCAGGCAATGGCAGGGCAGGGTCAAACCGCGTTTGTCCGTTTACTTGCTGCAACAGCTTTTTTAAACCCGGAGTTAACAGCAATTGGATTTGATCAATTGCGAGAATGGATCAAAAAAGATCAGCGCCTTGCACACCTTGATCATTTTATTGATGAATTAGAACGGAAAAAGGACCATGTGCGCACAGATGATGTTGAAGAGGTTTTGGCTCTCTCGGGGGAGCCATTGGGTTTATTTTCCCGCGCGTATAACGCTGTAACCAATGCTGATCTTGTTTTCAAGGATGCCGTTGATGAAAAAGGCGCTACAAAGGAAGTCGGTCAGAGCAGTATTGACAGCTTGATCACCGATACTGATCGTAATATTCGCAAAACCAGTTACGAGAATTATGCTCAGAGTTACATTGATTTTAAAAATACCTTAGCTTCACTTCAAATAGGCGGTATACAACGCGATATTTTCAACGCCCGTGCTCGTCTTTACCCTTCCTCTTTAGAAGCGTCTTTGAGTGCCAATCATATCCCTTCGGCTGTATTTTATGCATTGATCGACACGTTTCAAAGTAACCTCCCCACCTGGCACCGTTACTGGAGAATACGTAAGAAAGCCCTGGGTTATGATCAGCTTCACGTTCACGATATAAAAGCCCCGCTTTCACAAAAGTCACCACAAATCCCCTTTGAACAGGCCATAGAATGGATTTGCGAGGGCATGGCGCCCTTAGGCACTGAATATGTCGAAATACTGCGGAAAGGCGCCTTAGAAGACCGCTGGGTGGATCGTGCTCTGAACAAGGGTAAACGGCAGGGCGCATTTTCCAGCGGTGTTTATGATACCAACCCGTTTATCATGATGAGTTACGCCGATAATGTCTTCAGCATGAGCACACTGGCTCATGAACTTGGACATTCAATGCACTCGTACTATACGCGCAGATCTCAACCCTTTGTTTACAGCCGCTACTCTCTGTTTGTAGCGGAAGTTGCCAGCAATTTCAACCAGGCAATGGTGCGTGACTATATGTTTGATACGCAAACTGACTCCAAATTCCAACTGGCATTGATTGAAGAAGCTATGTCTAATTTCCATCGTTACTTCTTTATTATGCCAACGCTGGCTCGATGGGAACTGGAAATGCATCAGAGAGCAGAAGCTGGGAAACCTCTGACAGCGGAAATTATGTCCAATGTTTGTGCAGATTACTTTGCAGAAGGGTACGGAGAGGATGTGGTTTTTGACAGGGATCAAATTGGCATTACCTGGGCCCAGTTCCAGCATATGTACATGAATTTCTATGTCTATAATTACGCTACGGGCATTTCTGCTGCTCACGCCCTGGTGAACGGCATTCAACAAGGTGGCCAGGAAGAAGTCGATCGCTACCTGAAATTTATCAGCGCTGGAAGCTCTCTTTATCCCTTAGATGGGCTTAAAATGGCCGGTGTCGATATGACCAGCCCTGAACCCGTTGACAAAGCCTTTGAAGCCATGGCACGTTATGTTGATCGTTTGGAAGAACTTGTGGAAACAGACCAGATTTAGCGTGAAATTCGATGGAAAACAAAAAAGCGCCCAAGTGGGCGCTTTTTTAGTATCTTTACGCATTTATAGCCAGTCGATGCCAGTTAATTGGCAAGAAAGCTCCCAAAGCTCTCGGGCCAGGTCTTCTCGCCTAGCGGCTCGGCTGGTTGTTTGAGGCGCGCAGTCTCTGTAATAACTTCCATTTGACAGGTCACTTATCACAGGGTCAGATAGAAACAGCAATGTGTCTATAGGTACATTGGTATCAGTACCGCTGTGTCGGCGAAATCTCCAAACCAGGCTGGAAATTCCCGGTTCGCTCTTTGAAGCTATGCCCGTATTGACCAAGCCAGGATCAACGGCAAAGGCTTCAACGTCCTGGCAGCGGCGGTTCAGTTCAGACGTAAAGAGAATGTTACACAATTTCGATCGTTTATATGCCAACAACCCGATGTAAGGCCATGGGTTGCTGATCCTTTTAAAATTGATCGGTACGGTTTTGTGGGCGTAAGATGACATCGTGATCACCCGCCCGTGTGGTGCTCGCTTGATCCACGGTAATAGCTGGTTTGTTAATGCGAAAGCAGCAAGATGGTTGACAGCAAAGGTCATTTCAATCTTTTTGTCATTAAATCGCTTATATTCAAGATAAAGCCCTGCGTTATTGATCAGAACATCTAAATGTTCATATCCCCACTTTACCAGCAACGCCTGCGTGCCTTTCCCCAGATTATGTACCTGTTGTTGATATCCAAGGTCTGCCAGGAGAAATTCAATTTTCGCATCAGGCATGGTCTGGAATATATCATTTTTTGCCTGTTGAATGCGTGTTTCAGAGCGACCCGCGCCGATCACACAAGCCCCTTCTTGAGCAAACCTGGTCGCCGCAGCCAACCCAATCCCTGAAGTTGCCCCAGTGATCAGCACGGATTTTCCTGCCAAATTGAAGTCTTTATTCACCAATATCCTCATTATTTCAACTATGGGTGGCTAACACCGAAGGATTATAGCACTAAAGCCAGTGTATTTGGAACGTAAATAATGTCATTGTTGGTAGAATAGGTTGAAAATCACTGTTATAATGGGCATCAGTGACGTCAAATTTGGTTTTTATTAAATTTTTCTGACTTTCAAACCCAGAGGACAGCCATGATCCCAAAATCCTTCTATTATGATCGATTGGTAAAAAGTGAAGATCTAAACCATCACAGCACATTATTTGCAGGTCGCTGTGCAGAGTGGTTTGTCGAAGCTGGCTTTATTGCGGTAGCCAGTTTGCTGCCAGCACATAATGTCGTCTGCTTGAAAATCCATGGTTTGTTATTTAAAGAACCGTTAAAATCAGGTGACATTGCCCGTTTTGAAAGCAAAATCGTTTTTACAGGTCGGTCCTCACTTATTGTCTTTGTGAGTTTGTCTGATAGCAAGCAAGAGGACCCAATTTTGGAAGGCTTTATCACATTCGTCTTCATCGATGATGATGGCCGAGCACAGCCTCATGGACTGACCATTGAACTGACTGATCCAGAAGATATTGCTTTGAACCAACGCGCAGCAGCGTTGCGCTGAAACGCTCAGATCAAATCATAAACCCCCTCGCATTTACGAAATCCTTAATGCTGCTGGAGTTCCCAACCGTTTGATTGGTATTATTCCACCCGGTCATCACAATTAAAAATGATGAGTACTGATCGAAGATGCGTCACCTGATGAGGAAAACCTTACAAGGCTGGACTTGCATTTTGCATATCAGCCAGGATTTGTTTTGTCACTCTTGGTGATCACTGTAATTTTGGGATAACAAATGCCCAGCGATTAGCAAGGCTCTGACTAATTAATGCTGTATGATCACAGGAAAAGGTTTACAGGATACAGCCTTCTTTTCACCGAAGATTTTCCTGGCTGCGAAGTTTTTCTTTTGTATTGTTTGAAGTGAATATGACAAATAATAAAATCCCAAAACCTAAGAAAGTTAGAATGAGAAGCGTGGTAATGATGTGAAGGCTTCCAAACTGCTCAAAAATTTGGCCTAATAACATTGGGATCAACATGGAGCCAAGGCTACTGCCTAAGAAAAACAAACCGGTAATGCGACCGGTGATTCTCAAACGTGATTCTCCCAGTACCAGCAAGGTTGGGAAAACCGAGGATAAAGCCAGACCTAACCCAGCAGATCCAACCCATATAGCCAGATTGCCTGACGGGAAGATGATAATCAAAGTCAAAAAGACGATTGCCAGGAAGAAATTTCCCAACAGCAGATGGGCAGCTTTTATTTTTCTTGTCAACGGTACTGCAAGCAAACGCCCCAGGGTAAAAGCGCCCCAAAAAATTGAATTGATAAAAGAAGCCGCGGTTTCCGTGGCTATTTTTGTCTCGGAAACGTAGGTGAATATCCAGCCCCCAAAACCGTTTTCAATGCCAACATAAACGAAGAACAGCACGATCATTCCAACAATCAAGCCAGAATTGGTGATGTGAGTAGAATTTTTCTCGGTCTCTTCTTTTTCCTGGTTTTTGGGGCTGGGAAGCAGTGCAAAACCGAAAATGGTAGGAATGGTTAAAAACGCCAATGACCAGTAAGGCCATGTGAGTTGTCCACCAAACCATCGCATCACATAGTGCAAAATTATGGGTGAGAGAAATGCACCTGCACCAAAGCAAAAGTGAAGTGCATTCATATAGGGGCCAACGCGCGCCTGGTATACCCACAACAAATTGGTGTTTCCTCCGACATCAAGGACACCCTGACCAATCCCTAAAATAAAAAGAATGACCAGCAAGAGAGACATGTGCGAAGTGAGCGGGATTAAAAAGAGCGCAATGATGGAAATCAACACCGAAACGAGCATCATTGGATGCCCCTTAAATCGGTCAAGCAACTGCCCGCCGCCAGCAGATCCGAGTAAATAACCTAAGCTCACGGCTGTGAACACAAAACTGATTTGCGACAAGGATACATTCACCTGTTTTGCAAGATAAGGCAGCATTGGGCCAAGCGCTGCAGATGCCAGCCCTAATATCATAAAAGCTGCACCATACGCGGCAAAATAATAAACCTTAGCGATCGTTTTTCCCTGCCTTGTGTTATTGAATCCCATTTTGTTCCGTGTCTACAGGTTTAAACATAACGATTTTAACATAATGACTTAATAATTTCGACGTCCAATCCTGTTTGCATAAAAGATTATTGTGTAATGGCGGTAATCACAAGGTTTGGCGATTGGTTGGTATCAAAAACACCACCCTGAAGATTACCAAAAAGCTTAACGTCGTCAAAACCTGCTTTTTCAAGCCAATGGACTAACTGCAAATAAGAAAAAGGCCACAAACGGGTACTGATCAGGCTTTGCTGGAAAACGCCTTGATTTTGGTCGTGGAGAATGACAATATGAAATGTGATCAGTCCATCAGGATCAAAGTCATAAAACCGCATAAAGACCCAGGTATGCTCTCCTTCCCGGTGAGTTTCAGGATCCATCCATCGGTTGTGTGTTTTCAGGATGCTGTCAAAGTTGCGGTTTTGGATAATGATTTTTCCACCGGGTCGCAATACCGACTTAAAATCCGCAAGTGCTGCCATCATCGCTTCCTCGTTCAGAACATGTGGAAGTGAATTGCCCAAACAAATGATGCTGTCGAACTGCTGGTCGCCATAAGTCAGCGCTAACTCGCCAAAGCCCGCCTGGCTGAAGGGGATTTCAAGGTGTGCTGATTGTGCGTTCTCCCGTGCGATCTCAACCATTTTCTCGCTGATGTCGGCACCTGAACCGGTGAAACCTTGTTTCTGAAGTGCGATGATATGCTGCCCGGTTCCACAAGCGATGTCTAAAACGCTAACCGGGGTGTCAACATTTCTCTTAACCTGGGAAAGTTCGTTGATTATGAACGGTAGTTCTACCGCCAATCTCCCCTCCCAGTTGACAAACCGGTCATAGTTTCCACTGAATTCATCGTAGATTTTGTCGTTGTCCATTTGGTTTCCCTGATAAATGCTTTTTTCCTTGATGGTGTTTGGGTGCGTGTTCAGTTATGGGCAAAGCCTCCCTCCACCGCCGCCAATATCGGTAGTAATGGTATCGTTCTCAAAGTCTCTGATGAAATCCCTGATATCTTCAATGGGAATGTCCCAGATAAAGGTTGTGTTATTCAGTGATGGATCAAAAACTCGTCCGGGAACCATCAGACTGTTTGGAAAACGAACAAAAAGCAGGTTTTCGGGAGATAATTTTGGTAGCAAGGTCACCATTTGGCTGATTTGCGCTGGCGAAAAATCTGTCTGGATCTTTCCATGAAAAGCATTGACAAGGTCCGGCAAGGCTGTAAGTACTTGGGGCTGCAAGGCTTTGTTTTTAAT
>MTBK01162109.1_pt1 | contig 18774 bp, 18 predicted proteins | sample 1535981 | NCBI WGS metagenome assembly MTBK01 (sample SAMN06109225, study PRJNA356200) | anaerobic digester metagenome | isolation source: biogas reactors fed with pig manure or primary and secondary sludge | place: Spain | collected 2016-06-30 | reverse complement strand
ACTGTAAGCACTATTAGCATCAGCCTAGCCTCCTATGGTCCTGTACAGTGCATTAAGTAGAAAACCTGCCAGAAAAGAGGTGGTGAGACGCAGTAAAATTGACTGGTAAATTTTTAATCCTGTGCTGCGGCAGATAGCCGACTCTATGGGCAGTTCGTGGCAGATGCCGAGCATCAGGGCGAGGACGGTGATCTGCTGGGAAGAGAGTTCAAGATTATTTATGCTACCCAGCGCGGCATAAAAATTGGTCCAGAAGCCGAGCATCAATGGCAGCACCGTTTCCCCCGGCAGCCCGATCCAGGAAGTTAGAGGAGTGAAATAAGTGGCAGCAAGTTTTAGCAGACCAAAATGTTCTAAAAAATGCACTAAACATGTTGTCGGAATAATAATCTTTACAAGCAACCAGAGCACCTGCAGGCTTTTTTTAAATCCCGATTTGATCGGTATTAGCAGATTGGACACTTAAAGTTCCTTTCTTTTAGAAAGCATTTGATTCTTTTACTCTCATTCCATAGATATGCTTTTTTACCTGCCGGAGCTGTTTCGGCGCAATACATTTCAGAAAAAAGGATCCCTTTTCAGAGTTTTTTCCCCAACAAAAAAGGATTACGCATCCCTTTAAAGAATTTTATGGATACAACTTCGGGGATTTGCCCCTGGAAAGAAAGGGGGGATGGTGCAAAACTTTGCAGTTATTTCCTTGAAAGACGATCAAAAAAGATATTGTCGGCTGTTGAAAGCGGATGATGGTCTCCTGGTCAACAGGTAAGCCTTTATCTGAAGGGAGAGGTCTGAATTATGGTGAAAGTTTTCGGCTTCATCGGCAAGGCATTATTATGGCTTCTGGGGATAATAATCGGGCTCATCGTTCTTGCTGTCCTTGTTATAGCAGTGCGTTACTGGATCTGGACCCCCGATCCTATGGCCGATTTCTATCATGAACGGCCTGTTATTAATATGGGTCACCGCGGTGCAAGGGAAGCGGCTCCTGAAAATACCATCTCATCCTTCCAGACTGCTGAAGCTATGGGCGCGCATGGGATCGAGCTGGATGTAATGCTTTCTAAGGATGACAGGTTGATCGTTATCCATGACTATGATTTTGATGCTACTACAGATGGCAAAGGACCGGTAAAAGAGTACACTCTTGCAGAGATTAAAAAACTTGATGCCGGCTCCTGGTTTGATGAATCCTTTACCGGGGAACGCATCCCCATTTTGGAAGAAGTGATCGAAGCACTCCACCCCGCGACACTGATCAACATTGAACTCAAAACAGAAAGCCCTGCCACCGATGGACTGGAAAATATGGTTGTGGAGGTGATCCAGAAGTACGATCTTTACAACCGTGTTGTTGTTTCCTCCTTTAACCCTATTGCCCTGTTGCGGGTAAAGATTGCTGACAAGAAGATCCCCGTCGGTTTGCTTTATGCGCCGGATCTGCCGCGCTACCTGAGCGAGGGCTGGTTGATCGCCATCCTGAGGCCGGAAGCGCTTCACCCTGAGCTGAAGATGGTTGATGAGGATTATATGGAATGGGCGCGAAAGAAAGGCTATCGCGTCAATGTCTGGACAGTCAACGAGGCTGCCGATTTGAAGAGGATGCTCGACCTGGAGGTGGATGGGATCATTACCGACCGGCCCGATCTGCTGCTGGAACTCATGCAGGAGCGCGGCCTGGCAAATTAAGTTCCTGCGAGCTCCGCTGCCAGGCGCAGCTCGTCAATGACGGCGGGCTCTCTTTCGCGATGAAGCTGTAGATCCAGGCTGTGGCGGGCTTCCTTTCCGCCCAGCTGTCCCAGGGCCCAGGCGGCATGCAGGCGGATCAGCGGCCGGGAGTCTTCATTCAAGAGCCGTGCCAGCGCGGGAACAACATCGCGGTCACCGCTGTTGCCCAGGGCGATTACCGCATTGCGCTGCAATGTGGTTTTACCCCGCCACCCCGCCGCTGTAAGGCCGATGGTGCTGGTGAATTCCTTCCGGGTCATCCAGAGTATTGGCTCCAGCAAGGGGTGTGCCGGGAAGAAGGGGAAGGTGGCGGGCTCTGATGCACCGATCTGTGCTGCCGCCAGATCTCTGTTATCGGGACAGACCTCCTGACAGAGATCGCACCCGTAGAGGCGGTTGCCCATCAAAGGGCGCATCGCAGCGGGGACAACGCCCGGCGCCTGTGTAACATAGGAGAGGCAGCGGTAAGGGTCAATGATATTAGGTGCTGTCAGCGCTCCCGTGGGGCAGGCCTTGCGGCAGCTGCCGCAATGACTGCAGCCTTGCTGCAGCGGGGCATCTGGCTCAAGGGCCTTGTCGATGAGGATTGTTCCCAGGGCTGTATAAGATCCGCTTGCCGGGGTGATGAGGGTGCAGTTTTCACCGCTCCAGCCCAGGCCGGCCAGTCGGGCAAGTTCGCGCTCCACAAGCGGGCTGCGATCAACAAGAATCCGGCTGTTAAGCGGAGCAGCAATCTCTTTTTTTAGCAGTATTAGCAGCTGCTCTGCAGCCGAAGCCAGAAGGAGATGATAATCAGGTCCCCTGGCGCAGCGGGCCACTCTGCCCCGGGGCCCCCCGCCCGGTAAGGGCGCCTCCTCCCCCCTGAAGGGTAGAGGCATTCCCACAACAACAATGCTACGGCATCCGGGTAAAAGTCTTTCGGGCTCCAGCCGCAGCGAAAGCTCTTTTTCTTCGAAAGGAGTTGTTCTTCCTTCATCGAGGCGCCGTTGCAGCCGTGTGCGCAGGTAAGCAGGAGGAGAGGCAGGGGCGATTCCCGCTGCCTTCAGGCCGGCTGCTGCAGCCAGTTCAGGTAAGTTTTTCATGTGGTGTATCAATAATGCCGCCTCCCTTCAGCGATCATAAAGATATTTATGGTTCTCGTCAAACTGAAGGATTATGAAATATCTTTGGCAGATCCGCCTTGTGAAACAGCTTAAAAGGGGCTGGTTAAGTGATGGAAAAGGAATGGGCTTTTCTGGTGCAGGCTGGTAATGATATCGAAGCAGAAATTATTTGCGGATTGCTTCGTGAATCATCCATTCCGGTGCAGCAAAGAGATATCGATTCCCTGATGGGGTTTGTGCGAGTGGTGGGCGGCTATGTATGGGGAATAGATATTTTTGTTCCTCGGCAGATGCTGCCGCGGGCCAGAGCCATCCTTGCCACTGTAGGTTTTAACGAAAAGGGCGGGAGAGAGAATAATGAGCCCACTTAAGACTGTTACAATTCATGTGGATCTTGATGGAAAAATATTACCTTTTTATATGGCAGCTGACCTTGAAGTTCTCTTTGATGATCCCGCCGATCCCGATCAGGTCCCCTGCTGGGCTGAAGCCTGGCCGGCTGCCCGCGGTTTAGGGGCCTTTATTTTGCAAGGATCCCGCCTTGAAGGGAAAAAAGTTCTCGAGCTTGGCGCCGGGGTGGGGCTGCCGGGAGTGGCCTGTGGGCTTCAGGGTGCCTCTGTAACCTTCTCTGACTTTCAGCCGCTAGCCCTTCATCTCTGCGAAGCCAACGCTCGCCTGCACCGCCTGGAAAACTACAACCTGCTCCTTGCCGACTGGCGCACATTTTCCTGCAATGAGCATTTTGACCTGGTGCTGGCTTCCGATATCGCCTATGAACCCCGCCTGCTGCCCTCCTTGAAAGCGGTGCTGCTGGCTGTGCTCAAGCCCGGCGGAAGTATCTACTTTTCACATCCCGGACGACCCGTAACCTTTTCCTTTATTGAGGAAATTCTCGCCGGAGGATCCTTTTTTCAGGAACGTTTCCTTATTCCTGTAAGGGTAGTCGACGATCCTGTCCGCAAAACTTATGAAATTTACATTCACCGCCTGCACCTGAAAGCGGCAGCAGGGAAAAGTTGTAATGGTGGAGAATTTAGCCGTTGAGAAAATGCCTCCTTATGAGGCAAAATTAGACAATGAAAGGAGTGAGTTATAATGGAGAGCCCCCCTGTCACAAAACCCTATTTTTCTCAGCGCCGGGGGTGGGAGATCTTCTGGTTGATATTTTCCTGGGCTCTGGTGTTTTTATGCAGTGCGCTGCTATATTATTATTGGGGCTGGACCCGCAGCATGGTTATGATTGACTATCTGCAGCAATTTCTCGAGATCAAGCCGGTGGCATACATTTTTCAACTTTTCACTTTTCTGGGCAACGATGAGTTTTACATAATCTTCTTCGGCATTCTCATATGGTGTGTCAGTAAGCCCCTGGGCTTCTGGGGAGCGGTGGTGCTACTGGTCACCGGCCTTGCCAGCGGTGTAACCAAGGATGTTTTCGCCCTGGAGCGGCCTATCCGTGAAGACCAGCTCACAAGCTATGCTTTCCCCAGCGGTCACACCTTTACTGCAGTGACTGTATGGGGTTACCTGGCAATGCGGCTGAAGAAAGGATGGTTCTGGATCTGGACTGCTGTGGCGCTGATTATGATCCCCCTTTCCCGGATCATTCTCGCCTTCCATTATCCAGGAGACATTCTCGGGGGATATGCTATGGGTATTCCCCTGCTGCTCTTCATGGTCTGGCTGAGCAGCCTGTTTGTTGTGAAAAGATGGGACAGGAAATTTAGCAGATCCTTTCTCCTGTTGCTGAGCATAGTAGCTCCTCTGATCCTGACCATTCTCGATCCGCATAGCGATATGCCGAAATTGATGGGTCTTCTGGCGGGTGCTGCCTTTGGCTATATTATTGAGAAGGACAAAGTGCGCTCCATACCGCGAACCCACTGGGGTTTTCAGATAATCAAAGCCCTTATCGGTCTGGTTGTGCTTTTCGGTATCGTCATGGGACTGGGATCGGTGCTTACTTCCAAAAACCTGGAAGTGCTGGCGGCCCTGCGTTTTCTCCGTTACTGCCTTGGCGGTATCTGGGCAACCCTGCTGGCGCCGGCTCTTTTTGTGGCGCTTAAGCTGACGCCCCGCGAAGGGGACTAGACAAAGCCCAATATTCCACATGCAGCCTTCGGAATTACAGTCACCTCCGTGAAAATAACGGAGGTGACTTGCTTTTTGACCATTTCCATAAAATATTAGCAGTGATGAAGAGAGGATATTTTACCGTTGTGTAGAAGTACCACTAAAACTGTCTCCCTAATTGTGACAGGGGTGATATTAGGCCATGTCTTTTAGTCAGATCGGTCCTTTCGAAATAATCATGATTCTGCTGGCAGCTTTGCTTCTCTTTGGGCCCAAGAAACTACCCGAGCTAGGGCGCTCCATCGGACGGGGTATCAGGGAATTCAAAGAGGCTTTTAGCGATGTTGGCAAATCACTTACCGTGGAAGAAGAAGATGAAAAAAAGCAATAACTTTTCGCCGTCGGGAGAATCTGTAATGGACAATAAAAACTTGACCCTGGAACAACTGGATCGTGAAATCAACTACTACCTGCGGGATGAGAAAGCCCCGGAGCCTTTCTTCCGGCTTCACCGGGAACTGTTCAAGATCGGACATCGCTACAGCACTCAAATGAAAAACGATCACTCAGGAATCCCTGAAAATCACCGGCAGCTGTTCCGGGAAGGACGCTGCCTGCTCAGCGAAACAACTCTGACCATTGATCCTGCTCTTTTCAGGACGATTCTCGGTGAGATTGTTGAAGCCTTTGTGAGCATTTTCCCGCAGGCTGAAAAGCTCTGTAAGATCATGGAGCTGCCTGAACTGTCCGAAAGCCGCCTGCCCCCCCTTCTTGCCGGTGGCGGTCTGCTGGACAGCGGAGAGCTGGAAAAGCTGCTTCGAGCATGGGGATGGAAGGATGAAGAGCCCGTTGACTCCCTCCTTATTACCGGTCTGGCAAGGGATGCACTGGCGCCTTTTTATATCTGTTTTGCTCAGGCTGTGGGGGAAACAATCGATTTTGCTCTCTGGGGTGAGGGTTGTTGCCCTGTATGCGGTCAGAACCCGGGCATGGCCATGCTTGATCATGAGGGTGTCCGCAATCTCGAATGCTGTCTCTGTAACACCAACTGGCAGTTTCCCCGCCTTGAATGCCCCTTCTGCCGGAACAAGGATCCGCAGCAGCTGGGTTATTTCTACGCCGACGATTATCCCGGGAGAAGGGTCCAAATTTGTGAGCGATGCAAGAGCTACCTGAAAACAGCTGTTGTAAAAGAACTGGGGCGGGATGTCCTCCTCAACCTGGAGGAAATATACACCATGGATCTGGATATTCTGGCAAAGCGCGAGGGTTACCGGGCTGGCCGGGATCTGGCGGTATTGAGATAATACATTTTAGGGGGTAAGGTAAGCATGAAACTGGGCGCGACAGAAGTACTACTGATTTTGCTGGCCATATTGCTGCTTTTCGGAGCCAACAGGCTGCCGGAGCTGGCTCGGGCTATCGGCAGGAGCGTTACTGAGCTGAAAGAGGGGATTAAGAGTAAGCCTGAGGCGCCTGCTGTTGCAACGGAGGAAAAAGAGGGGAAAGTGTAAATATTTACGGATCTCCCGGGTATGCCTGCTGAATAAAGGGGTCAAACTCTTCCTGTTGCTTTGATAACGATTTTTATGTGGCAAGCAAACTTTTTCTCTGAAACATTTCTAACAGGAGGCATCGCCGTTTTTGTGAGCAAAGATAGAGGCGCTACCATGACGGTGCTGCAGCACCTTGCCGAATTGCGTCACCGCCTGATTACGGCGGGCGCAATTTTTCTTGCTGCATCCATAGCCTCTTTTATTGCGGCGGCACCCATACGCCACTTCCTGACCCGGCCGGCGGGGGGGCTGCGCCTTGTTTATTTCTCACCCCCTGAAGCGCTGACGGCTCAATTGAAACTGGCCCTGCTTGCCGGCCTTGTCATTGCTTCACCCTTTATTCTTTACGAGCTCATTGCTTTTATCTATCCAGCTCTGACTCCTTTAGAAAAAAAAGTATTGCTGCAAACTTTGGCGGGGATTGTCTTATTATTTTGCGGCGGCGTTACCTTTGCTTACCTTGTACTTTTTCCCCAGGTTCTGCACTTTCTGCTGGATTATGCCGGCAGCGGGGCTGTCCCGAAACTGGCCATCAGCGAGTATATCTCTTTTTTCTTCTCCTTCCATTTTTTCTTCGGGGCGATTTTCCAACTGCCGCTCCTCGCCTGGGCTCTGGGGAGGCTGGATCTGATGAGACCGCATCTTTTGCGCCGCGGGCGTAAGCTGGCTATTCTAATCATCCTTATCCTTGCCGCAATTCTCACCCCGCCCGATCCTCTCACCCAGATAGCGCTGGCGCTGCCGCTGCTGCTGCTTTACGAGCTGTGCATTCTCATGGTTGCTGTGGGCTATCGGGTCAGGCGCAAGGAGATGGCGCTGTAGCAATAATGTATAATGAAGACCTGAGGGTTAACCCTCTTAAATAACGGTGGTGTTTTTTTTGAGCAGCTGTTCCCGGTTCGGCGGGGCGATTATTCTGGCGGGAGGCGACAGCAGCCGTCTGGGCTGCCCCAAGCCTTTCCTGGAAATGGACGGTTCTTCGCTAATTGAACTCATCGTCTACCGCCTGAGTGCGCTTTTCAAAGAAATAACCGTAGTAGCTGATGAGCAGGATAGCTTTACAAGCCTTCCTGTGAGGATCATTGGTGATCTGATTACCGGCGGAAACAAAAGTCCCCTGCGAGGCATCCATGCGGGATTGAGCTGCTCCAACCTGCCATACCAGTTTGTTGCAGCCTGTGACATGCCCTTTATCAATCTGGATCTTGTCCGCTACATGTCTGCCTTCGCACCGCACTATGATGTGGTTGTGCCTCATATCGGCAGTTACTACCAGCCGCTGCATGCTTACTATCACCGTTCCTGTATTGAACCGATCCGGAGACAGATCGAAGAGGGCGAATGCAAAGTGACCGCCTTTTATGATAAAATCAATGTGCGGCATATTGGATATTCCGAGGTCGCGCCTTTTGATCCTGGCCAGCGTTCCTTTTTTAATGTAAACACCTGGGACGATTACCAGGAAGCGCAAAAGGTGCTTCATGAAATAAAAGGATCGCAGTTAAACTCTGCCTGCACTTGGGGAAAGGAGCCCTGATTGTTGGTTAAACTACCGGACTATATCGGATCTTTTGCTTTTGGTGTGAAAATGGGTGTTGTTGTTCCCGGGATGGATATTGTGAAAGAGGTTTTCGAACAACTATCTCGCTGCCATGGGGATGGGCTTCTGGAAGACGGTGACATTGTCTGCATTACCGAGTCTGTCGTTGCCCGGGCACAAAACAATTATGTGACAACAGCCGATGTGGCTGCAGAAGTTCGGGAAAAACTGCAGCTTCCCTCCGGCGGCAGGCTTGGCATTGTCTTCCCCATCGCCAGTCGCAACCGGTTTGCCCTGGTCCTGCGGGGTTTTGCCCTGAGTCTGCCCGGGGGCGAAGTGATTGTGCAGCTATCCTTCCCCTGCGACGAGGTGGGCAATCCGGTAATCGATTCCGGGTTTGCGTCGTCGCTGGGTAAGGACCTTATCACACTGGATGATCTGAATGGGCGGGAATTCCTCCATCCTGTCACCGGTATCGACTATATCAAATTTTACCGCGAGGTCATTAGCGCCGCCGGAGCTGCACCTCAGATAGTCCTTTGCAATGATCCCCTGCGCATTCTTGATTACCAGCCTGACGGCGTCGTCGCCGCCGACATCCACTCTCGCGTAAAAACCAGGGCTGCAATTAGCGCCTGCCACCCCCGCTGTATTACCCTGGATGAACTTTGCAGCTCCGGTGAAACATACTCAGAATGGGGGCTTCTGGGCAGCAATATATCTGCAGGAGAAAAGATCAAGCTGGCCCCCCGGGAAGGCCTGGAAACAGTGAACCTGCTGCAAAAGATGATCAGAGAGAAGCTGGGGGTCGAGGCTGAGGTCATGATCTACGGGGATGGGGCTTATTGTGATCCCTCTACAAGGATCTACGAACTGGCTGATCCCCAACCTGTCTTTGCTGCTACAGAGGGATTGAACCGCAAGCGCGAGGGGGTTAAATATAAGCTGCTGGCTGATTATTACTTTCATGAAGAGGGAAAAAGTTGCGCTGAGATCGAAGAGCTTTTACGAAAGAAAGTGATCAACCTTCCCGATGGCGTTGAAGAAGCCCGCGAAGGGACCACCCCGCGGCAACTGGATGATGTTATTGCCAGCCTGGCCGATCTGGTCAGCGGCTCTTCCGATGCCGGAACGCCGCTGGTGATCGTAAAAGGCATCTAGCTTTCAGGGCTGCCGCGGCGGCGCAGCCCACCAGGTAGAGAAGGCAAAGGAGCGGTACAAAATCTCCCGCCTGGCGGTATAAGGTGGGCCGTCGCGCCAGGTCTAGTGTGAGGAAATAGAAGCCCCGCTCCATCTTCGCCGTGCGCAGCAGCTCCCGCCCCTGGAAATCAAAAGAGATGGATATGCCGCTGTTTGCAATCTGAGTGACCCCCAAACCCATTTCAGCAGCCCGCAGGGCGGCTACCTGGGCATGCTGCTCCAGCCCGATGGTCTCTCCAAACCAGATATCATTTGTAGCGATAAAGAGGTGGTAGCCTCCCTGGTGAGCAAAAAGGCGGGTGTAGTCCCCGAAGTAAGACTCAAAGCAGATTGCCCCGGCCAGGGGAATCCCCCGATAATAGAAAAGGTTGGGCCCCTTACCTGCTGTGTAGGTGCCCAGAGTCAGGTCATCGAGGTCCAGCATTTTGTTCAACAGGCTCTCCAGGGGGAAATATTCAACAAAAGGGACGAGGCGCCGCTTGTGGTAAACCTGCATACCCCCTTCATCGGGTGAAAGCAGGATCATGGAATTGTAGAGCACATCCTCCATATAAAGCTGGGCACCGTAAAGAATGCTTACCCCCAGTTCCTCTGCGAGACTTGCCAGCTTCCGGGGATGAGGCGGCCTGTCATCCTCCATCTGTAGCGTTGCCACTGTTTCCGGCCACAACACCAGCTCCACTCCGGGTTGCTGCTCCAGGGCTTTTCTGGTCAGCTCCAGGTAACGCTGCAGAATTATCTCCTTTCCTGAAGAGGTGAGGATCTCCTCTGCAGCGCTGTTTCCCTGGATCAACACGGTTCGCAGCGGTTCCTCCTCCCGTGCCACCGGCGCCAGCCCGGGGAGAGAGGCACCGCCGCCAAAGAGAGAGATGAAGATCAGGCAGGCCCACATCAGCGTTTTTCCTCGCAGCGACCGGGTCAGGGCCAGCAGCAGGATGCTCTGAAAAAGAACCATGAGCAGGGGTAGACCCCAGTAGCCAAAGGCGGAGGCAATGTTAAGGGCCGCCGGATAGCGCCACTGGCTGTAACCGAGAAAGCCTGCCGTATATCCCAGAAAACCGCAGGAGCGGATGTATTCCAGCAGCACCCATAGCGCCGGGATGGTAAGGGCTTGCAGCAGCGGGTTTTTCAGCCGGCCGGCGAAACTCGTACCCAGGGCAAAAAGGGCACTGTAAAAAGATAAATAGAGGACCAGCAGGGCCATTGCCGTGACGGCAAGCCCTTGTGACAGGTGTCCAAAAAGAACACCGCTCAGGTAAAGGTTCAGGTAGAGCTGAAGGGGCAGGCTGAAAAGAAAACCGCCGCATATTGCCTGCCGCGGGTTGGCCTGCAAGCAGAAAAAAATCAAGGGGATCAGGGCAAACCAGGCCAGCCAGCCCTGTTCGCAGGGAGGGTAAGCAGGGATTAGCACCAGGCCGGAGAGCAGGGGGAGCAGGTAAAGCGCCCTTCTACTGTTTTTTTGCAATAGCCGGATCCACCTCTTTCATTTCGATTACCTTAAGTCTATCATAGTATTTCGCTGTCCGGAGGGATGAGCCTCTTCACACTATACTAAAGATTTCCATAATGTGTTTTTTATCCCTATCTGTCCATGTCAGCCCCTTCATTTTGATCCGAGAAGAAAGCGCAGCTTTTCAGTGCTGCGCTTTCTTCTCGGAATTATTGCTGTCTCACCCTATTTTAAATAATCAATTTTTCACTGCCGGGGGGGCGCCACCTGGCGGCCGGCCCTCTTTTTTACGCCTGATTGTTCTGACGAGCCATATAATCAATAAGACAAAAACGGTAATGATGAGCAGCGGTGGTAGTAGTGCCGTCAGGGCAATGAGAATAAAAGCTGCTGCTGAGGAAACAAAATTGATGCTGCGGAAAAAGGTTTCCTTTATCCGCTTCCCTATATTTTCAAAAGGTTTTTGCGATATGGTCTGGGTGTCGATATACTCTTCCCTGATAGAAAGCTCAATAGTCGAAAAGGCGATTTGGTCCTGCAAATGGGTAAAGGTCATAGTCAGGACCTCGATTTCACCCCTGACCCTGGAAAGCTCTCGCTCCACTTCCAGTACTTCCTCCACATAATCTGCCATAGCCAGGATCTCGCGCAGCCTCTCCTCCTGAACCTTCAGATTATTGATCCTTGTCTCTATATCCAGGTAGGGCAGGGTGACATCCTCGCTCGTTTTATGAATGTTTGCCGCTTCTCCCAGCTCTTGCAATTGAATTATAAAGCTGTCAAAAGTGTTTTCGGGAACGCGCAGGGTCAGCTCTGCAGCGTAATGCCCCTCGCGGAACTCGTAAACATTGGATTCGCTGATGATGCCGCCGCCGGCGGTGATCATATGCTCGACTTTTTCTACTGTTTCGCGTGTGTTCGGGACCGTCACCATAAGTGAGCCTGTGCGGATAATGTACCGTAACTTTGACTGGGCTGTATTGCCCCGCCCCAGCGAGTCACTGTCATTTAAGGAGCCTTCTTCGCTGTCAACCCAGCCATCTTCCTCGGGAGACATGGGTGCCATGCTTTGGTAATCATCTTTGGCCATATCTTTTGACGCGCCGCAGCCGGTGATCATTGCAGCGAGGCAAAACAACGCTGCTAAGAATAAAAAAAGCAACTTTTTTCTATCTATGAGCATTATCAAAACCCCCTTTATTTTTACTGACTGCCCTGTCCGGATAAAAGTTCCCTTCCATTAAAAATAAAAAGCGGATTCATTATTCGCTTTGATTATCACCTATGGGTTAAAAAAAGGCAAGTAAAAAGGGCCTCTCAGGTAAAAAGAGATGCCTGCCACGGCCTTCGCCCCGCGGACTTTCCTCCCGATACTGCACGTTTCAATTTCAGGGCTGTAACAGTTCGCCATTGGAAGGTAAAGCAGCACTGGCCCGGCTGTAACAGACCTTTCTTTCGCCCCGCCGGGTTGGTTGCTTTATAATGAGGGGGGTAAAGCAAGGCCTTATGGGCAGAATTATTAAACTATTGGGCGAATAAAAAATCTTTTATTTTTTAGCAGGATAATTTGCAGCGATGTAGAATATACTAAGCAACAAGTAAAAGGTAAACCTAACCTCCTACACTATATATATTTAATACAGGGTCAGCCCCTGTATTTTTTTGCTATTTTACCTCTACCGGAATAAGAGATCTTGCCCACAGTTGGCGCAACGCAGTCAACTCCGGTGTACAGCGGTTTTATATTGTGCGGTGCCTGCTCCATGCCGGGGGGCCGGCTCTGTTCCCGGTTCTTACAGCGTTCTGTCTCACTGCTCTTCCACTTAAAATTAACTGCCGGAGCCATGGGGCTGCCAGAGCAGGGATATGAGAAAAAGAAATGCCATCAAGAGGACAATGGCGGCGCCTGCGGGAATATTCAGATAGTAAGAGAGAATGAGGCCGCCGGCGCTGCCTCCAATTCCGGTGGCAAGGGAGAGCAAAAACATGGTCCGGTAGTTTTTGCTGAAACGGTAGCCTGTTGCTGCAGGAATTACCAGGAGTGCCGAGGCAAGAACAATCCCCACAAGCTTTACCGAGACCATTACCGTGAGCGCCATGGCCACGAGCAGGCCGAAATAAAGGCCATTTACCGGGAGTCCGGCGGCAAGGGCAGTTTCTTCATCAAAGGCGATGGACAGCAGCTCTTTAAAAAAGAGAGCGGTAAAAAGTAGCACCAGCACCATTACTATAGCCAGCAGCTGCAGTTCAGGTGTTGAAACAGAGAGAATGTTTCCGAACAGCAAGGAGAAAATCTCCGGATAGTAACCTTTCAGAGAGCTGAGCAGGGCGATGCCGAAAGCCATACCGGCAGCAAAGAAGATTCCGATCACCGTATCCTCGTAGAGGCCTCTCCGCCGGCTGATATATCCTATAGCCAGCGCGGTAATCACAGCAAAAGCGCTGCCGCACCAGAAGGGGTTAAGCCCTGTGACAAGCCCCAGGGCGATTCCCCCCAGGGCGGTATGTGATATGCCCACACCGAGAAAGGAGAGCCGTTTCAATACAACAAAGAAGGCCACTGTAGAACAGAGAGTGCCCACCATAACTGCAGCTACCAGAGCGCGCTGCATGAAAGCGTAGGAAAGCATCTCACCCATTAGCGGAGTCCCCCTCGCGTGCGGCAGCCATCTCCAGCAGATCGTAGGAACAGCGGTAGACCTTCTCCAGCCCGCCGTTTCGCAGGAGCTGCTGAGGATCAAGATGGATATGCATGGTGCGGTTGACGCAAAGGAGCCTCTCCGCAAAAGCAGCCAGGGCAATAGTATCATGTGACACGAGCAGCACCGTCAGCCCGTAGTCCTGGTGTAGCCTGCGGAGCAGATCCAGGAAAAGCTGCTGCGTCACCTGGTCAAGGCCGGTGATGGGCTCATCCAGTAACAGCAGCGCAGGCCTTCGGACCAGAGCCCGGGCCAGCAGTACACGCTGCTGTTCGCCGCCGGAAAGATTGCCAAAGGGCCGCGCCGCCAGGTGGAGTGCATCCACAGCATGGAGCATTTCGTTGCAGTTCTCTTTCTCTTTCCGCCTCAGGGGGCGCAGCAGGGTCCTGGCAGAGTAACATCCTGTCCTGACAACATCTGCAGCTGAAATGGGGAAAAACCGGTCATAAACCCGTTGTTGCGGGATATAACCGATAAGGTCCCTGACAGGGCCAAGCTCCCCCGCCGGGTAGCCAAAAAGCATGATCCGGCCGGCTGAAGGCTTGATAAGCCCGAGTAGGGTCCGCAGGAGGGTGGTTTTCCCGCCTCCGTTGGGGCCCATCACGCCGATCATTTCCCCCCGGTTCACCTGGAAGGTGATCTCCTGTAGCACCACGGCTGGGCCCCTTTTCACAGTGAGGTCCTCGGCCAGAATGATCGTGCTGTTATTGCTCTGAGAAGGCATCTTTTAACACCGCCGTGTTGTAACGCATTAATTCCAGAAAGCTTTTCCTTTGGGGGATGTCTGCACCGCCCAGAGGGTCTAGAATAATCACACTGCCTCCGATTTCGCGGGCAATCATCTCAGCCGCGGCGGGCGAAAGCTGGGGCTCCGCAGCGACCACCCGGACATCATGGCGCCGGCAGAGATCGACCAGTCCGGAAATCCAGGCTGCCGAAGGCTCCTGGCCTGGAAAATCTGTGATCACCGCAACCTGAACAAGCCCATAGCGTGCTGCAAAATATTCCCAGGCAGAGTGAACAGCGACAAAGCTTTTATTGGAAAGACTGTCCAGGGATGCGCTGATCTCCTTGTCAAGGGCGGTCAGCTCCTGCTGGTAAGCCCTTAAATTGGCCCTGTAAAACGCATCATTTTGAGGATCTGTTTTTACCATTGCTTCAGCAAGTGCCGGACAGAGATAATCTCTTGCCGTAAGCGGGTCCAGCCAGAGATGGGGGTTGCAGGGTTCGTTCCTTTGTGAAGTTGCAAGGGGATCGGGTAAAGGGCTCCAGCCCCGTTCTTGTGCAGCTCCAACGAGGCTAAGGAGGACCTGGTGGTCCGAACCGGTAGCGGCTATCTTAACAGCCCAGTCATCCAGTCCCCCGCCCATGTAGAGAAAAAGGTCGGACCCAAAACTTTTCCTGACCTGATCCGTGGTAGGTTCAAAAGTGTGCGGGCTGGCTCCCGCAGGCAGGAGGCAGGTCACCATCACCCTTTCCCCGCCGATGTGGGCAGCCATGTCAGCTATCGGGAAAATCGTCGCTACAGTCTCCATGCGGCCGTTTTCGTCCATTGAAGGTGTGGAGCCGCTCCAACAGCCGGCGGTCATTCCAGTGAGCAGCAACAATAGAAAAATTATCTTAATGACATACTTATTCATATGTGTCTTTCTCCCGGTGATGCGTAAATGCTCTATTCTGCCTCTAAAGATTCCTTTAGCCCGCCTTTGGCGCGCTGCCGATCACTTCAAATATTACTCTTTTAGAATGGATATTGCAAGAAAGGGCGGTGGGAAAAGCTTCCAGGGATCATCGCAATGCTTTAGCAAATAGAAGGGTGCGCCCGACGTAAAGCAATATTTATTCATGTTTACGCAAAAGTCTTATTTAACAAAAGTTAACGCTTAAATTATCTGAGGAAATATGTTTTAATATAAGCGCAACAAACTCTTCAAGAATGTAACTGTCTGGAGGAATAGATCTATGTTTAAAAATAAAGAGCGATTCAAGCGCAGCTTTGTCCAGAAATACCAGCAGATCCACGGTCAGGATATTTGTGCAGCTTCACCTGAGAGCATCTATCAGGCCCTGGGTTCCATGGTTCGCGAAGAGGCGGCAGCGCACTGGATCGATACAAACAGATCCTATCGGGAAAAGATGGCCAAAAAAGTCTACTATTTTTCAATGGAATTCCTGCTTGGCCGGCTGCTTGAAAGCAACCTCATCAACCTGGGTGCACTGGAGATCTGCAGGGAAGGGCTGGATGATCTTGGCCTGGAGATTACCGGAGCTCTTACTGCTGAGCCTGATGCCGGTTTAGGGAATGGCGGCCTGGGCCGGCTGGCGGCATGCTTTCTCGATTCCCTGGCATCTCTCGGGTTACCCGGGCACGGCTGCGGTATTCGTTACCGTTACGGGCTTTTTCAGCAGGTTATTGCCGGCGGCAACCAGGTGGAGGTGCCCGAAGATTGGCTTCGCGGCGGCAATGTTTGGGAAACAAGGCGCCCTGAAGAGGCTGTTGAGGTGAGATTCGGCGGTCGTGTGAGGATGGAGCAATGCGGGGGAAGGCTGCTTTTTCACCACGAAGACTATGATTCCGTTCTGGCGGTTCCCTACGATCAACCGGTAATGGGCTATAAAAATAATACAGTGAACACGCTGCGGTTGTGGAGTGCCGAACCAGCCCTCCTTGATTTAACCAGAGGCTGCAGCGGGCTGGACTGCTATCGCAATGTTGTTGACTACAAGCACCGCCTGGAAACCATTAGCGAACTTCTTTATCCCGACGACTCCAGTCCCGAAGGTAAATCGCTGCGGCTGCAGCAGCAGTATTTTCTCGTATCTGCCGGACTGCAAAGTATTGCCAGGGCATATAAAAAAAGGTATGGCTCTCTTGAAGATTTCCATTGCCGGGTGGCGGTGCATGTAAACGACACCCATCCTGTTATGGCTGTTCCTGAGCTGATGCGTATTTTGATCGACGAAGAAAGGATGGGCTGGGATGAAGCCTGGGAGATTACCCGGCAGACCATTTCGTACACAAACCATACCACCTTGAGTGAAGCCCTGGAAAGGTGGCCTGTCGATATTTTTGCACCCCTTTTCCCGCGCATTTACCAGATTATAGAAGAGATCGACGGGCGTTTCCGGGGCGATCTTCTTCGGCTTGCACCTGGGAATAAAAAGAAGGAGCAGCGCACAGCTATCATCGCCGGGGGCCATGTGAAGATGGCTCATCTGGCTATAGTGGGCAGTCACAGCATCAACGGTGTCTCCGCTCTGCATACAGAAATTTTGAAACACCGGGAGATGAATGAATTTTATGAAATATTCCCCTCCAGGTTTAACAACAAGACCAACGGTATCAGCCACCGCCGCTGGCTGCTTCTGGCAAACCCTCTCCTGGCTTCTCTGGTTACTGAAACAATTGGTCCCCGCTGGATCAGCGATTCCGAAAAGCTGTTACAGCTGTTGAACTATGCCGGCGATGCATCATTTCAGGAAAAGATCTTTCAGGTCAAAAAGCAGAACAAGTCAGCCCTGGCAAGGATCATCAGGGAGCGTTCGGGCTGGAACATTGATCCCCATTCCATTTTTGATGTTCAGGTAAAACGGATGCACGCCTATAAACGACAGCTGCTGAATGCTCTACAAATCCTGCACCTTTACAACAGGTTGCTTGAGGAGCCCGGACTTGAGATGACGCCGCGGACCTTTATCTTTGGCGGAAAGGCCTTCCCCAATTATCTCCTGGCAAAGCGGATCATCAAACTGATCAACACCCTGGCAGCGTTGATCAACAATGACCCCCGGGTTAATGACAAACTGAAGGTTGTTTTTCTGGATAATTATTCAGTATCCCTTGCTGAGAGGATTATCCCCGCTGCCGATGTGAGCGAACAGATCTCCACAGCGGGCAAGGAGGCTTCGGGAACAGGGAACATGAAATTTATGCTCAACGGGGCTGTTACCATCGGCACCATGGATGGAGCAAATGTTGAAATTGCTGCAGCGGTGGGAATGGAAAACATCTTCATCTTTGGACTGGATGCTGCAAAGGCGATGCGCTGCCATCGGGACGGCTACTGTGCGACAGAGCTTTACGCCCGCGAACCCCTGGTCAAGGAAATTGTTGACATGCTGATAAACGGCTTTCTGCCCGCAGGGCGGGATGAGTTTGCCTTGATCCATGATTCACTGATGGCTCACAATGACGAATACCTTGTTTTAAAAGATTTTCTCGATTATGCAGAAACCCAGAATCGCCTGGAACAGGCCTACCGGGACAAGAATCGCTGGCTGAAAATGAGCATAGAAAATATCGCCTACGCAGGGCAGTTTTCCAGCGACAGGACAATATCCGGCTATGCAGAGGAGATCTGGGGAATAAATGCGCCGGTGCCTGCTGCTGCCGGGTGGCGTCAGATGGCTTGATTTTCTCTTCCCTTATTATTTCTGTGAAGAGCCGATATGAAAGATAGTAACAAATGACGCTTCTTTGATCGGGCTCTCTTTGAATCAACTTCTCGTCAATTGAATTATTTTCCGGCAGGATTTATCCATTCATTGTAGTAATATACCTTTTGAAGTCGATCACTGAACTGTTTCCCTGGGAGGTGGAGTAGCCTGGTCTTTGTGACTTCCAGAATTGTAGCAGCATAAGATAAAGTAAATCAGAACGAGGAGAAAAAATGAGAAATTCTGTGGTCGAGAAAATTGGCGCCCTTATCTCCAGGTTGGAATCCATGCGGGCGAATTTTTACCCGGCCGATTGGGATGCAGATCCCCTTTACGACGTGATCCAGGAACTACGGCGGATTGCTGCAGAAGAAGAAAAGCAGTTTGAAGAACCGCCCCTGCGGCAGGTAAAAACAGCCGCAAGGTAACCGTTCCCACCAGGGACACCCCCCGCGTCCTTCCAAACCAGATAAAGGCAGATCTCCCGGTAAGTTTAAAAAACCGCTTGCTCAGTTTGCAGGCGGTTTTTCTGTAAGAATCCTTACACGATAGTGAATATAAGTATGATTTACAAGATTCGAAATATATGATATATTCGAACTGGCGAATTATTCCTGTGAGGAGGTATGCCCATAGCCCACTGTTCCCCTTTCCAATACAATTTATTTTTCAAGGAGGTGTAAACCTGTTTCGCCTACCAGCGGAGCAGGGAAGGCTGATGATGATGGATCATCCCCTTTTGATCACTACCATGCTACACCGGGCGCGAAAACTTTTTCCGAAGAAAGAGATCTTTTCGCGCTGTCTTGATCAGGATCACCGCCTGAATTACAGTCAATTCTATGAGCGGGTTTGCCGCCTGGCAAATGTGTTGGAATCACTGGGGATCAAACCCGGTGACCGGGTCGGATCATTTGCCTGGAACAACCACCGCCATCTTGAGCTCTATTTTGCCGTTCCCTGCAGCGGGGCAGTGCTGCACACGATC
>MTBK01205452.1_pt1 | contig 18775 bp, 18 predicted proteins | sample 1535981 | NCBI WGS metagenome assembly MTBK01 (sample SAMN06109225, study PRJNA356200) | anaerobic digester metagenome | isolation source: biogas reactors fed with pig manure or primary and secondary sludge | place: Spain | collected 2016-06-30 | reverse complement strand
GCGGGCGACGGCGGCGAGAACCGCCGGGTGGGTGGTGACACACCTCTCCGGTTCCCGGCCCTGCAGGAGGTTTGGTTTGAGGAGGATCGCATCGCCCGGTGCGACAAATCGCTCCAGACCACCGATGAGGGCGACCGCACGGCCGACAGCCGCATCGACCTCCTCGCGATCGTAACCGTTGCACCTGACGACGGCGACGGTTGCATCCCGTCCGGCCGGCTGCACCCTCACTCCTTCCCGAGGCGGGCGAGCGCCTCCTTTGCCGCAAGCATCGCCGCCCCCTGCTTGGTCCGCCCCACCCCCCTCCCGAGGGGGATCCCGCCGACCATCACCCTGGCCCCCCATGTGGGGCAGTTCCCCGGGCCGGTCTGGTGGTAATCGTACGCGAGGCTGCCGAGGTCTTTCTGGGCGACGTACTCCTGGAGCCTTCCGCGATAGTTCCTCGGGGTGTCGCACTCCGCGATCTCGCCCTCAAATATAGCGAGAACCACCTCCCGCGCCGCATCGAGGCCGCGGTCGAGGAAGATGGCGCCGATCAGCGCCTCGAACGCATCGGCGATGATGGAATCGGTCAGCGCCTGTCCCCTCCTCCTGATGGCGCTATCGATGCCGAGCCCCTGTTCGAGCACGATATCGGCGAGCTTTGTGTTCCTCGTCACCTGGAGCCTCCGGTTCATCTCGCCGGGCGAGAGGTCGTAGGCGTCATAGAGGTGGTCGGCGATTATGAAGTCGAGGACGTAGTTCCCCAGGAACTCAAGCCGCTCGTTGTCCTCGACCGTTGCTGCAGGATACCCGGCGCTGTTTGCGCAGGATCTATGGGTCAGTGCCCGGTCATAGAGGCTGATGACGGTATCAGAGAGATCTGTGATCCCGAACGGGGGGGCAGCGAGGAGAGAACGCAGCTCCTCCTCCCGGTCACGGCCGGCAGGCTCCGGGTGCCGGGGGGGTTTCTGTCCGAAGAGGCTGCCGATACGAAATTTGTCCAGGATGGTAGAGAGTCTCATGATCGCCCGATGCAGGGATCTCCTGCTATTCCCATATAGGATGGCCTTCATCAACCCGGATAAACCTTTTCGTTCTGCGCGCACGGGATCCCGATGAACGTATCAGGGCACCCGTGGAGATCTGCGGATGAGGAGGAGAAGCGGGATGGGGATCGGGGTCTCCCCGGAATAGATGGACGCGATCGGCCCGGGATAATCGCCGTCAGGGGCCGCCCTTCACCGGGGATGCCGCCCCCTGCACCCGGTGCTCGGGCACGGGTCTGCTGACCCGGGAATCCCCCCTGATCAGCGCACGCGGTCCGGTCAGCAGAACCTCAACCACCGCCCCCTCCCGGATGCTGCCGGCGCCAGGGGGGACATGCAGGTAGGCGTTTGCCCGTACGGCCGTCATCTGTGTCCCGGCCCCCCGGGGCAGGGGGGTGGCGATGTACCGATCGCCGGCGCGGGATACAGCAAGAAAGATATACTCATCAAAACCCGGATCGGCCTGGACGGCCCTTGTGAGGCGGGCGCGGAGACACTCCCCGTACGGGCCATGGAACCCCCATTCCGCAAGCAGGGGAAGGACAATCTCCCGCACCGTCGTCATGGCGGCGATCGGGTAGCCCGGCATACCGATAACCGGTTTTCCATCGATCCGCCCGATGATCGTCGGTTTCCCGGGCTTTATGGCGATCCCATGCATGAGAACCTCACCGAGATCGGCTATGACGCCGGCGGTGAAGTCACGGGTGCCCGCCGAGGAACCGGCAGATACCAGGAGAAGATCGTTCTCCCGGATGCCCTTTGCGATCGCCTGCCGGAGAAGTCCGGGATCGTCGCGGGCGATGGGATAGCGGGTGCAGACTGCGCCGGCCTCACCGCACCATGCCGCCGCAACAGCGGTGTTGCTCTCGTTCACCTCTCCCGGGCCAGGGCGCTCGCCTGCCGGTATAACCTCGTTTCCCGTCGGCAGAAACCCGACCTTCACGGCCCGGACATCGAGAGCGGTGACCCCATAGGAGAGGAGCGCACCGATGTCGCATGGGCGGACCAGGTGCCCGGCCGGGAGGATCAGATCCCCGCAGAGGATCTCCTCCCCGGCGGGGTGGATGTGTTCCCCGGGCAGCACCGCTCTGCTGGTGAACCAGGCGCCATCACCTCCGGTGATATCCTCGAACATGACGACAGCATCACGGTCCGGTGGGATCGCATTCCCCGTGTTCACCTGGCAGGGGTTCTTGAGCGGGACCGGGGTCTCATAACCCGCCCCGGATGTCTCGCTGCTTGCGACGGCAAAACCATCCCTCGAAGCGATATCGGTTGCCGGGACAGTCAGAGGCGAGTGGATGGGCCTGGCCGTCACCCGACCGCTCGCCCCCGCCACCGGAACCCTGAGAGTCCGATCAGGGCGAGGAAAGGCGTTCCGCATCAGATCCAGAACCTCAGCAAGCGGTCTCAGGGCCAGGCGCTCCCTCACCATAGCGTCACGTCCACCTCGCTCCCGGCCTCAAGCCCCTCGTACCCCTGTGAGATCCTGACAAACCCGTCACTCTCCACCAGTGTGTTTAAGAGGCCAGACTTCCCGAAGAGCGGCACCGCCTCATCGCCGAGGAGCCTGACCCTGACGTACTCCTCGCGCCCCCGCTCCGAGGGGATGCTCCGGGTGAGGATCGCCTTCTGCTTCACCTCCCGGCGGGCGGTGCAGCCCGTGAGGGACTGCAGGAGGGGGCCCGCGAAGACTGAGAGAACGATCCTGGTCGATGCCGGGTGGCCGGGGATCCCGATGACGGGCGCATGCCCGATCTTCCCTATAATCGTCGGTTTCCCCGGTGCGAGCGCCACGCCGTGCGCAAGCACCTCCCCGAGCGACCCGATCACACCGGCCGTGATATCCCGTTCATCCTTTGAGCTCCCGCCGGTGATCAGGAACGCATCACACGCATCAAGCGCCGATGAGAGGAGCGCCGCAAGTTCATCGGGATTATCCCTGACGATCTCGTAATACCGGGGAGTGCCTCCCCGCTCCTCGACGAACGCGCCGCAGAGGTAGGAGTTGACGTCGCGGACCTCGCCCTTTCCCGGGATCTGGTCAGGCGGCACAAGCTCGACGCCGATCGATATGACACCGATGACCGGCCTCCGCCTCACCTCCGCCCGGGATACCCCGACAGCAGCGAGCACTCCGACATCCTGGACGTTCAGGAGTTTTCCAGCCGCAAGCACGCCTTCACCGCGAGAATAATCTTCATCGGCGCTGATGATGTTCTCGCCCGGGGAGACCTGGCGGCCAACAAGAACCATATCCCCGAGATCCTGGCAGTACTCTAGCATCACGACCGCATCCGCCCCATCCGGGAGGAGGGCGCCGGTCGGTATGTAGGCACACTCGCCGGGATTGATCGAGAGATCGCTCCCTCCCCGCCCCATGGTGACATGCCCCACCTTCGTGAGCGGGACCGGAACTGCCTCTGATGCCCGGATGGTATCGGCAGAGTTCACCGCAAAACCATCCTTGACCGAGCGATCAAAACCCGGTATGTCTATATCGGCCCGGATATCCCCGGCAAGAACGCGGCCGTAAGCCGCTGTCAGGGACACGTGCTCGGTCCCGACGGCCGGGGAGATCCTGTTGATGATGTGTATGGCCTCGATCACCGGTATAAGACGAAGAAACTCGGTCATCGACTGAAGCCCCCCGGGTTCCCTGCCCGTCGTGGGTGTGGAAAAAAATTAGATTCTGGTGTAGAGGTTTGCATACACCGCCTTACCCCTGGAGACCGGGTGACGCTCACCGAGATCCCCGATATGGTGGGCGAAGCGGGCTGTCTCACCATCGACCTCCTGCTCAACCTCGCCGACGAGCTGGAATCCGGGGAGCGGATTCTCGATCGTGCCGTAGACGTAGATGTTGCCTTTAACCATCTGCCCGCCGACACGGCCCTTGGCGTTCCCCTTGATTATGACGGTGCCGCCCTCGCCGTGGGTGGAGACATGGATGTCAGCATCGCCGCCGATGACGATTGTCCCGCCGTTGATGAACGTGGCCGTATCGTTGCCGACGTCCCCGCCGACCCGGATCAGACCGCCCTGCATACCGCGCCACTCGCCGCGAGGCGATGAACCCAGGTGGTGCCCGGCGTTCCCGTCGATTATGAGCTCGCCGCCTTCCATCCCTATGCCGCAGAACGAGTCGGCGTCTCCTTTAACGTGGATCTTCCCGCCCTTCATCCAGCCGCCTATGTACATATCGGCGTTGCCTTCGATGACGATCTCGCCTGCGGTCATCTGCTGTCCGATCCGCTTTACGCGGGTGCAGTCTCCGCGGAGGACGATCTTCGTCTCGGCCGCGGTCGCTCCGCCGTCGCCCTCAACGGTGAAGTAATTCCCGAGAGGGCTCTTCATCTTGCCCTCCCAGACATCGATGCTGGCTATCTCGGCAGCCTTCTTTCCTGCAAAGTTATCCGGGGTGATATTCTGCCCCTCGAGATAGAGTTCGGGGGGGTTTGCCAGGGTGATAGTTACTGTCTTCATGCTTCTCATCACCTTATTGGGTCGCATCGACCTCGATCGCACGCGGGTTGTAGAGGTTCGTCTCGAAGAGCTGGTAGTTCTCGACACCCACGCTGTAGTGCCTGAGGAAGTGTTCGTATATGTCTCTCTGCACCTGCGCGTTCTCCGGAACCTTCACATCGACCCAGACCGTCCGCTTTGCGGGTTCCTCGACGACCTCGCCATCCCTGACGGTCACAACGCCGTCCTTGACAAGGTAGGCGCACCGCGAGAATGCGTTCTCGATCATCTCCGGATCGGAGGGCATATCCTCGGGGTTGAGGGCGTAGATGGCGACATCGGCATCCATGCCGGGGATGAGCCCGCCGTAGGTGTCGCTGATACCGAGCGACTTTGCCGGCCCCGCCCGGGTCATCTGCGCGATCTCGTAGAGCGTGAGCTCGCGGTCGATGCTGTCTATGGTGGTAGCATCGATCGTCCGGTCAAGCCACTTGAACGTCTTCATGGTCGCGTCACGCGCAGCCCTGCTCATCAGCCACTTTATGACGCGCGGGTAGCGGATGAACGGCCCGGCGTTCGGGTGATCGGTGCTGATGAATGTCCGCATCAGGTCACTCGAGTAGAGAGCAAGCTCCAGGCCCACAGCCCACTGGATGGTGCAGACCCTGATGTTCGGGCTGTAGACGTAGGGCACGACACCCGCAGCGGTCTCGAGCTCGACATCGGTGTTTGCCCACTTCAGGTTGTTGAGGGCGCGGAGGTGGTGCTCAAACGGTCCGTCCGCGGTCATGGTCGTGGTCTCATCCAGCGTCACCGCACCGATATCGACGGTTATGTTGTCGTGGGCATTGACGTAGTCCATGATATCCCTGGCCCTGGACTCGAAGTTCCTCCAGGAGTCTCCCCCGTAGGAGTCGAACTGGATGTGCGTGACATGCAGAACCTGCTCCCTGCCGAAGTTGTTCTTTGCGGTGTAGCCCTCGGCGAGCTTTAGCGAGTCGAGGGTATCGGTGTAGTTGCCAGGGTTTCCAAGGTTGTTGCAGTGTAGATGCATCGAGTGGGGGAGACCCAGGTGTTCGTTCGTCTCGATGAGGCCCGTGATGATCTTTGCCGGGGTGATATCGAAGTAGGGAACCGGATCGTGGATGCTCTCGCAGTTCAGGCCCCAGCCCCAGGCCTCCGTGCCGCCAGGGTTGACAACCTTGATGGCAAACCCGCGGGTTGCCCGCAGGAGCCAGGCGGTGTACGCGGCGTTGTTCTCGATCTCGTTGTTCTTGAGGTACTCGAGGGTGAACCAGTTGTTCCCGAAGACCGGCATCGCGGCGTTGTCGATTATCGGTGTATCCCGGATCTCCTCATGAACATGCGGGGAGTGGAGGGGAGGCATCGCCGCCTCGTTGACGAAGACGTAGCCCATCCGGGCGTAGTCGTAGCCGGTCTTGAACGTGGAGGGGACCGAGAAGCCCATCTCCATACGGTCGCACCGCTTGAGGGGGCTCTTGAAGAGTTTGTCCTCGGGCCGGAAGAGCCGGCCGACGTTCACCTTCGGACCGACGACGTGGGAGTGGACATCCACACCGCCCGCCATAACGGTCATACCGGAGGCGTCGATGGTCTTCGGGTTTGCAAGAGCGTTCGTCTCGACGATCTTGCCGTCCTTGATCCCGATATCCATCCGGTCGCCCTTGACCCCCTGCAGGGGGTCAAAGACAAAACCATTCCGGATTAAGAGTTCGCCCATGGTTTACTCCCCCGCCCGGGCACCCTCAGGCGCGGCCTCTGCGGGTGCTTTCGCAGCATCCTCCGCCTCAAGTTCGCAGAGTCTCTCAAAGATCCGCTCGAAGAGCTCCTCATCATTCGGGACACCCTCAGGCGGTTCGATGACACTGCGATACTGGATCGGGACGTTGTCCATCCGATAGACGATGCCCGGAACCTCGACCCCGACTATGCCCACCGGTATATGGAGATCCGAGATCTCGGTCGCCATGTTGGGGTGGGGGTCGATGGTGATCCAGGGGTGTTTCCGGAGGCGTTTTACGGGTTCGATCGGGAAGTGAGCGGCGGCGTCGGTTCCTATGTTGATGAAGGCGTCCACTTCCTCCCGCATGGCGAGGTCGACGGAGCTCGTCTCGCCCGGGTTCATGTGGGCTATATCGCGCTTGGTCAGGTCCAGGCAGTAGGGGAACCCGTATTGCCATGACCAGACCGCACCGGGACCGGTGATGTTGTAGTGGCCCCGCATCGCCATGATCGTCCACTTGGTGAAGTCGTTTAAGTCACGGGTCAGGCTGATCGCGATATCCACGTTGTGGTTCCGGCCATCGGAGTGGCAGAGACCCATGCCGTAGAAGATGGTGCCGAACCGGGCCTTCTTCATGATATCGACAGCCTCGATGATCTGCTCCTTCTTGACACCCGCAACGACGTCGGGGATGTCGTGGCCCCTGGCGACCGTCCGGAATGCGTCGAAGAGATCATAGTCATGCCCCTGCTGCACCTGCAGGTGGATGTCAGCTACCTGGGCGGTGTCGGTATGCCTGGGGTCGATTACGATGATCTTGCGACCCTTGTGACCCTTGCCGGTGAAGAATCCACGGGGGAAGATCGAGTAACGGGACATATGCCTCGGGTGGGCGTGAGCCGGGTTTGCGCCCCAGTAGACAATGACGTCAGCCCGGTTCTTCACCTCACCGAGGGTGCAGCTCGGGTAGCCGTTGTCGAATATAGCGAGGAACGAGCTCCCGTGACAGATGGATGCACAGTTATCGAGCACGGCGCCCGCCTGCTCGGCGACCTTGGCGGCGGCGGCCATGCCTTCACAGTTGGTCGACCCGAACCCATAGATCAGGGGTTTCTTCGCGTTGTGGAGAACCTTTGCCGTGTAATCTACCGCCTCATCGTATGAGATCTCCTTGTATGTGCCGTCCGGCTGGCGGAGGCGGGGCAGCGTGTGCCGATCCTCCATGGCACGGTGGAAGACCGTGCTACCGATGATACAGGCGTTCTCAACCTCAAGGATCCTCTTCCCGTCGTCTGAGACGGTAACGACGAGGTCGTCACAGCAGACGCCGCAGAAGGGGCATCCAACATTCTCAATCTTTTTTGCCATTACTGATCACCTTTCCACAGCCCTACGGCGCCCTGGACGAGTTCAAGCGTGCTCTTGCGCTTCTCGCCTGCAGGGGCGGGTTCGACTGTCACTGGAAAACCACTGTACTGGGGTTCCCCGGTTGCCTGGGTCCGAGGAGGGACTATCTGGTTTGCATAGACCCCCTGCGGGATGAACGCAAGACCGGGATAGAGCGACTGACGCCCCCTGACGGTCTTGACTATAACGCTTCCGCACTCGCTCGTCACTTTGACGAGCTGGTTTGGGACCAGACCGAGCGCTTTTACGTCATCATCGTGCATCTCGATGATGGAGCAGGCTTCGAAGTATTCCGGGGTCATTTTGCCCGATACTATCCCAACGCCTTCATCTACGGAGCGCTGGGTGATCATGTTCAGCGTAATCTTCTTCGCCATGATTTTGCCTCAATGTAATTGAAGGGGCCGATCCCCTGGCCTCCAGGTGGATCGGCCCCGGTAAGCGGTGCCCTGAGGATGACCGCCTGAGCGGAACCCTCCTCTGCACAGGGGAGGTTTGCCCATCGGGTGCTGGAAAGGCCCGCCGGAAACCACAGGATACGCAGGGAGGGGGTGCCCACCTGGCGAGGTGGGAACGAGACTCTCTGGCGGAGCACCGGTGAGATCGTTTTATCATAACTTGTAATGTTTTCTATTTAACCATTCCGTATTTGTAAGCGAGATCAGGTGACTTCATTTACTTCAGCCGGTTAATTCAATAAACTTTACACATTCTCGCAATAAACAGGGCCAGGTTACATAAAGATCGGAGGTGAGCGTATTTCGGGTGGCTGCCCAAGGATATTCGTTTTGAGATCTGGTTAACCCGGGGGTATGAAGCCTGCCCGGATGGCCGCAGCTGCCGGCCCCGGCATCCCCGGCGATGCCCGAAAAGCGCAGGTCGGGTCCGGTTGATGACACCCCGAATGCCCGGACGGTGATGTGGCTCTCCGGGCTCCGGCATACATACCCGGAGCTGCTGAAAAAATACGATCCCGCACCCGGAACGCCTGCGCAGTCTTTCCACGAACCTCCCGGCGAATGCGCTATATCGCCGTACTCCCAAACCCTATCATATAACACCGAGGGACATTCGCGCAAATGCCAACCGATAGCGGCCGGATCATAATGCATGTCGATATGGACAGCTTCTTCGCCTCAGTGGAGGTCCACCGGAACCCCTCCCTTGCCGGGAGACCGGTGATCGTGGGCGCCGACCCGAAGGGAGGGGCGGGCCGCGGGGTCGTGAGCACATGCTCCTATGAGGCCCGCCGCTACGGTCTGCATTCCGGCATGCCCATCTCCCGGGCGTACACCCTCTGCCCGCACGGCGTCTACCTCCCGACAGACCACCCGTTCTACTCCCGTGTCTCAGACCGAATCATGGCGATCCTCCGCCGGCGTGCCGACCAGATCGAGCAGGTGAGTATCGATGAAGCCTACCTCGACGTCACCAGTGCCGGCAGTCTCCCTGCGGCGGAGGCGCTTGCTATAGCGATCAAGCGGGACATCAGGGAGGCGGAGGGGCTCACCTGCTCCATAGGCATCGCGCCGGGAAAGGTTGCGGCAAAGATAGCGTCCGACTACCGGAAACCCGACGGGCTGACGGTCGTCCGCCCGGACGATCTCGAGGCGTTCCTCGCCCCCCTGCCGGTGGAGAAGATCCCCGGGATCGGGAGGAAGACCGGCGAGGAGCTGGCCGGGATGGGCATCCTGACAATCGGCGATCTGGCCCGGTCAGATATACAGATACTCATCGCCCGGTTCGGCAGATCCGCGATCAGGCTGCACCACCTCGCCCTGGGTATCGACGAAGGGGAGGTGCAGGCCAGGGCGGGGTGCAAATCCGTCTCGCGGGAGACGACGTTTGATGAGGATACGGCCGACCCGGAGATCCTCTCCACGACCGTCGCCGACCTTGCGGACGATGTCTGCGGGGCGCTCGCGGCCGGGAATCTCCGGTGCCGGACAGTCACGGTCAAGGTCAGGTACAGCGGGTTTGAGACGCACACCCGGTCCCTGACCCTGGACCGGTTCACCGCAGACCCGGGGATCATCGGGCGGACCGCAGGCGACCTCCTCCTCCCGTTCCTCGGCGGCACCGAGGTCAGGCTCCTTGGAGTCAGGCTCTCGGGGTTTGAGGGGGGCCGCACCCGGCAGACATCGATAGATGAGTTCCTGACGGAATCACGCAGGGCGCGCCCTTGAGAGATGCCCGGGGGAACTTTCTTTACAGGAGATGCAGAACTACACTGCCAGCATGCCTGACATCTGGACCATGCTGCTTGTCGCCGTCATCCTCCTCCTCTTCGCGGTGCCGGTCATCCAGCAGCAGATGACCCGGTTCCGCCGCCTGCGGGCGATCCGTGAACTGGAGGCGGAGCGCCGGACCCGGGTCATCGCCCTCATCCACCGACAGGAGAGGGTGGCGTTTCTCGGCATCCCGTTCTACCGCTACATAGATATCAACGACTCCGAGGAGGTTCTCCGGGCGATCCGGCTCACCCCGCCGGAGATGCCGATCGACTTCATCGTCCACACCCCCGGGGGCCTCATCCTCTCCTCGGAGCAGATCGCTATGGCGCTCCGGCGCCATCAGGGGAAGGTGACGGTCTTTGTCCCCCACTACGCCATGTCGGGCGGGACGCTCCTCTGCCTCGCCGCCGATGAGGTTATGATGGACGAGAACGCCGTGCTCGGTCCGGTCGATCCCAGGATCGGCGAATACCCGGCGGCGTCGATCCTGCGGGTTCCGCGCCTGAAACCGCCGGAGAGGATAGATGACACAACCTTCATCCTGGTCGATGTCGCGGCGAAGGCGCAGAACCAGATGCGGGAGTTCGTTGCAGGGCTGCTCCGGGATCGGATGGAAGCAGAACGAGCTGACCGCCTTGCACGCCAGCTCACGGAGGGGGTGTGGACCCACGACTACCCGATAACCCTCGAGCAGGCGCGGGAGTTCGGGCTCCCGGTCACCCCCGGCATCCCCGCCGGGATCTACCGGTTGATGGATCTCTTTCCCCAGGCGATGCCCCGCCGGCCATCGGTCGCCTACGTCCCGATCCCCTACGGCGAGGAGGGGGACGAGTAACTATACCGTACCCCGATAGAGATCACCGGTATGTGAGCTCGGCCTTGATGCATTCGACCGCACACTCCCCCCACTCTGCGGCGGCCAACCGGAACAAAACGGCTTTCCCGGGCTCTGCCGCCACTGCCCGTTCGCCATCCGTGAGGCGAGGAGTTCGGCATCCCCATCAGGGCCCGTGAGAAGTACGCCCTCCGGGAATGGAAGGCAGTGCGCCATCTGCGGCGGAGATTAGGCCCTCCATGTCCACCATATCGACCTGGACCAGGCAAACCTCATCACACTCTGCAAGATCTGCCATGCCCGTGTGCATACCGACCCCCGCCGGGAAGGAGGGAACACCCGGGTGGTATACGGGTGTTTGGGATAACCCTCGCAGAAACCCACCCCTGGATCCCCCGGGGGTGAGTGCCCATCTCATCAGACCGGCCGGGAACAGGGGGAACGGTTATATCATTTGCCTGCCACCAGTAGCCAGATCACGGGGGAATGTCTGGAATGGGTATTTCAGGAAGGCTCTTCGGGAGGGAGGAGTCCGGGGATCGGGATACTGATACGGCGGCGAGCAGGCAGGCGATCGCTCTCGCCCGGCAGGGGCGGTTTTTTGAGGCGATGGCTACCTTCGACCGGGTGCTTGAGCACGATCCTGAGAACGTGAAGATGTTGAACAACAAAGGTGTATTCCTCGATCTCCTCGGAAGGGATGCCGAAGCGCTCGCCTGCTGGGAGAAGGCTCTCTCGATCGACCCGGACTTCGCCCCTGCCTGGGTCTCCCGGGGGATGCTACACCGGCGCCGCGACCGGTTCGATGAGGCGCTCGCCTGCTACGACCGCGCCCTTGATCTGAACCCCGACTCGGCGGTCACCTGGTACAACCGGAGCGGTATATTTGTCGCGATGCGCCGCCTCGATGACGCGGTCGCCTGCTACGAGCGGGTGCTTGAGATCGATCCGCACTTTGTGGCGGCCTGGATCGATCTCGGTTACGCACGCTTCCTCCAGCACCGGCCCGAGGAGGCCATAACCTGCTACGACCGGGTGCTCGAGATCGATCCCGGGAACGCCCGCACCTGGAGCCTGAAGGGGGGTGCCCTCTACGCGCTCGGGGAGTACCGGCAGGCGCTCGCCGCATTTGACCGGGTGCTCGAGATCGATCCCGGGTATGCCGCCGGGTGGAGCATGAAGTGTAGCGTCCTCTACCACCTTGGAATGTACCGCCACGCGCTTATATGCGCCGATAAGGCGCTTGAGATAAACCCTTCCTGCGAACTGACCATACAGGTCAGGAGGCTGCTCCTCTCCCTCATCGAGGGGTGGTAAGGGGGGCCGGCCAGGCAGGTCTCAGTCAGTGGTGCTGGGCCACCCGCTTCCGCTGCGCGATCCCGTAGCCTGATACCACCGCTATCGAGTCCCCGAGATCAGAATCGAGCGCCGGGTCACCGCTGTCCACGTAGAGCACCGGGGTCGCGGCAAGTTTTGCCGGCGTCCCAACTACGACAATCCTCCCGGGGCCGCCGGCCCGCCTGACCACCGCGGGACTGATCTGCTGGTTCCCCCGGCCGAGGATGAACCCCTGCGCCCCGATCGGGCTTACGATGATCCGGGCGGCGGCCGCATCCTCGAGATGAGAGAGGATCGTCTGCTCGTCTACTCCCGTCGCAACCACTCTCGCGTTCATGATCAGATCGACGCCGAGCAACGTCCCGCGAAGCCCGATCTCCGCAAGGATCGCTTCTGTGGTGCTCCCGGCGCCGATGATATAGAGGGTCTCGGGGATCATCACCCCGGCGATGAACCGGGCGATCTCTCGTTTCGCCCGCTCATCATCGGCCTCCTCAAAGACCGCCTTCGCCCCCTGGACCCTTCCGGGGAGGGAAGGAACCCGGGCCGCCCCGTAGAGCCTGACCGCAAGCCTCCCCTCACGGTAGGCTTCCTCGTCGACATCGAGGAGATCGGCGTCGTGGAGCCGGGCCGGATCGAACCCGGCGATGATTTCAGCGGCTATAGCGGGATTGACCGCGAAGACCGCTGAGTACATCTTCACACCAGCCGGGATGCCGAGGACCGGCACCGACCGGCCCACCACATCGAAGACGTCCCGGGCCGTTCCGTCACCACCACAGAAGAGGATGAGATCGACCCCGGCGGCGACGAACGCCCTGCAGGCCTCTCTGGTATCCGCGGCCGTCGTCAGCTCTTCTGGAAGAGAGACGACATCATACCCCGCGACGCCGGCCGCATCAAGGACATCGGCACCCATCGCCCCGGCGGGGACGAGGAACCGGATACCCCGGCCCGCAAGGAGCCCGAGGGCCTCAGTGGCCCGGGAGGAGGCACGGGGCACCGCCCCACGGCTGATCGCCTCCTCAACCCGGCCATCCGTCCCGGAGAGCCCCACGGCACCGCCCATCCCGGCGATGGGATTGATCAGGAGACCGATGGTCGTCATGATCGCCCCGTCATCCCGGCAACGTAGTCCCGGACCGCCCGCAACATCTCCTCCCCACCGCCGGGGTTCTCCCCGATGATCCGGACGATGGCGCTCCCGACGACGACCGCATCCGCGCCGGCGGCTGCTATCGCCTGGACGTGCCCGGGCCGGGAGATCCCGAACCCGACGGCAAGGGGGAGGTGTGTCTCCTCCCGGAGGGCTCCAACCATGTCCGCAAGGTGCGCCGGGAGGTCGTCCCGCGCACCGGTCACCCCCTCGACCGCAACCAGGTAGACGAACCCCGACGCACCGTCGAGGATCTGCCGCCGCCGGGCAGCTGATGTCGTCGGGGCGATGAGCCTGATGACGTCAAGACTGTGCCGGGCCGCGGCGGCCGAGAGGTCTCCGGACTCCTCTGGAGGGAGGTCGACGACCAGGAGGCCGTCGGCCCCAACCCCGGCGGCCCGGGCGGCGAACCGCTCCCACCCCTGCCGGAAGACGGTGTTTGCATACGCAAAAAGGATGACCGGCACCGGGGCGTAGGCCCGGATCGCCCGCACCATGTCGAACACCGCATCCGGGGTCATCCCGGCGGCGAGCGCCCGCTCGTGGGCCTGCTGAACGACCAGGCCATCGGCCATAGGGTCTGAGAAGGGAACGGCGACTTCGAGTATACCGGCACCGGCATCGATCATCGCCTTCGCAACGGCAAGCGACGTCGCGGGTCCAGGGTCGCCGGCGACCAGAAATCCGACGAATACCGGGCCGTTCTGGCCCGCGAATGCGTCGGAGAGCCTGCTCATCAGGCCACCCCATCCAGCCGGGCCACGTCAGGGACATCCTTATCGCCCCGACCCGAGAGGTTGATCACGAGGATACCGTCAGGACCGAGGTCAGCAGCGGCCCGGGAGGCGCAGGCGACCGCGTGGGCAGACTCGAGCGCCGGTATGATCCCCTCCCTGCGGGACAGGTAGTGGAACGCGTCCAGCGCCTCCCGGTCGGTGGCGGCCTCATACCTGACCGCCCCGCTCTCCTTCCACGAGGCGTGCTCCGGGCCGACGCCGGGGTAATCGAGACCTGCCGCGACCGAATGGGTCTCCCGCACCTGCCCGTCGCCGTCCTGGAGGAGATAGGAGAACGTGCCCTGGAAGATCCCGGGTGAGCCCCCGCAGATCGATGCCCCGTGCCGTAGGGTTCCGAGGCCATCCCCGGCAGCCTCGACACCGACGAGCGCAGGACCGGCGCCTATGAACGGTGCAAACATACCGGCGGCGTTCGATCCCCCACCGACACAGGCGATGATCATATCGGGCAACCTCCCCTCCCGGTCGAGGATCTGCCGCTTCGTCTCCTCCCCGATCACCGACTGGAAGTCCCTGACGATCGAGGGGAAGGGGTGCGGTCCCACGCAGGAGCCGAGCAGGTAGTGGGTGTCCCGGACGTTCGTCACCCAGTCCCGCATCGCCTCGTTGACTGCATCCTTCAAGATCCCGGTTCCTGCGGCGACCGGGTGGACCGTGGCACCGAGGAGGTGCATCCGGTAGACGTTCAACCGTTGCCGCTCTGTATCGACCTCACCCATGTAGACCTCGACCGGGATACCGAGGACCGCGCCCGCCATCGCGGTCGCCACACCGTGCTGCCCGGCCCCGGTCTCGGCGATGAGCCGGCGTTTCCCCATAAACTCTGCGAGCAACCCCTGGCCGAGGGTGTTGTTTAGTTTGTGCGCCCCGCCGTGGAGCAGATCCTCCCGCTTCAGGTAGACCCGGCACCCGAGGTCGCGGGAGAGATTCGCACAGAAGGTGAGCGGGGTCTCTCTCCCTGCATACTCGGTCAGGTAGAACGAGAGACGTCGTAAGAAAGCCGGGTCTTCCCTGACCCGGCGGTAGGCCTCATCGAGTTCCACGAGCGCTTCCATCAGCGTCTCGGGGACGTACTGTCCTCCAAACGCTCCAAATCGTCCCTGTATCATATTTCACCCTTCCTGCATGCCAGGAGAAACGCCCTGACCCGCCCGGAGTCCTTCACGCCTGGCTCCGACTCCACCCCCGACGCAACGTCCACGCCGTAAGGGTGGAGGGTATCTATCGCGTCCCGGACGTTTTCCGGCGTAAGTCCACCGGCGAGGATCACCGGCACCACCGATCGCTCTATGACGTGCCGGGCATAGTCCGCATCGAACCGGAACCCGGTCCCCCGGCTCCCATCTACCACCACGGCGTCGCAGTCGCCAGGGATCGGATCGCCGGGGGCGATCGACCTGATAACCCTGACACCGGCACCGGGCGGAACCCTGCAACCTGCCGGAACCTGGACCGCACCCGGTCGCAGCCTGAGGATCTCCTCGATCCCGGTCGGGGATGTGGTCGCCGTCACCGCAACCGTGACGACCAGAGGGGCGACGGCGGCAAAGATCGCCGCCGCCCGCTCCGGTGAGACCGACCGGGGAGAGGGGCTTTCAAGCACGACACCGATCGCGTCAGCCCCGCAACCAGCGGCCATGAGGGCGTCGTCGACCGTGGTGACGCCGCAGATTTTCACGCGAATACAAACCCCTCCAGTCTTCGCTCTGGGTTCCGGGCGTTCATGATCGCTGACCCGATGAGGAAGGCGTCGCAGCAGTCCCTGAGGCTCCGGACGTCGTAGGGCCAGAGGATCCCGCTTTCAGAGACGACGAGCCTCCCATCGTCCCGGATGAGTTCAGAAAGCCGCCGCGTGGTGGAGAGGTCGACCCTGAGCGTCCTGAGATCGCGGTTGTTGATCCCGACAAGATCCGTCCCCGTGGCGAGCGCCGCCTCAACCTCGTCGTGGTTGCGGACCTCCACCAGCGCTTCAAGCCCTGCCTCATGGGCGGAGTCCACGAACCGGGGGAGATCATCACCGAGCACCCGGGCGATCAGGAGGATCGCGTCAGCCCCCATCGCCCTGGTCTCGGCGACCTGCCGCTCGTCGATGATGAAGTCTTTCCTGAGCACCGAGAGAGGGATCGCGGCACGGGCACGGATGAGGTTTTCAGTGCTCCCCCCGAAGAACGAGGGTTCAGTCAGGACCGAGACCCCTACCGCTCCAGCAGTGGCAAACCCGGCTGCCAGCGCCTCAGGCGGGGCGGTGCATGCCGTCCGCCCACCTGAGGGCGAGGCGTACTTCACCTCCGCGATGACTGCGATACGGTCGGTGCAGGACCGGATCGCATCTGCGAGGCTACGGTCCGGCACGGTATGGTTCTGGTGGAGGTCGACCGGGATCGCCGCCACCCGCTCCCTCGTGCTTCTGAGGATATCGTCGATGATCACGACGCACCCCCGGTCGCCTCGATCAACCGGTGGAGCCGATCGAGCGCCGCTCCAGAGTCGATCGACTCAGCCGCACGAGAGATTCCACCGGCGAGATCGGTGACCTTCCCGCCGAGGTAGATCGCTGCCCCGGCGTTGAGGAGGACGATATCCCGGGCCGGGCCGTCTTTGCCCTCGAGAACCGAGAGAAGAGTTCGGGCGTTCTCTTCAGATCCGCCGCCCCGAAGGGCGGCCACAGGCGACCGGGGGATCCCGAATCTGGTGCAGTCGAGGGTGTAGATCCGGACCGCCCCGTCCCGGAGCTCCGCGACCGTCGTCAGCCCGGTCGTCGTGATCTCATCCAGACCCGCGCCGTGGACCACCATCGCACGCCTGACTCCGAGATCCCCGAGCACCCGGGCAACCGGGACGGTCAGGCGGGGATCGTAGACACCGAGGAGGTGTGCCCCGACGTGTCCCGGGTTCGTGAGGGGGCCGAGGAGGTTGAAGACGGTCCTGATCCCGATCTCCTGCCTGGCCGGCCGGGCGTGCTGCATCGCCGGGTGGTAGGCCGGGGCGAAGAGGAACGCGATCCCGGCAGCCTTGAGAACATCCAGAACCCGGTCGGGCGGTATCGTGACCGTGACCCCGAGCGCCTCAAGGACATCGGCCGAACCGCACCGACTCGATACGCCCCGGTTCCCGTGCTTCACAATAGAGACCCCCGCACCGGCCGCGGCGAAGGCGGCCGTGGTGCTGATGTTGAACGTCCCCGCACCGTCACCTCCGGTCCCGCAGGTATCGACCCGCGCCTCCGGGATCGGGAGGGATACCGGGACGGCGGCAGCCCGCATCACCCGGGCGAACGCTGTGATCTCGGCCTCGGTCTCACCTTTCATCCGCAACGCCGTGAGGAACCCGCCGATCTGGGCGGGGGTCGCGGTGCCCTGCATGATCTCCTCCATCACTCCCATCGCCTCGGCCGGGGTGAGATCGGTGCCAGAGGAGACCCGGGCAATCGCCTCCCTGATCATGCCTGGCCCCCCACGCCGGAGAGGAGGTCTGTAATCAGCCGGTTCCCGCAGGGGACGAGGATGCTCTCCGGGTGGGACTCTATCCCATCCGTGCCGGGGATCGCCTGGTAGAGAGCAACATCCCCCGGATACCCCGGCCCGGGTGAGAGGAGGATCCGGGCAGGCGGTGTATCATCCTGCACCACAACCGGCCCGGCCCCGAAGATCCCGATCTGCTGACAGGGTTTGCGGATGAAGCCCCCATAACCGTCGACGACGATAACCCGCATCATTGCACCTCCGCTGCACCGAGCGCAGCAAGCATCGCCTGCCCCTTGCTCCCGGTCTCGGCCCACTCCCGGCCGGGATCCGAGTCGGCCACGATCCCTGCCCCCACCTGGATTGATGCGACGCCATCCCGGGCGACGACCGTCCTGATGGCGATCGCAAGATCCATCGCGCCGGAGAAACCGATGTAGCCTGCCGCTCCCGCGTAGACCCCGCGCCTGAACCGCTCCACCTCTCCGATGATCTGCATCGCCCTGACCTTCGGAGCGCCCGAGACGGTTCCTGCCGGGAAACAGGATCGCAGGGCGTCGAAACGGTCGCACCCTTCCCTGAGCACTCCCGAGACCGTGGAGGCGATATGCTGGACATGTGAGAACCGCTCGACGGCCATGAACTCTTCCACCTCGACGCTCCCGAATCTTGAGACCGCCCCGACGTCGTTTTTTGCCAGGTCGACAAGCATGATGTGCTCGGCGCGTTCTTTTTCATCGGCGAGGAGCTCAGCAGCCAGCCGGTCATCCACCTCCGGGGTCGATCCCCGCGGTCTGGTTCCGGCGATCGGAACCGTCGTCACCCGATCCCTCTCAACCCGAACAAGCATCTCGGGGCTGCTCCCTGCGACCATGAGATCCCCGAAGTCCAGGTAATACATGTAGGGACTCGGATTCTTCGCCCGAAGCCGCCGGTAGACACCAAACGAGTCACCCTCGATCCGGCAGGTGAGTCTCCGGGATAGGACTGCCTGGAAGATATCGCCTGCCGCGATGTGTTCTTTGATCCGCAGGACCGCGTCCGAGAACTCATCAACTGTGCAGGACGACGACGCCGCGACCCCGGCCGGATCCGGGTCGGTCAGGCGTACCGGGGGAAGAACACGTATCCGGGCGGCCCCATCTGCGATCGCATCGGCAGCTCTGGCATACTCCTCCTCTGCATCATCCCCGTCGGTGATGAGCAGGTTCCTTATAACCGCGAGTCGCCCACTCTGGTGGTCAAGGGCGAGACAGTCGAGTGCCAGCATGAACCGGGCGACCGGTTCCTCCACCGCCCCCGGTAAG
>MTBK01164846.1_pt1 | contig 18802 bp, 22 predicted proteins | sample 1535981 | NCBI WGS metagenome assembly MTBK01 (sample SAMN06109225, study PRJNA356200) | anaerobic digester metagenome | isolation source: biogas reactors fed with pig manure or primary and secondary sludge | place: Spain | collected 2016-06-30 | reverse complement strand
ACGATACAAACTTTTTGCTATGGGCGGTTACATGGTGAAAGACGGCAACCGTCGCATTCTAAAATTATCACTGGCCATGAAACGCCGGGAGTGGTTTCTCGGGCTTTGGGACAAAACATCACGCTTCTCGTTGCCTGTAACCCTTCCAAAATTGAACCCTATTGCGTAATCTGGGTTAAATCTTCACACGGGTTTTACAGGGCCGCTTTCATGCCCGCAGACAACGGATCCATCCCGGCCTGCAAGAAGGATGAAAAGAGAAAATATGAAAAAGATTTATGCGGTGGTTTATATTTTTATTCTGGTCGTTTTTCTGCTGGCGGGCTGTGCGAAAGAATCATCCATTACCAGAAAAGATGAGCCGAAAGTCAAAGAGTCTCCCTCGGCGCCGGTCGTGGTGGAAAAACCTTCTGTTTCTCCACCCCCCGTCAGCGAGAAACTGCCGGACATTGTGCGCAGCGTTCCGGACAACAAGGTGTGGGTGCGCTATGGAAAAACCAAAATGGGAGAGAACTATTACAATCAAACCAATATCACCAGATCCTCCAATATCGCGACCGTCACCCTTTATCGAGTTGTGACGGATCTTTGCAGGAAACAGATGATTGAAGAAGTGAAGAAATACAATCCGAGGAAAGCCGTAAAATACCATTATTACGAACATGATGTCCGCGTGGATGAGATTGACTGCAAGAATCAAAAATGGCGGGTGAAAGATCTGATCCATTACGACGACAAGGGAAGTATCCTGGATCATTACATTTATGAAAACGAAGTCTGGCAAAACATTCGATTTGTGACGGATCACCATACGCTGCAGAAAAGCATCTGCGTCACCCAGGAAAAGCCCGCTGTAAAGAAGAAGAAAAAGAAGTGACAAACGGTCCCCGGTTTGATGCCCGGCGGCCGCATTAAAACCTCCGTCAGGGACAATACCTGCGCACCTGCTCCAGGACTTTGAGAGATTTGACTTCCTTTCCCAGCACGTGGGAAATAAAGCTGCAGAGGATGCTCCGGGATTCGGAGGCAAGGCTTTCCGTCATGCAGACCATTTTCATCTTATCCAGATCCATGTCTTTCCCCAGAAGCAGCGTACGGACGGCACCGGCGGAGACGCTTTGGTCGTATCTTTCCGGCCGGGCGCAGGATTGGCAGAAAATGCCGCCTTCATTCGGGAAAAAGTAGTAGGCGGCGCCGTTGGTCACGGGTGTTTTACAGCGCACGCAGGCCGTAAGCGCGGGTTCAAATCCGACGGCCTTCAACAGCCGCATTTCAAAAAAACGGATCATGGACTCCGCAACATTTTCCCGGGTCAGAAGCGACAGGAAATCCGCAAGCAAGGCAAACACCTTGTCGTTGCGCTTGCCTTCGGGGCTGAAGTGTTCGGCCAGGTCGACAAAATAGGAAGCGGTCAGGGTCTTTTCCAGATCCAGGCGAATGGGGGCAAAGTGATCGAGGATGTCGCAGGAATCGATGAACGCGAGCGAATCGCGGTTGCGGCGTGAAATAATCATCTGCGTCAGGGAGAAAGGTTCAAAGACGTTGGCGAACCGCTTTCGGCTCCGTTTGGCGCCCTTGGCAATGCCTTTGAGCTTGCCGAACTCACGGGTGTAAAATGTGACGATCAGATCCGATTCCCCGTATTGAAGGCTTCGCAGGACAAAACCGGCGGTTTTATGGGTTTCCCGAGCGCTCACGGTTTGGACGCCAGCCCATCGTACTTGATGTCGCCGCCCACGATGGATAAAACGGCGCGCCCTTTCATCTCCCTTCCGGAAAACGGCGAGTTTTTCCCCAGCGAACGGAAGGCGGCGGCATCGACGCTCCAGGACAGCTCCGGATGGATGACCGTAATATCGGCGTCGGCGCCCTTGGCCAGCGTCCCTTTGGGCAGATTCAAAATACGAGCCGGATTGCAGCTCATTTTGGCGATCAGTTCCGGCCACGACAGAACACCCTTCTGCACCAGGCTCAGACTCAGGCCCAGAGAGGTTTCCAGACCGCTGATTCCGCAGGCGGCGTATTCGAACTCCACTTCCTTGTCCGTGCGCCCATGCGGCGCGTGATCGCAGGCGATGGCGTCCAGCGTTCCATCCGCGAGGCCCTCTATGACGGCCGATACGTCGGTCTTGTCCCGCAGCGGCGGATTGACCTTGTAGTTCGTGTCATAATTCCAAAGCGATGCATCCGTCAGTGTAAAATAATGCGGGGCGGTTTCCGCCGTCACTCGCAGACCCCGTTTTTTGGCGTCGCGGATCAGGCGCACGGCGCCGGCCGTGCTCACATGTGCGAAGTGGATGCGCGTGCCGGTGTACCCGGCGATCAGAATGTCGCGCGCCGTCATGACCTCTTCGGCAATGGCGGGAATGCCCGGCAGCCCCAGAAGTGTGGAGGCGTAGCCTTCATTCATCAGCCCGCCCGCGGACAGATTCCGGTCTTCGCAGTGCTGGATCACCGGCAGGTCCAGGGAAGAAGCGTATTCCATAACTCTGCGCATCAGGGCTGCGTCCATCACCGGATTGCCGTCATCCGACACGGCGACGACGCCCGCTTCTTTGAGGTCCCAGAATTCGGTCATTTGTTTGCCGTCGGAGTTCATGCTGATCGCTCCGATGGGATAGATATTGGCCAGATTCGCTTCCGCGGCCTTCCGGAGAATGAATTCGGTGACCGAGCGGTTGTCATTCACCGGACGGGTGTTGGGCATACAGGCAATCGACGTGAAACCTCCGGCCACCGCGGCGGCGGCGCCGCTGGCGACGGTTTCCCGGTATTCGTATCCCGGTTCGCGAAGATGCGTGTGCATGTCGATGAGACCGGGCGCGACGATCATTCCGGCCAGATCAAGGACTTTTGCGCCCGACGGGGTCCTGATGCCCGGTTTGCAGCCGGCGATTTTCCCGTCTTCCACCAGCACATCCATCGGGGCGTCCAAGTTCCGGGACGGGTCGATCACCCGGGCGCCTTTTAACAGCAGTTTCATTCATTTCCTCCTGAAAGCAGGTACAGCATGGCCATGCGGACGGCGACGCCTTTGTTGACCTGGTCGAGAATGACGGAGATGGCGGGGTCGTCGGCAATATCGGGGGAGATTTCCACGCCGCGGTTGATCGGGCCCGGATGCATGACGATCGCATCAGGCGCGATCAGCTTCATGTGCCGGCGGCTCAGACAGTAATGCTGGGCGTATTCGCGCAGCGAAGGGAAGACATTCTGTTTTTCGCGCTCCACCTGGATACGCAGCATCATGACGACGTCGGCATCCACTATCGCCTCTTCAATTTTCGCGAAGGCCCCGACGCCCATCCGTTCAATGTCGCGGGGCATCATGGTGGCGGGTCCGGCCACGACCACCCGCGCCCCCATTTTGGTAAGCCCGTGAATGTTGGACCGGGCAACGCGACTGTGCAGGATATCGCCGACAATCGCGACTTTCAGACCGGCAATCCGTCCTTTCCTTTCCTGAATCGTCATCATGTCCAAAAGCGCCTGGGAGGGATGTTCGTGCGCGCCGTCGCCGGCGTTGATGATGGATTGCTTTACCATGCGCGCCAGCAGGTGCGGCGCCCCGGCGGCGCTGTGCCGCAGCACGATAATGTCGGGATTCATGGCCTCCAGTGTCCGCGCGGTATCCACAAGCGTTTCACCCTTGACCACGGAACTGGTGGAAGCGGAAATATTGATGGTGTCGGCGCTCAGTCGTTTACCCGCGATTTCAAAAGAAGTCCGGGTGCGTGTGCTCGCTTCATAAAACAGGTTGATTACGCTTTTACCGCGCAGCGTCGGAACCTTCTTGATTTCGCGCGTTGAAATTTCCAGAAAGGACTCGGCGGTTTCCAGGATCAGGGAAATTTCGTCCGTTGTCATGTCCTGGATGCCGAGAATATCTTTTTTCCCCAATTTTATCATACGTTTGCCTTATTCATTCGGGTTCAGGTTCCTTCTTCAATGACTACTTCATCCTTGCCGTTTTTCTCCAGCAGATTGACGCTCACCGCCTCCCAGAGAGAGGAAGGGAGATTTTTCCCGACGTAATCGGCGCGAATCGGCAGTTCGCGATGCCCGCGGTCGATCAGGACGGCCAGCTGGATCATTTCCGGGCGGCCGAAATCGATCAGGGCGTCCATGGCGGCGCGGATGGTCCGCCCGGTAAAAAGGACATCGTCCACCAGAACGACCTTCTTGTCCGTCAGATCGAAGGGAATGTCTGTTTTTCTCAGAGGCGCTTTTTTGCCGGATTTGGCGATGTCGTCGCGATAAAGCGTCACATCGAGAATACCCATCGGAATTTTCCCGTTTTCAATGGTTGAAATCCTTTTTTGCAGCCTCTGGGCCAGATAAATGCCCCCGGTGCGAATGCCGACCAGCACCAAATTGTCCATCCCCTTGTTTTTCTCCAGGATTTCATAGGCGATGCGTGTCAGACAGCGTTCAATACCTTCGCTGTCCATCACGATTTTCGGCCGGTTGTCCATGATGAAATTCCTTTCGTTTTGTAATCCGCCGCGGCAGCTTCGAGTCATCGCGGAATGTTGATGAAAAATGCACGGCAGTTATAAAAAAAGCCTTTCCTCTTGCGGAGAAAGGCTTTCATGGGCTTGAATGGAGAACTTTTTCATTTTTTCTTCTTTTTCAATCTCACGGGATCGAATTAAAAGTTTCTTGTGGAAGTTCATACAACCAGGGGGCCCGGCTGTCAAGATAAAAATGTACAGAGCCGGCGCGACATCAGCGCAGCAGATTCCCCAGCCGTTCCCAGCGGATTTTTGTCAAAGGATTGTTCTGGTCGTCTCTGTTCCAGGACCAGTATATGATCATGGCCCTTCCCTCCACGTCTTTCAACTCCACAAAACCCCAGAACCGGCTGTCCAGGCTCTGATCGCGGTTGTCGCCCATCACAAAGAGGGAGTTTCGGGGGACCGTTGCCGGGCCGAAATTATCGCGGGGCTGGACGATGGCCGGGTAGCAGACCGGATCGGAATAAACGCCGACGGCGTCCTCGTGGGGCCGGTCATTGATCCATATTTTTTTGTTGCGAATTTCGATTTTGTCGCCCCCCACGCCGATGACCCGTTTAATAAAGTCCTTGGAGCGGTCCTGGGGGTAAATGAAAACGATAATGTCTCCTTTTTTCGGATCCGTCACGGGAATAATCGTTCTTCTCAGCAGAGGAATCTTGACGCCGTAAATGAATTTGTTGACAAGCAGATGATCTCCGACGAGCAGGGTGGGCGCCATCGACTGCGAGGGAATCTTGTAGGCCTGAACCACCAGCGTCCGGACGACGACGGCGATCAAGATGGCGATAATGATCGCTTCAATAAATTCCTGAGCTTTGGCTTTGGAGGAACGCGCCGGTTTTTTTTCTTTGGGCAGGTTTTTCGAGGGGGCTTTGTTTTCTTTCATGGGATTATCGGACTCCTAGGAATAAATGCCGGACAGGGAAAACAAAATCATAACGAGAGACAGGAAGCCTTTCAGCGTCTTTTGTCCGATCATGGCGAGAAAAGCTCTGCCGGAGGCCTGAAAGGGAATTTTCAATCGAGACTGGCGGATCATTTCCGTAATCAGCAAGCCGGCCAGGCCGCCCAGAAAAAAGCCTCCCCAGATGCCGGGGCCCCAGAAAGACGGCGTCAGAAGAATCATGCCGGCCAGAGAGCCGAGGAGCGCTCCCCGGACGCTTTTTGCGGTAGCCGGTATCTTGTGAACGTTTTTGGATTCCGCCCACCAGTCGGCGGCTTCGGAAAAAACGGCCAGGACCAGAAGGATCAGGAGCATCTTCCAGCCGACCTGCGCGAAACCGGTGAAGACGGCGTAGAACAAAACATCCAGGAAAATAAGGATGGTTCCGGGCCATCCGAACAAACTCAGATATATTCCGGAAAACAACAGGAGGATAAAAACAACAAATCCCGCCGCGGCTAAGGACGACAATTTATTTTTTCCTCTTTTCCCTGCGAAGCTGAAGGTTTTCGAAAGCGAGCACGATGGGACTCGCGATGAAAATCGATGAATAAGTGCCGATCACCACGCCTACCAAAAGCACGAATGAAAAATCGTGAATCACCGCTCCGCCCAGGAAAAACAGGGCCAAAAGGACGAGAATCACGGTGAAAGACGTCAGAATCGTGCGGCTCAGCGTTTCATTGATGCTGGAATTAATGATGTCTACCAGGTTTCGCCTGAGGTCTTTCTTGCGGTTTTCCCGGATGCGGTCAAAGACCACGATCGTGTCGTTGATGGAATATCCGATGAGGGTCAGCAGAGCGGCCACGATGGTCAGCGTGAATTCCTTGTTTAACAGGGATAGCGCGCCGATGGCAATGATGGTGTCGTGAACGAGGGCGATGATGCCGCCCAGGGCGTAGCGAAACTCGAAACGCCAGGCAATATAAATCAGCATGCCGATCCAGGAAAAAATAACGGCCAGGATCGCCTTGTTCGTCAAATCTTTGCCGACTTTGGGGCCTACGAACTCGATCTGGCGGATTTCGTACTGACCGGCGCCGAACTGCCCGGTCAGGGCCTGATCCACTTTTGTCTGCAGTTCTTTGGTCATGGCCTGGTTGGTGCGCACAATCACTTCGTTTTCGCCGATTTCCTGGATGACGGCGTCCTCGACGTCGATGCCGGTGAAGGCTTTGCGGATGGCGTCGGCCGGGGCGTGTCCGGAAAACCTGATTTGAATGACGGTGCCGCCCGCGAAGTCAATGCCGAAATTCAATCCGCCGTGCAGGATGACGGACAGGATGCTGATGACGACCAGCGCCGCGGAAATGCCCACGGTGATTTTTATTTTTCCCACAAAATCAAAATTTGTTCCCGGTTTGATTAGTTCCATTCTCTTCTCCTGAATAAAGATCCTGCGCCTAAATGCTGATCCTCTGAATGTTTCTGTTCCAGATAAAGTAGTCAAAGATAATTCGCGTGACGAAGATGGCCGTAAACATGCTGACCACAATGCCGATGCTCAAGGTTACGGCGAATCCTTTCACCGGGCCGGTGCCGAAGGCGAATAAAAACAAGGCGGCAATCAGCGTGGTGATGTTGGAGTCCAGAATGGTTACGAAGGCCTTGGCATATCCGGCGTCGATGGCCGCGCGGGGCGGTTTCCCCAGGCGCAACTCTTCGCGGGTGCGTTCGAAGATGAGCACGTTGGCGTCCACCGCCATGCCGATCACCAGAACAATGCCGGCGATGCCGGGCAGCGTAAGCGTCGCTTTCAGACCGGCAAGGATGCCCAGCAGCACGATGATATTCAAAATGAGCACGGAATCCGCCACCAGTCCCGAAAGACGGTAATAGACGAACATAAACACCACCACCAGAAAAAAGCCGATCAGCGTGGCCATGATTCCCTGGCGGATCGAGTCGGAGCCCAGCGAGGGGCCGACCGTTCTTTCCTCCAGAATATTTACGGGGGCGGGCAGGGCGCCGGCACGCAGCACGATGGCCAGATCGCGCGCTTCGTCCATGGTGAAGTTTCCGGTAATCTGCGCCTGGCCGCCGGAGATTCTTTCCTGAATGACCGGCGCCGAATGGACCACGCCGTCGAGCACGATCGCCAGACGCTTGCGGACATTTTCATTGGTGATGCGGTCGAAATCCGCCGCGCCCTGCGAGTTGAACTTCATGGAGACGTGCGGTTCGCCGAACCGGTCGGAAATCTGGACTTTGGCGGTTTCCAGCGACGCGCCGGTGAGCAGGGTTTTATTTTTCAGCAGGTAGGGCACCTGTCCCCTCTGGCCGCTGAACCTGTCTTCCCTCGCGCCATAGGCGACCACGGAGCCTTCCGGGATATTGCCGCGCAGGGCTTCATCGAGCGAGTTTTCCTCGTCCACCAGTTTGAATTCCAGAAGCGCCGTCTTTCCGATAAGGTTTTTGGCCCGTTCCGGGTCCTGGATGCCCGGCAACTGAACCATAATACGATTCTCCCCTTCCGGAATAATTTCCGGCTCAGCAACGCCGAACTGATCCACCCGGTTGCGGATGGTTTCGACGCTGTGTTCCACGGTCAGTTGTTTCAGATCCGCGGCTCTTTTGTTTTTGATCCCCAGAGTGATGGTTTGCCCGCCTTCGCGGGGCGCGGAAGAAGTAATTTCCAGGTCCGAAAACTGCTCATGGAGAATTTTCTCCAGAGCGGACTTTCCCGAATCTTCCGTAAGCGTCATGGTGATCGTGGTGCCTTTTGCCTTTTCCAGGTTGCGGAAGCGCACCCGGTTTTCCATTAACGATTCCTTCAGCTCGACGGCCGTTCTTTCCGTCATGGATTCCAGAGCCTTGTCCGCGTCCACCTCCAGAACCAGATGCATGCCTCCCTGCAAATCAAGCCCCAGATGAATTTTGTCCTTGGGAAAATACCGGTCCAGAGGAGGAGGAATCTGCGAGACAAGCGTCGGCAGAAGAAAATACACAGAAACAAGGCATATCACCGCCGTGATGGCCAATCGAATCCTTAAAGATTTGAACATGAGAAGCCCCTTTCTATACTAGGCCTTTGTCGTCGGAGCCGGCTGGCCTGACTTCTGTAAAATAGCGCCGATGGCGCTTCTGGCGACTTTGATCCTGACTTTGTCGGCAATTTCCAGTGTGACCACCGTATCGGCAAGTCCCGTAACCTTGCCGTGGATGCCGCCGGAAGTCATGACCATGTCGCCGTACGCGAGATTATCCAGCATGGCTTTGAGTTCTTTTTGCTTTTTTTGCTGCGGACGGATCATCAGGAAGTAGAAAATGCCGAAAATCACCGCCATCATGGCGATGAAGCTCCAGTCGAAGCCTCCCTGCGCCGCCGGCGCACCCTGATTGCCGCCCATCGCGAATGCTGTAGATATCAATGTTTGTCCCTCCTTCAATCGAATTGCTTTGAATCAGCCCTTTTTATGGTTTCATCTTTTACGAGTTCATCATCCTGGCGGTCTCGTAAAAAGTCTGTTTCGGCACTCTTTTCGTCATGCCGGCGAAAGCCGGTATCCAGTAATTACAGTTGGCTATGGACCCCGGCCTTCGCCGGGGTGACGGCTTGGGTTACTTTTTACGAGTTCATCACCCTTGCTTGTTCAGAAAATCTTTTTTCCACTCCCCAAAGCGATTTTCCCTGACAGCCGCCCGTATGTTTTCCATAAGGCGCATATAATGGCGTATATTATGGATGGTATTCAATATCATAGCCAGTATCTCACCGGCAACATAAAGGTGCCTTAAATATGCCCGGGAGTAATGTTTACAGGTGTAGCAATCGCATGTTTCGTCCAGCGGGGAATGATCTTCCCGCCAGCGGGCGTTTTTTATAACAATCTTTTCGGAATTTGTAAACAATAATCCATGCCGGGCAGAACGCGTGGGAATGACGCAGTCAAACAGATCGATGCCGCGGGACACGCCGTAAACGATGTCTTCCGGCATGCCAACGCCCATCAGGTAGCGGGGCTTTTCTTCAGGCAGCAGGGGGGCGATTTCGTCCGTGATGGCATACATCATGTCTTGGGGTTCGCCGACACTGACGCCGCCTATCGCATACCCGTCGAAGCCGAGGGGGACCATCTCTTCCGCAGCCTGCCTGCGCAAATCCGGATAGGTTCCGCCTTGGACAATGCCGAACAGCGCCTGATGGGGATTGATTTTGGCCTGGCGGCACGCTTTTGCCCACTGGAGCGTCAGAGCCATTGACGCCTTCGTCTGCTCAAACGTGGCGGGGTAGGGCGTGCACTCGTCGAGGCACATCATGATGTCCGAGCCCAGCGCCTCCTGAATTTCGACGGCTTTTTGCGGACTCAGGAAATGTTTTGACCCGTCGATATGGGACCGGAACATCACGCCTTCCGGCCCGATTTTGCGCAGCGCGGCCAGGGAGTAAACCTGGAATCCGCCGCTGTCCGTGAGGATCGGCCCCGGCCAACCCATGAACGCGTGAAGACCGCCCAGTCGGCGGATGGTTTCATGTCCGGGGCGCAGATAGAGATGGTACGTATTGCCCAGGATCATTTGAGCGCCGCACTGCAGAAGATCTTCGGGGCGGAGAGATTTGACCGTTCCCTGCGTCCCGACGGGCATGAACGCGGGAGTATCCACCGTGCCGTGCGCGGTGGATATTTTTCCCAACCGCGCGCGGGTCGAAAGGTCCTTCCCGGTTAATTCAAAAGAAAAAGGCATAAAATCCATCCTATACGATCAGCATGCAGTCACCGTAGCTATAGAATAAATAACGGTAATGAACGGCGCGGGCGTAGGCTTGCCGGATAAAATCCGTGCCGGCAAACGCCGAAACCAGCAGAAGCAGGGAAGAGCAGGGCAGGTGAAAATTGGTCAAGAGCCCATTGACTCTTTTAAAGGTGTAACCGGGGTAAATATACAGGCTCGTTTCGCCCGACCCGGGTGAAACATGGCCGTCAATGTCTGCCGCGCTCTCCAGCGTCCGGGTGGAGGTTGTGCCCACGGCGATCACCCGTTTGGCGGCGTTAATGACCCGCGCCGCCTCATTGGAAATCTCGAAATACTCCTTTTCCATGATGTGATCTTCCACGTTTTTCGTCTCAATGGGCAAAAAAGTGCCGATGCCGACGTGCAGCGTAATCGAAGCGATCTGCACGCCCCTGGACCGGAGGGCGGCGAGGACGTTTTCCGTAAAGTGCAGACCGGCGGTCGGCGCGGCGATGGAGCCCGGGGGACGGGCGTAAACGGTTTGGTAGCACCGCCGGTCATCCGTTTGATCCGGATCCGCGCTTTTTTTTCTTTTGATATAAGGGGGCAGGGGAGCGCGGCCGAAGCGTTCCAGGTAGTTTTCAAAACCGTCTTTTGCGCGGAAGGCCACCAGCCATTTCTTGCCCGTAACCCGGGTGACGATCCTGGCTTCCGCGCCGTGGCCCAGGTCGATGGTGTCTTGCTCCCGAAGTCTTTTTGCCGGGCGCGCCAGAACTTCCCACAATTCCTCTCCGTCCTTCTTTTCCCTGCGGGTCAGAAGGAGCAGCTCCAGAATTGCGCCGGTCGGTTTTTTCCCGTAAATTCTTGCCGGAATGACGCGGGAATTGTTGATGACGAGAACGTCGCCCCGTTCCAGATATTTTGGCAGGGCGGCAAACAGGTCATCCTCAATCGTTTTGGCGCCGCGATGAAGCCTCATCATGCGTGAGGCGTCCCTTTGCGGACGCGGATGCTGGGCGATGAGTTCTTCCGGTAAAACGTATGAAAAATCCCTTAACTGCATGGTTTCCTGGTTTCGTCAAAAAAGTTCGGGAAAATAATCAGAATCCGCCGGGGCTGTCAATGAAAACCATCAGCGCCGCCCGAAATAAAGAAGAATCAGCCCCAGGGCAATGGCGCAAATGCCCGCGACGCGCAGCGTACCCTCCGGCAGCGTTGAGATTTTGATCAGATAGCTTTTCAGCTTTTCCGGAAAAACCAGATAGGGTAGGCCTTCAATAATGAAGACCATGCCGATGACGCACAGAAAATAGTCCAATGTCTATCTTCCCTTCTCCTTGGCCTCGTTCCAGATCAAATCCAGCTCCGCAGGCGTCGCCTCCTCCGGTGACCGGCCGCGGGCGGCAAGCGTTTGTGTGATAAAAGACCAGCGCCTCAAAAATTTATCCACGGCGCCGGCGGCCGCCTTTTCGGCGTCCACGTTCAGAAAACGGCTGAGGTTCACCAGCGTAAAAAAGAGGTCGCCCATTTCTTCCTGCACTTTGACGGCATCGCCCTCTATTCGCGCTTCTTCCAGCTCCTTCAGCTCCTCTTTCAATTTATCCAGCGCCCCGTTCGCATCCGGCCAGTCGAAACCGCGGCGGGAGGCCGCCGCCGTAATTTTTTGCGCCCTTTGCAAAGCCGGGAGCGAACGGGGAATATGGCTGAAAGGGTCTTGATTTCGCTGCGCGCCGTTCCTTTCCCGCTTTTTTATTTCCTGCCAGTTGTCCCTGACCTCCTGGACGGATTCAACCTTGACGTCGCCGAAAACATGCGGGTGTCGCCGGATCATTTTTTCCCGGATGCCTTTCATGACATCCGACAGGGAAAACTCGCCCGCTTCGGCCGAAATTTCGGCGATAAACAAAATCTGAAACAGCAGATCGCCCAGCTCTTCCTGAATATGCTCCGGATCGTTTTCGGTGAGCGCGTCCAGCACTTCATAGGATTCGTCCAGCAGATATTTGCCGATATCCCGCCGGGTCTGTTTCCGGTCCCAGGGGCAGCCGTCCGGCGCGCGCAGCCTTTGAATCAGCGCCATCAGCTCCAGCAGTTGGGTTTGGGTTTGGTTCATGATGCCTAAGGGAGAGGCCACTCGCCGCGCGCCTGGAGGACTTCCCTGAAAGCGGCCAGCGCTTCATTGACGGCCGGCATGCCGGCGTATGTTGCCGTCTGGAAAAATATTTCAACCAGTTTTTTCGGGTCACAGCCCACGTTCAGAGCGGCGTTGGCATGGACTTTCAGTTCATCCCGGGACTTGAGGGCCGCCAGCATCGCGCAGGCCGCCATCTGGCGCTCCTGAATCGTCAGAACCTCGCGCGAGTAAAGATTGCCGGTGATAAAGCGCGAAAAATCATTGGCCAGTTCCCGGTCAAAGGCGCGCCACAGCGAGTAGGGGCGGTCCAGTTTGGCGCCGCCGGAAAAAAGTTTTTCGGCCGTTTCCTGCGTTTTCTCTTTTATCTTCTGATCTTCCATGGCGGCTCCCGGGGGTCACTTTACGATAAAGACATCTTTCTGCCGATCCTGAAAATAAACGTGGTTGTACTGCGAACTGTTCATGCGATTGAAAAAATTCTCTCCGCTTTTGCGGCATTCGGGGCAGCAGCCGTTGGGCAGAATGATCGCGTAGATTCTCTTGCCCGTGTCGGCGGCCGAGTCAATCATGACCACCCCTCCGCAGTCGTCGCAGACCCGGACGGTTTCGGTTTGCTTTTCCATGATATTGTCCGTGTCGTAATAAATGTTCTTTTCGCGGCGGATGTAGGCGGCGGAGCCGGTGATCTGCTTTTTCAAATTCTTCTTTTTCTTCCACAGCGTCATGACGTTTTTGGCTTCCTCTTCGATCAGCCGGGTGATTTCCGGCGACTGGTGGATGCGCAAGGCGTCGTAATCCGGCTCCCGAACCTGGCTGAAGTCCAGTCCGGCCATGGCGAGAATGATGCCGACATTGACGTAGGGCAGGGCTTTTTCGATGGAGTAGCCGCCTTCCAGCACGGCGATGTCGGGCGCGAGTTTTTCATTGAGCAGCGCATACCCCTGGGCGCTGAAGCTCATGTTGGTGATCGGGTCGCTGTAATGGTTGTCCTGCCCCGCGGAGTTGATGATGATCTCCGGATTGAATTCATCCAGAATCGGAAGGATGACGTTGTCCATCACAAAAAGGAAGCCTTCATCCGATGTGCGCGGCGGCAGCGGTATGTTGATTGTCGCGCCCAGCGCGTTGGGGCCTCCGAAATCCTCCGTGAAGCCCGTTCCGGGATAAAGCGTTCTTCCATCCTGGTGGATGGAAATGCACAGGACATCCGGATCATTCCAGTAAATGTCCTGCGTGCCGTCGCCGTGATGGCAGTCCGTATCCACAATGGCGATTCTTTTTACCCCGAACTGATGGCGGATGTATTCGACCATCACGGCTTCAATATTGATGTTGCAGAATCCCCGCGCGCCGTGGGCGACCAGCATGGAATGATGGCCCGGCGGCCGGACCAGGGCGAAGGCATTGTCCACTTCGCCGGATAATACTTTTTTTGCGGCGGTGATTGCGCCGCCGGCGGAAATCAAATGAGAATTCGTTGTTAAATACTGCGGGTTCGGAACACAGATATGGCAGCGGTTGATGTCCGCGTAGGTGGCGAGGTCCGGCTTGTATTCCACAATATTGGGGAAATCCAGCAGGCCCTCTTCAAATACCTGATCCTGTGTGTAGAGCAGTCTTTCTTCACGCTCCGGATGGTTGGGGGAAATGGCCCAGTCAAAGGCCGGGAAAAAGATGAGGCCTGTTTTCCTGATTTTTTTAGTCATCGTTTGCCCTTTCAGCGCCGGCGGAAATCAGACCGGGTTTTATCTGAACCTTGACGCGGATATTTTTTCCCGTCGTATAAAAATCGCGAACCATGTTGAATTCCTGCGATTCGGTGACTTCCATGATGATGTCTTCGGGCCGCGCGCCCATGCCGGCGGCTTTTTCGCGAAGAGTTGTTTTGCCGACTTCGACGGCGTCCGCCAGGGAGAAACTACGGGGAATGCTTTCCACGCGCCCCTCTTCGGAGATGATCAGCTCTCTTTTTTCCGTGTCCGCCAGAATGGTGATTTCCGCTGTGGTCCGGGCCAGAGCCACGCCCAGCGCATTGGTAACCTCGGCATGTTTCGGGACGGAATAGGGAACGCCCAGGTTCTCTGCGATGAACGGGGCAATCGCGGCCGGTCCGCCCGCGACGTAAAGCATTTTGGGCTGAATGATTTTTCCTTCCAGGAGCTCATGGATGGTGTAAACTGGTTTGTTGTTGATTTCGGTGAGGATCTGCCGGACATGGTCCGCAATCAGGGCGGCTGTTTTTTTCACAATGGCCCCGGCCGCGTCGCCAACATCCATGTTAAGCTCTTTGGCCAGCGGAGCAATTGCGTCCCAGGCTTTTTGCCCGTCCCCGAAATCGGCAATGCCTTCCACGATCATCGCGTCCGTGGGCGTCGGGAAGGGTCCGCCCAGAGCGGCGGCCGGACCTTCGCGCTGCGGGCCGATCAAAAGGCCGCCGTTTTCAACTTTCACGACACTGTCGCCGCCTGCACCGATCGATTTTGTGTAAAGTCCGCGAATCAGCGTTTTGTGTCCGTTAATGACCACGCCGGACGGCTCCAGCAGGGGGACGCCGTCGGCAAAAACGGAAATGTCCGTGGTCGTGCCCCCGATGTCCAGCGCCACGGCGTCTTCCTTCATGCGCGCCGTTGCCAGAACGCCCATGATGCCGGCCGCGGGTCCGGAATGAATGGTCTGGACGGGGCATTCCACGGACTTGCCGATCAGGATGGTGCCGCCGTCCGCCTTCAGAATATAGACGGGAATGTCCGCTCCGATTTTTTCGATAAACTTCTGAACATCCCGCGCGAAGCCCTGATAGATGTCGTGGATGGCGGCGTTGAGGTATGTTGTGGCGATGCGGCGTGGAAAATTCAGCTGTCCCGACAGCGTATGGCCCAAAGAGATGTGTCTGGAATCCCCCTCCAGCAGTTCGGCCGCGTTCATTTCATGCTGAGGATTGCGGTTGGAAAATTTGCCGACAATGCCTATGTCCCGGATTTGATGACGAGCAATTTCATTGCTGATTTCGTTCATTTGGCGGCTATTTACACGTTTGACGGGAATGCCCCGATGATTGACGTACCCACTGGCAAAATAAACATCTTTGCCCAGATTCAGCGCTTCCGGCGACAACCCGGGGCCGCTTAATAAAACCATGGCCACGCGGTTGGTTTTGTCCCGGACGATCGCATTGGTCGAAATGGTGGTGCTCAACACGATCCGGTCAATCGCGTTGATCGGCTCTTCGGAAATCAATTTTTGAGCCGCTTCCAAAAGAGAGGCCATGATATTTGCCGGATCTGTGAGGACTTTTGCTTTCCTGATCAGTTGAAAATCCCGGACCAGAACAGCATCTGTGTGGGTTCCGCCGACGTCAATGCCAAGTATCATTTGAGGTCCTTTTGTTTATTTTTCGTTTATATATATATGTTTAAATATCTCTTGACAAGGCAAAAAAAAAGGGTAATGTTAAACAAGATAAATCATAGTGTGTTCGCGCACTAAATTTTTGAAAGGAGGAATTGTTTTATGAAGAAGGTACTGGCCATTTTTGTAAGCTTGCTTTTTCTGGCTTCCCTGTCTGTTGCGGCAGTAGGTTGCAGCAAGAAGGAAGAACCCGCACCGGCTCCCGCGATTGAAGAGCCTGCGGAGCCGGCAGCAGAAGCCCCGGCAGCAGAAGTCCCGGCAGCCCCGGCAGCAGAAGCCCCGGCCCCTGCACCGGCAGAATAAACTTATAATCAATTGCAGGATTATGGAACCGGGGAATCTGTGTTTACGCACAGATTCCCCGGTTTTTTTGCTGCTCTCCTCCGGGCGCTTGTGTCGCGCCGACGCCATAAATTTATCCCGAACCTGGCTTGCCCATCACCCATCGCCTGTCTTTTCACTCATCACTATCCGTGTCCCTCTGAACCCGTTGAAGACCGGTATTACAGCTACAATCCGCTTCCTCTTTGTCCTGCGTGGCTAATTATTTAAGAATGTGTTATAAAGATGGCGAAAAAATAATGATTAGGGAGGCGTTCCATGGCGGAAAGAGACTGGGATGTGGTGAAAGCGTTGGTGGTTGGCGGCCTGATCGGCGCGGCAATCGGCATTTTGTTTGCGCCGAAAAGCGGCAAGGAAACGCGTCAGGATCTCTCCTTGAAGGCGGATGAACTTCTGGCCAAAGCCAAAGAAGAGTATGAAAAAGCGTCTGAAAAAAGCAGGGAGGCCTATGAGGCGGCCTCTGTGCGCATGAATGAATATGAAGGCGCTGCCAAAGAAAAAGCGGAAGAAATAGCGGAAAAAGCGACCGAACTGGCCGCGCAGGGCGCAGAGAAGCTGGCAGACAGTTCCGGCCGCTTTAAAAAAGCCTTGGACGCGGGCATGGAAGCCTATCGGGAAGAGAAAAACAAAGTCTGATTTCACCTTTATAGGCTTTTCCCAGCCTTTTGATCTGCTGCTGCCGTAAACCAATAGGGGGAGACAAACGATGGAGAAAGGTTTGATCGCAATCGGCGTTGCTTTGCTGTTGCTGGTAATATTCAGCATTCCGATTTTGTTGAAACTGTGGCGCGCCGCCAATGATGTTACGGTTACCTTGCAGGCATTAAATGAGAGGTTGCCGGCCATTTTGCAAAACATGGAAGAAATTTCCACCAACATTAATCAATCGACGACGGCGATCAATCAATGCGTTCAGGATTATGCCGTCATAGCCCGGCGGTTTCATGAGGCGATGGGCACAGTGGCCAACGGCCTGGAACTTTTTTCGTCGCTGGCCCCGCGGAGGCCTTTGTTTCAAACCGCGGCATCGCTGATCCCCGTGGTGAAAGGGATCAGGGCTTTTCTGGGCGTGTTGACCGGCAAGCAGAAGGTGTGAAGCCTAATGGCCCGGATGACTTTTTCCAATAAATGGGGCCGTGTTGCCGTTTCCAAAAAGCCCGCCGCTTCCGAGGCGCAGAAATCCGTGGAGGAAACCGTTCGCGAAATGAAAAACGCCGCACGGGCGTCCGGCGGCGAGGACTACCGGGAGAGGTCTCTTGCCCTTCACGGTACGATTTGCGCCCGCTGCGGCCGGGAGTTTTCCGGCGTCAGCCGGCAGCTCCTGACCGTTCACCACAAGGACGGCAATCACCACAACAACCCCCCGGACGGCAGCAATTGGGAAAACCTTTGCGCCTACTGCCATGAAGACGTGCACAGCCGGGAAGTGCTGGCGGATCAACTGGGCGGCAGCGTGTCCGGCCGGGACGTCAGTCTGGTCTATGGCGGATCGCCCGCGGCCGAATCGGAATCCTCCGGCCTGCTCGCCCAGAAATTAAAACAAGCCCTGCAGAAAAAGAAATAAAGGATTAGCGCAGAAGGATTTTAGCGTTGGCGGTTTCTTTGACCAGTTTGTCTCCCACTGAAGTTCCGCAGTACACACAACTGTAATCGTACTTCTCCCCTTCGGATAAAATCAGCAGCAGCCGTTTGCGCACCGGCACGGTCCGGGCGCACTTCAGACAGAACAATTCCGTGGCGTCGAAATCTTTGTAGGAAGGTTTCACTCGAAAAAACTCCTTATGCTTTGTGCAATGCCGGCGCGCCTGAAAGCACGCACTGCGTTTAAAACAATGCCAGTCAACGTAGTGCGGGGCTCGCGTGACCTTCAGGTTATCAGCCCCGCTTGACCTACGCCGCTATTCCCGGTCCGGGATTCTTGCCCAGTCGTCAAGCCAGACGGCTGCTTCGCTGTCGCTGGGCGCGCGCCAGTCGCTGCGGGGAGAAAGCGATCCGCCCGAACCTACCTTGGGGCCGTTGGGCGCGCACGACCGCTTATACTGGGACGTCTTGAAAAATCGGCTCAAATACACGCGCAGCCACTTTTTGATTTCCCGCAGGCGGTAGGCGTTTTGTTTCTCCGGTGGCACATCCGGCCACGCGCCGCGGGTTTTATCCTTCCAGGCCAGCCAGGCCAGAAAGGCTACTTTGGCGGGCAGGTAACCAAAGCGGGTGATGTAGAAATTGTTGAAATCCTGCAGTTCATAAGGACCGATGGTTGCTTCCGTTTTTTGCCGCGGCTGTCCGTTTTCCTCGCCCGGGATCAGCTCCGGCGAGATTTCCATTTCCAGGACCTCCAGCAGGATGCCGGACGCCTCCGCTGAAAACCGGCGTGTCTGCGCCACCCAGCGGATCAGATATTGAATCAGTGTTTTCGGCACGCCGGTATTGACGTTGTAGTGCGACATATGGTCGCCGACCCCGTAGGTGCTCCAGCCCAGCGCCAGTTCGCTTGCGTCCCCGGTGCCGACAACCAGCGCGTTTTTCATGTTGGCCAGCCGGAAAAGATGCGCCGAACGCTGGCCCGCCTGAACATTTTCAAAGGCGATGTCGTAAACTTTTTTCCCGCGGGCAAATGGATGATCGATGTCCTTAAGCATTTGGAGGCAGGCGGGTTTGATATCGACTTCGTTGGCTTCCACGCCCAGCGCTTTCATCAGGCGCAGGGCGTTGCGGTATGTTTTGCCGGATGTCCCGAAAGCGGGCAGGGTGTAGGCCTTGATTCGTGTGCGCGGCAGC
>MTBK01248664.1_pt1 | contig 18815 bp, 9 predicted proteins | sample 1535981 | NCBI WGS metagenome assembly MTBK01 (sample SAMN06109225, study PRJNA356200) | anaerobic digester metagenome | isolation source: biogas reactors fed with pig manure or primary and secondary sludge | place: Spain | collected 2016-06-30 | reverse complement strand
GCCACCAGGAGGATGTAGTCGCGCTCTTCTTCTACCATCCGGCCATTGATCTGCTCAAGCTCGAGGGCCATGTGCTGCATCTCGGACGCATCGAAGGTCTCGAGCTTGAGGTGGACGAAGTCCGTGAGACCCTCCACCTTGCCGTTGCCCAGCACGACGGTGGAGTAGACGAGTGAGCGCTCGCGCTCCTCCTTTGAGATGGAGACATCGCGCTCCTCGCTTCCCAGGGCGATGGGCCTGATCTGCAGGAGGCTGAACTCCGGCTTCTTGGGGGCCTTGCGGTTGAGGTTGACGGCATACTCGATCTCGACCGGCCGCCCCATGGCCTGGCTGCCCAGAGTCAGGATGTCGCGGATGATCGCGGCGAGCGGGAAGGCGTCGTACTTGAGGATCCCGTTGAAGGTGATGACCTTCATCCCCTCGGCCGAGACCGCCTCGCTGAAGGTCGAGGAGTTGACGTCCCAGGTCGAGGCGATGTACCTCAGTGCCTCGGGGTGCTGTTCCGCCTCAGACAGGTCGAGCAGCACGAGATTCTCCAGTCCCCGCTCTCCGGTGGGATCGAAGCCGTCATTGAGGCTCAGGGCATAGAAGCTGCGTTGGCTGCTTGTCTGGTTGCCTCCCAGGTAGTGGGCCGGCCGCTTGGGGAAGGAGGGGGAGAAGCGCAGGGCGCTGCCGCTGTCGACGACGGCCTTGCCGAAGCCGAAGCTCACGAGGCCCACCCCGTTCTCCGGCTTCTCCCCACCGAGCGGGTAGTAGTTGAGCGAGCGGGCGACGCCGGCGGCGTTGGGGTACCAGTAGGAGCCGTGCTCGCTTCCGATGACCTGTTGGATGATGACGGCCATCTTCTCATCCTCGTGGAGGTGGTCGGTGGCCCGGGAGTACTCCTTTGCCCCCCGGAAGAAGGTCGACGCCCAGATGGAGCGCACCGCGTCGCTAAGCTCCTTCAGCCGATGCTCATCGGATCCGCGGTTCGGGATCATGGCGGTCATGTAGACGCCGGCGTACGGCTGGTAGTGGGAGTCCTCCAAGAGGGAGGAGGAGCGGACACAGATCGGCTGGTGGATTGTCTCTATGATGGCCTGGAGGTTGGCGACCAGCTCCTCACAGAGCGGCTTGGAGAGGAAGATCTTCAAGAGCGTCTCGTCGCTCATATCACTGGTCGTGATCTCCTCGAGGTCGTTCTCTTCAATGAAGCGGGTGAACTGGTCGGTGGTGAGCACCACGGTGCGGGGGATGGAGAGGTAGACGGAGGGATACTTCTGGGGAATCTTGGCCGAGCGCAGGACCATGTCGATGAAGGCGAGGCCGCGTCCCTTGCCGCCGAGCGAGCCATTCCCGATCCGGCTGAAGAAGAGGGTCTCGTCGTAGTTCTGTGGACTGAACTGGGCGATGACGCCCTTGGTGCGCTCGGCCCGGTAGTCGCGGATGATCTGGATCAACTGCTCCTGGACCTCCTCGGCGGTGCCGTGGGTGTCGATCTGCAGGTCCTTGATCTTGTCGGCGATGGTGTAGAGCGACTGGGCCCTGAGCCAGCGGCTGAACTCGTTTCGCCGGCAGTGGAAGTCGAAGCTCTCGGTGGGGATGGTGGGCAGCATCCGCTGCAGGTCCCGCATCGTGTGGGCCCGGGCGATCTCCACCATCGTCTCCGGGTCGCGGAAGATGAAGGGGCCGAAGCCGTAGTGGTCGGCCATATAGCGGTTCAGCTCCACGAAGAGCGCGCTGCTGTTCTCCCAGATGAAGGAGGCGCCGCGCGCCTCCGTCTCCTCTTGCACACCCAGGTCGCTGCTGAGGATCAGGAGGGGGAGGTCCCGCTCCTCCCTCTGGACCATCTCCACCAGATGAAGGCCGGCGCGCTTGTCGTAGACACCGCGCCTCAGGTAGGCCATGTCGCTGATGATGCCCAGGGTGTGGTCTCGATACTGCGTCCAGATGGTCTCGGCCTCCTCGAAGGTGCGGGCCAGCACGATCTTCGGCCTCCCCCGCATCCTCAGCGTCTTGCCCCAGTTGTTGAGCGCCTCCAGGATCGCCGAGCGGTTCTGCTGGATGAGGCAGGTGTACATCATCGGGAGGAAGGAGGAGTAGAAGCGCACCGAGTCCTCCACCAGGATGATGATCTGCACATCGGCGACCGAGGTGTCGTGGTCGAGGTTCATCCGATCCTCGACGAGCTTGATCATCGCCAAGAAGACGGAGGGGTCGCCCTGCCAGTAGAAGAAGTAGTCGATGGCCTTGCTGTCCGATCCTTTGATGAGCTTGTTGCGCCTATGGCTTGAGGAGGGGGAGAGGACGATGACCGGCATGGTCGGGTCCTTCTCCTTGATCGCCTCGGCGAGGCGCTCGACCGATTCATCGCCGAGGTCGAGCATCGCGATGACCAGCTCGAAATCCCGCTTGTCGAGGAGCTTGAGCGCCTCTTCACCGCTTGAGGTGTGGCTGATCTTCGGCGGGTTGCTCAGCCCGAGCTGCGTATATTCGAGGTACAGCTCCTCCTCGACCCGTCCGTCCTCCTCGAGGAGGAAGCGGTCGTAGTCGTTGCAGATCAAGAGCACGTTGTAGATGTGGCTCAGCATCAGATTGCTGAAGGGCAGCCAGGTCGGGTCGAGGGTGAACATGGCCAAGTGTATCACGGGGAGGGGAGATGTGGGTAGAACGATGTACACGTGCCAGAGCATTGTGTTAAAGAACGTAGTAAATCAGAAGATTTTGTTATTAAAAATACAATAAGTTAGTTTGTATCTACTATTGAATGTAATTGACACAATTTTGGCCAACGTATACCCTGAATCAACGAAGTAGCCCAGCAAGGAGATCATCGCCATGTATACCCTCGAAGCCGTGATGGAAGAAGTTGAGAGAAAGAACCCCGCCCAGCCTGAGTTCCACCAGGCGGTCAAGGAGGTGGTGCGCAGCGTCATCGACGTCGTCAACGAGAACCCGGTCTATGAGAAGCACAAGATCCTGGAGCGGATGATCGAGCCCGACCGGATCATCAGCTTCCGCGTCGAGTGGGAGGATGATGGGGGTAATCTCCAGGTCAACCGCGGCTACCGGGTCCAGTTCAACAACACCCTCGGCCCCTATAAGGGAGGGTTGCGCTTCCACTCCAGCGTCACCCTCGGGACGCTGAAGTTCCTCGGCTTCGAACAGACGCTGAAGAATAGCCTCACCACCCTCCCCATGGGGGGAGGCAAGGGGGGCAGCGACTTCAACCCCCGCGGCAAGAGCGATACCGAGATCCTGCGCTTCTGCCGCGCCTTCATGACCGAGCTCTCCAAGTACATCGGCCCTACCGTCGATGTGCCGGCCGGTGACATCGGCGTCGGGGCCAGGGAGATCGGCTACCTCTATGGGCAGTACAAGCGGATCCGGAACGAGCACACCGGCGCGATGACCGGCAAGGCCATCGGCTATGGCGGCTCGCTCGTCAGGCCCGAGGCGACCGGCTTCGGGGCGCTCTACTTCGCCCAAGCGATGCTCGCCGCCAATGGCGACACGCTTGCAGGCAAGCGTGTGAGCGTCAGCGGCTTCGGCAACGTCGCCTGGGGCTCGGTGATGAAGGCGACCCAGTTGGGAGCGAAGGTGGTGACCATCAGCGGGCCGGACGGCTATATTTACGATGCGGAGGGGGTCGGGACGCCGGAGAAGTGGGCGTACATGAACCTCCTGCGCCTCTCCAACAACGATGTGGTGGCCCCATACGCACAAAAGTTCGGTGCGGTGTTCGTCCCCAACAAGAAGCCGTGGGAGGTGAGCGTCGACATCGCCCTCCCGTGCGCCATCCAGAATGAGCTCGGCCTCGAGGATGCGAAGACGCTGGTGGCCAACGGGGTGCAGTACGTCATCGAGGTCTCCAACATGGGGTGCCGCACCGAGGCGTTGGACTACTTCATCGCCCATCGCATCCCCTTCGCCCCCGGCAAGGCGGCCAATGCCGGCGGGGTGGCCGTCAGCGGCCTTGAGATGAGCCAGAATGCGATGCACATCAGCTGGAGCGCCGAGGAGGTCGACGAGAAGCTGCACCAGATTATGGAGAAGATCCACGCCTCCTGCGTCAAGGAGGGGACGAGGGATGATGGGTACGTCGATTACGTGAGGGGAGCGAACATCACGAGTTTCAAGAAAGTGGCCGATGCGATGGTGCAGCTCGGCTATTAAGAGAAAGTGTCCAACAGCGAGGGCTTCCCACTGGGGAGGCCCTCTTCTGTCAAGGACACTAGCTTTTTCGCTGTGTTGCCGCTCTCTGTGCAGTGTGCGCAGAAAACAGGAGACAGCGGCACCGCGTTTCAAGAGAGCAGACACCGGGTGAGATGCCTTGAGTGATAAGGAATTGTGTGGGAATCAGAGAGGGAAAACAGCGGTACAAATGGACGAAGCAGGGAAGCTATAGCTGAACTCTACAAAACCGATATAACACTATATGTAGTGCCATTAGTCTTTACCTCCGCTATAAATATGGTATTTACCCTTGCCATCTGGACTTCTTCGTGCTATGGTGAATGGGGGTCGATTACTCGACCCCCTTAGTTTGAAGTGTGAATTTACCACGAGTAATATTGTATAGAGGGTGCACATGAGTTCGACCAAGAATGCATTGAGTCCGCTGGGCCGCAAGATTTTTCTTGACCGGTACGCATTGAAGGATGTGAAGAAGGAGTCGCTGAAAGAAGGCGATGTTGTTGTTGCGGTGAGCAATCCCGCGACCGGGCAGCGGGAGATCGGGACGGTCACCCATCTCGGCGAAAATGGACAGATCACCGTCACCCTTGATGATGGGGCGATCCTCTCCGTCAAGCGTGAGGATGTGGACAAGCCCCTAGAGCTTGATCCATCGCAGATGCTGGGCCGGGTGGCGCGGGGCATCGCCGCCGTCGAAAAGGAGGAGGTACGCACACAATGGGAGAAAGAGTTCAATTGGCTGCTACAGGATTGGAAGTTCGTCCCCGCCGGCAGGATTCTCACCGGGGCCGGAACCGATCAGAATCTGACGTATTTCAACTGCTACGTGATCCCCTCGCCGAAGGACAGTCGTGGTGGCATCATTGCGTCTCTGGGCCAGATGACCGAGATCATGAGCCGCGGCGGCGGGGTGGGGATGAACATCTCCTCGTTGCGCCCACGGCACAGCTACGTCAAGGGCGTCAACGGTCGTTCCAGTGGTTCGGTAAGCTGGGGCGGGCTCTTCAGCTTCGTAACCGGCCTGATTGAGCAGGGCGGTTCACGCCGTGGGGCCTTGATGTTGATCCTCAACGTCTGGCACCCCGATATCCTCGATTTCATCAACAGCAAGCGCGAGATGGGCAAGATCACCAACGCCAACATCAGTGTCGGCATCAGCGATGCCTTCATGGATGCGGTGCGCAGCGACGGCGAGTGGGAGACCTGCTTCCCCGATACCTCCGACCCGGAGTACAACGCCCTCTGGGATGGAGATCTGGATAAGTGGAAAGCAGGTGGGCACAAGGTCATCGGCTATCGGAAGCACAAGGCGAAGGCGATCTGGGACGCCATCGTCGAGAGCGCCTGGGCGAGCGCCGAGCCCGGGGTCTTCTTCATCGACCGCTACAACCGGATGTCCAACTCGTACTACTACTCGACGATCCTGTCGACCAACCCGTGTGGGGAGCAGGGCCTGCCGCCGTGGGGGGTCTGCAACCTCGGGGCCATCAACCTCAGCCAGTTCGTCGCCGACAAGCGCGTCCTCTACCCCGAGTTGGGCAGGGCGGTGCGCGCTGCGGTCCGGTTCTTGGACAACGTCATCGACGATACGCCGTACTTCTTCGAAGAGAACAAGACGCAGCAGATGGGCGAGCGGCGCATCGGCTTGGGGACGATGGGGCTCGCCGATATGCTCATCAAGATGGAGCTGGCCTACGGCAGCGACGCGTCACTGGTGTTCATCGACGAACTCTTCAAGTTCATCTGCATCGAGGCGTATGAGGAGAGCAGCGACCTCGCCGTCGAGAAGGGGAGCTTCCCGCTCTTCGATGCCGAGAAGTTGCTCGAGAGCGGCTTCATGAAGCAACTGCCGGAAGCGCTGCGGGAGAAGGTGCGGCGCCAGGGGTTGCGCAACGTCACCCTCCTCACCCAGGCGCCCACCGGCACCACCGGCACGATGGTGGGTACCTCCACCGGTATCGAGCCGTACTACTTCTGGGAGTGGGAGCGCACCGGACGGATGGGGACGAACATCGAGCGGGTCCAGGTCTATGATGATTGGGTGAAGGCACACCCCGGGGAGAAGAAGCCCCACTACTTCGTCAGTGCGATGGACCTCGCCCCCGAGGGGCACGTGCGCGTCCAGGCGGCGATCCAGAAGTGGGTCGACTCCTCGATCTCGAAGACCGGCAACACCCCCCGGGAGTACACCGTCGAACAGACCGGAAAGCTCTATGAGCTGCTCTACGACCTCGGGTGCAAGGGGGGAACCACCTATCGGGACGGCTCGCGCGATACCCAGGTGCTCACGGCAAAAGTCGAGGAGAAAGAGGAGGAGGCGCCGAAGCCGGTGCGACCGATCGAGCCAAAGAGCCGGGTTCGTTCCACCGTCCTGCATGGCACCACCTACCGCAAGGCGACCCCCATCGGCACGGCGTACATCACCGTCAACTGTGATGGGCCTGAGCCGAGCGACATCTTCGAGGTCTTCATCAACGTGGCGAAGGTCGGCAGCGACGTGGCCGCCGATGCCGAAGGGCTCGGACGGCTCATCAGCTTGATCTTGCGCATGCCCAGCCCGCTCAATCCGACCCAGCGTGCCCAGGCCATCATCACCCAGCTGCAGGGCATCGGCAGCGGTCGCTCGATGGGCTTCGGGAAGAACCGGGTCATGAGCCTGCCCGATGCCGTGGCCCAGGTGCTGCAGCAGCACCTCGGTTCCAACGGCAACGGGGACCGCACCATCGGGCTTCCCGACGAGGAGGACGAGGATGAGGAGTCGTTGCAGCTCGATTTGGGCCTCACCAGCGCCCAGAGCGTGACGCCGGATATCTGTCCGGTCTGCGGCAACGTCACCTTCGTCAACATCGAGGGGTGCAAGAAGTGCTTCTCCTGTGGATATAGTGAGTGCTGAGTGCGCTATTCCGACATATGAACCAGCCCCGCCGATTGGCGGGGTTGGTTTGTACTATCATCAACCGTTTGTAAAGCGTGAGGGGTAGTGAATGGAGAGATGGTCATGAGCGTGCTGATGCATGCTTTTAAAAGAGAAGCTGCCACGAGGGTACGATTTGCACTGATGGTGTCGCTGCATCAAGCGCCGCAACGGAGAGGGTGGTTCTGCAACGTGAGTGTGTGAACTCTTCACTTCCCACATCATGGGATTTGTATGAGGAACGATCGATGAACATCGTCCTCATCGTACGCAGCATGCATCGCCTTGGTGTGCGGCAACGTCACCTTCGTCCATGCCAGAGGTGCTTCTCCTATGGACAGCGTGAGGGTGGGGACGAGCGAGGAGCGCCGACGACCCGACTTCAGAGGGGGTGTCTGCTCTTTGTCGCCTGTCTCCAACTCTATTGCGCACAACTAAAATCATCGGCTGAGAACCGAGCTAAGAGAATACCCATCAAGGAAATCTTTTTTGCGTAGGTTGCAAATATTGCCGTATTGTTCTATCATTGGATTCTGGAAAAACACGTATGTATTTTTCTTTTTGTATCGCAATAAGACGACCTCTTCAAGGCCGTTGCAAATACTGTTTTATGGAGTGCCAACATGGGTAACAAACAAAGGGTTACTATTGACGGAAACACCGCTGCGGCGCATATCGCCTATGCATTCAGCGAAGTGGCCGCAATCTATCCGATCACCCCATCCTCCCCGATGGGAGAACTTGCAGACTCTTGGACCAGCACCGGTCGCAGGAATCTCTGGGGCAAGTCGGTAGAGATCATGGAGATGCAGAGCGAGGCAGGAGCCGCCGGAGCGGTTCACGGTTCGCTTGTAGCCGGTGCGCTGACCACTACTTTCACCGCCAGCCAGGGATTGCTCCTGATGATCCCCAACATGCATAAGATCGCCGGTGAGATGATCCCGACCGTCTTCCATGTTTCGGCCCGTAGCCTTGCAGCGCAGTCGCTCTCGATCTTCGGAGACCACTCCGACGTGATGAGCTGCCGCAACACCGGCTTTGCGATTACCGCCGCCAACAACGTCCAGGAGACGATGGACCTCGCCCTGGTCGCCCACTTGACCACCCTTGAGGCACAGGTTCCCTTCTTGGCGTTCTTCGATGGTTTTAGAACCAGCCATGAGCTCTCCAAGGTCGAGGACATCACCTATGATGAGATCAGAGGCCTGGTCGATGAGCAGTACATTCGCCGCTTCCGCGAGCGCGCCATGCGCCCGGAGAAGCCGATGCTCCACGTAGCCGCCCAGAACGAGGACGTCTACTTCCAGGGACGTGAGACGGTCAACCCGTACTACGATGCCCTTCCCGAGATGGTCCAGAAGTACATGGACAAGGTTGCTGCCCTCACCGGTCGTCCCTATCATCTCTTCGACTATGTCGGCGCCCCCGATGCCACCGACCTCGTCATCGTCATGGGCAGTGGCGCCGATACCTTCGAGTGGGTGAGCGACTACCGCAATGAGCATGGTGGCAAGACCGGCGTGCTGAAGGTCCGCCTCTATCGCCCGTTCAGCGCCAAGCATTTCGTGGATGCCATTCCCGCAAGCGTCAAGCGCATCGCCGTCATGGACCGCACCAAGGAGCCCGGCTCCCTGGGCGAGCCGCTCTACCAGGATGTCGTGACCGCCCTCAGCCAGATGGGCCGCACCGGCATGACGGTCATCGGCGGACGCTACGGTCTGTCCAGCAAAGACTTCACCCCCGCCCATGCCAACGCAGTCTATGACCACCTCGCAGGCAAGGCGTTCAGCAACTTCACCGTCGGCATCAACGACGACGTGACCGGCCGCTCGATCCCCATCAATGAGAAGATCAACGTCGTGCCCAAGGACGTCGTCTCCTGCATGTTCTGGGGTCTTGGCAGCGACGGCACCGTCGGTGCGAACAAGAACTCCATCAAGATCATCGGCGACAACACCGACATGAATGCCCAGGCGTACTTCTCCTACGACTCGAAGAAGAGCGGCGGCATCACGGTCAGTCACCTGCGCTTCGGCAAGAGCAGCCTCGAGATGCCCTGGCTCATCGACCATGCCGACTTCGTCGCCTGTCACAACCCGGCGTACATCGGCCGCTACGACATGCTGGGCCCGTTGAAGAAGGGCGGGGTATTCTTGCTCAACAGCCAGATTCCCTCCTCCGAGGTCTTCGAGCACCTGACGCGCAAGATGCAGGAAGAGATCATCGAGAAGAAGATCCGCTTCTACAACATCAACGCGCTGGAAATCGCCGAGAAGGCCGGCTTGGGGACGCGGATCAACACCGTCATGCAGGCGGCGTTCTTCAAGATCAGCGAGGTCCTGCCTGAGGACGAGGCGATCGCCTTGATCAAGCAGTATATCCGCGACACCTTCATCAGAAAGGGCGAGGATGTCGTCAAGAAGAACTGGGCCGCCGTAGACGGGGCCAGTGATGCACTGCACCAGGTCGTCATCCCGGCGACCATCACCAAGAGCTATGAGCCCAAGCGCCTGGTCCCCGATGATTCGACTGACTTCGTCAAGAACGTCGTCGAGAAGATCATGCACCTTGAGGGCAACGATATCCCGGTCTCCCACATGTCCTTCGACGGCACCCTGCCCACCGGCACGGCAAAGTTGGAGAAGCGTGGCGTGGCCCCGTTCGTCCCCCATTGGATTGCTGAGAACTGCATCCAGTGCAACCAGTGCGTGCAGAGCTGTCCGCACGCCGCCATCAGGGCGAAGCAGATCGAGCCCGCACTCCTCGAGGGTGCCCCCGAGACCTTCAAGGCCTTGAAGTCGACCACCAAGAACGACAAGAACTTGATGTACAAGATCCAGGTCTACACCGAGGATTGTCAGGGGTGTGGCGTCTGTATCGAGACCTGCCCGAGCAAGGAGAAGGCCCTCGTCTTCAGCCCGATCGCCGTCGAGCGTGAAGCTGGCGAGGTCGCCAACGCCGAGTTCTTCGAGGATCTGCCGTACGACGTCATCGATGGTGCGTCGCTGACCACCCTCAAGGGCATGCAGTTCAAGCAGCCGCTCTTTGAGTTCAGCGGTGCCTGTGCCGGCTGTGGTGAGACCCCGTATTTGAAGCTGGTCACCCAGATTTGTGGAGACCGGATGGTCGCGGGAAACGCCACTGGTTGTTCCTCGATCTACAGCGGTACCTTCCCGACCACCCCGTACACCGTTCGTCAGAGCGATGGACAGGGTCCGTCATGGGGCAACAGCCTCTTTGAGGACAACGCTGAGTTTGGCCTGGGCATGCGCCTTGCCATCGACAGCAACCGCAAGCAGCTCAAGATCTACATCGACCAGCTCTTCGCCATGGGGACCACTCCTGCGCTGAAGAGTGCCATCGAGGCTTCCCTGGCGCTGTGGGAGGAGTCGAGCGAAGAAGCCAATGACGCCCAGAAGGCGGTCAAGGCAGCGCTCGCCGATGCCCTCGCCGCCGCAAAGGGGAGTGAGGAGAAGGCGTTGCTCACCAAGATCGATGAGCTGAAGGACTACTTTGCCGACAAGGTCGTCTGGATCATCGGTGGAGACGGATGGGCGTACGACATCGGCTTCGGTGGCGTGGACCACGTCTTGGCCAGCGGACGCAACATCAACATCCTGGTGCTGGACACCGAGGTGTACTCCAACACCGGTGGACAGGCCTCCAAGTCGACCCCGATCGCAGCGGTCGCGAAGTTCGCAGCCGCCGGGAAGGAGATCGGCAAGAAGAACATGGGCTTCATGGCGATGACCTACGGCCACGCCTACGTCGCCTCGATCTCGTTGGGAGCCAACCGCATGCACGCCCAGCGCGCGCTGCAGGAAGCCGTCGCCCACAAGGGACCGTCGATCGTCTTCTGCTACGCTCCGTGTATCAACCATGGCATCAACATGCGCTACAGCCAGGTCGAGATGAAGAGGGCGGTGGAGAGTGGCTACTGGCCGCTGTACCGCTTCAACCCGAACCTCGAGGAAGGCAAGCGCTTCTCATGGGATGCCCGGCCGATCACCGGCGACTTCCAGGAGTTCATCAAGGGAGAGACCCGGTACAAGTCCTTGTACAAGACCAACCCCGCGAACGCCGAGGCCCTCTTCGCACGAGCCGAGGAGGATGCGCTCAAGCGCTGGAACTTCTACGAGAAGATCGGACCGTTGATGTAAGTCAACAGAGAGAGATTCATCAGGGGGCTGCCGAAAGGCAGCCCTCATTTCTTACCACCTGCCAATGGCCGAATGTCGTGGCTTTTCAGCGCCCCTTCTTTTTCCACCCCAGTAGAAATAAAGTGATTGCATCCTCCGTAGGGTGGGGTATAATGAATCAGAAGATAATAGTATACAATAATAGGTAAAACAGAATACTATTATTGGGTGTACTGAACGAGGCTGAAGATGAAGAAATGTATTGTGATGCACAAGGCCGACACCGTGGCCACCGCATTGGATGCGCTTTCTGTTGGTGATGCTGTCAGGATCCTCGATGCGGACATGCGGGACGTCGGGGAGTTGGTGGCCAGGGAGGCGATTCCCTTTGGTCATAAAATCACTCTCTCTGACCATGCTGAGGGGGCAGGGGTGGTCAAGTACGGCCAGGTGATCGGGCGTGCAGTTGAGCGCATCGAATCAGGACGGCATGCACATGTGCATAATGTTGCAAGCCTCTATACGTTGGGATAGTAACAATGAACGATACATTCATGGGATATGTACGGAGCAATGGGGATGTGGGGGTACGAAATCATGTGGTGGTCTTGCCCACAATCGGGTGTGCCAATGAGTTGGCCTGGAGAATTTCAAAACAGGTTCCCGACAGTGTGCTCCTCACTCATAATCACGCATGCATACGCCTCGGCGAGGACGCCGAGCGTGCCAAACGGACCCTGGTCGGGATAGGTCGCAACCCAAACGTTCACTCCGTGCTCGTCGTCGGTCTGGGGTGTGAACCGATACAGGCTGAACAACTGGCGGCATGGATCGCAACAACCGGCAAGGAGGTCGTGGCGGTATCGGTGGAGACCAACGGCTCCTATGATGCGGTCGTCGAAGAGGGGGTTGCGCGATTGACGGAGATGGTCAGCCACGCAGCCGGTGAGAAGCGGGTCCCCTGTGATGTTTCAAAACTCACCATCGGTATCAAGTGCGGAGGCTCGGGGACCATCTCTGCGGTATCGAGCAACCCCTCTGTCGGGTATGCCGCCGATCGTCTCGTCGATGCGGGAGGAACCGTCCTGTTTACCGAGACAGCCGAGTTGATCGGGGCTCAGAATGTCCTGGCAGAGCGGGCGTGCTGTGAAGAAGTCAAGGTCCGCTTGTTGGACAAGGTTGACGCCCTGCTTGCCAAGGTGAAGCAGAACGGCGTCGACATCCTCGGGTCGGAGCCTACGCAAGGCAACATTTTAAGTGGCTTGACGACGATCGAGGAGAAGTCCCTCGGGGCGATTTCGAAGAGTGGGACGTCGGTGTTGAGGGGTGTGCTCGATTACGCACAGCCTCCGAGTGAGCCTGGGTTGTTCTTTGTTGATGGAACCACGCAGGCATCGCAGCTCTTCGTGGGTATGTTCGCCTCGGGAGCGCAAATCCAAATCTTCAGCTATGGAGGAGGGTTCCCGGCACGGTTCAGGTACTTGCCTTCGTATCCCCCGGGCATGAAGCCGCTTCCGGTCATCAAAGTATTGGGAAGCTCGGATGATGTATCGGAACAAGAGCACTTCGACATCTATGCCGGCGATATCGTCACCGGTACAGAATCGGTTGAATCGGTGGGTAATCGAATCTATTCACTCATCTTGGACATCGCCTCGGGCACAGAGACGTACACCGATGTGCACAGTGAGTATCATGAGATGATCCAGCTCTATGCAGATGGGCTTCTGATGTAACGAGGGGCGTATGGCACGAAAACGAACTGCGGCGGCCAAGGTCGCCTATGAGGTAATCTTGGAAAAGATCCTCTCCTTTGATGTGCCGCCGGGGGCAACGATCTCAGACTCACAGCTTGCCGAAGAACTGAAGATGAGCAGGACACCGGTTCGAGAAGCGATGGTACGCCTTACGGTCGAAGGGCTGATCGAACAGGGTGAGTCGAGCATGTTCGTCAAGCCGATGACCGCTACGGATATCAGGGAGCTCCTTGAGGTGCGGGACGCATTGGAGAGCAAGGCGGTCGAGTTGATCATGGCCACGGGAGGGGTGTCGGCGGAAAACCGCGCGCAACTGCTGTATTGGAATGATCAGATGCGCCACCATGTCGAGCACAATAATTTTGCGTTGAACTTTCAAGCCGATGATCAATTTCATAGGCTCCTCATCTCCTGTGCAGACAACTCTCGGTTGAATGAGTATGCCAATCAGCTTCGACTGCAAATCCACCGCGTGCGGTGGCTGACCATCATCCAACCTGATTACCTCTCCAGCGTGGAAGAACATCAGGCCATCATCGATGCACTGGGTGGGGGTGACACGGTCGCGGCGCTGGAGGCCATCAAAGCACATATCCGGCATGCGTCAGAGAACTTTCATGCGGTGATTCATGATGAACACAGCGGTGGATTGATGAAATTGATTACACAGGCGGCACTGACGCTGGGTCAGTAGTGTATGCTGAGCAGCCAATCCCACCTGTTTTAGGAGGGAAATATGTGATTTTCTGGACTCTCAAACGTATCCACACCGTTGCACCATTCATCTTATCATCATGGCCAATAGAAAATTTTTCTTGCGTTGTGTCATAAAGGTTTGTACAATCATACTCAGCTGTACAATTGATGCTGCTGCTCCAAACCTTCCATAAGGAGAAATAGCATGAACAGGAGACGCCTTATCGCTTTGACAACGGTGTTCCTCGTACTCGGATCATTGTGTGTTTCTTGTCTGGGAATGGGGTCGACACAACGCGTCGAAGCAATTCCAGTAGCTCCCATTGCAGCGCCTATGGTAGTAGGGGTTCCCATGGCAGAGGCTCCCGCCCCAATCGAAGCGCCCGTGGTGTACCTTCCGTAAACGACAGAGCAAGGGGACGGGACACCCTCCCAGAGGAAACCAGTGTATTACTGCTTCGCCATCTTGCGGAAGGTGGCGTTGGTGGAGAGCAGCTCATCGTAGGTGCCCTCTGCGATGATACTGCCCTTTTCCATGAGGTAGATGACGTCGCAGTTCTGCACCGTTGAGAGGCGGTGGGCGATGATGATGACGGTACGGTCCTTCGATGCGCTCTTGATGGCCTCCATCACCTCGGTCTCGGTGATGCCGTCAAGCGAGCTGGTCGCCTCATCGAGGACCAACACCGGCGGGTTGTCGTAGAGCGCCCGGGCAAGGCCGATGCGCTGCCGCTGCCCACCGCTGAGGCGGATGCCGCGCTCTCCGATGATCGTATTGTAGCCATCCTTCATATCGGTGGTGATGAACTCATCGAGGGCAGCGATCTTTGCCGCCGTGGCCACCCGTTCGTGATCGATTTCCTTCTCATCGAGGCCGAAGGCGATGTTGCGCTCGACGGTGTCGTCGCTGAGGAAGATGTCCTGGGGGACATAGCCGATGGTCTGTTGCCAGTTGCGTTCATTGTCGGAGGTGATGGGAGTGCCATCGACCAAGAGTGCTCCTCCCTGGGCGGTGAGCAAGCCGAGGATGATGTCGATGAGGGTGGTCTTGCCGCTGCCGGTCGCACCGACGAAGGCGACCGTGGTATTCTCCTTGATGGTGACCGAGACCTTGTTCAGCACGGGAATCGTGGTCTCAGGGTAGGAGAACTGGATCTGGTCGAGCACGATGGAGTCGTGGAACTCCATCGGCGGGACGCGGTCCGTCGCCGCCACCTTCTTGTTGCGCACCAAGTCCTCGAAGAGGGTGTCGAGGATTGGTTGGTTGAAGTAGATCGAGGTGACCGAGGCGAAGATCGCCTGCATCGCCGGCAGCAGGCGGTAGCCCGCGAAGGCGAAGAGACTGACCATAGGGATGACCTTTGCCGCCCCGCCTCGAGTGATGGTGAGGATCACGACGAGCAATACGATGGAGCCGAAGGCCAGCGCATCGAGGGCGTAGCGGGGGATCTCCCGGATGACGCGGATGGAGGTCTCCACTTGGGTGAAGCGGCGGCTGTCCTTGTTGAAATGGTTGATGAAGAAGTTCTCGCGTCCCAAGACCTTCGTCGTCTTGATGCCGGAGAGCGCTTCACCGGTGGTCTTGTACCGTCCTTGGTTGGCTTCGAGGCGCTGCCGTCCGAGGGCGCGAATCTTCTTCCTCGTCTTGAGGTTGATGATTACATAGCAACCGCCGATGACCACCAGGACCGCGAAGGCGCTGATGGGGTCGCTGATGAAGAGCACGAGAGTCAAGGCGATGGCGACCAGGACGTTGACGACCAGCTCGAAGATCGGCATCAAGAGGCCGTTGGTCAGCTGGTAGACTTCGGCCAGCAGGTTCTTGCCGAGGGTGGAGGTATTCCGGTTGAGGAAGAAGGGGTAGGGTTTTGCGAGGTAGACGGTCAAGAGGTAGGAGGAGAGCTCATGGTTGAGGCCCATGACGAAGCGGGTGCGGGCGTAGACGGTGAAGGCGCTGAGTATGTTTGAGAAGACGATGAAGAAGAAGATGGCCAACCCCAAGAAGAGAATGAACCTGTCGGTTGAGGAGAAGCCGAAGAGCTCGTAGACAAAGAGCAGGGTACGGCTGTTGGCCAGTTCTGTCGGTTCCATGACCAGGTTCATGAACGGGAAGATCGCCGCCACGCCGACGACTTGGGTGAGGGCCATGAGTACGAAAAGAACGAGCAGGATGAGGCTCTTCTGTTTCTGTCGTCTGTTCAGAATCGCCCTGAGCTTGCTCAAGAGGCTGAAGGGATTGATCTTCATGGCTACACCTTACGAGTATTCGCCTCTTAAATCAATCGGATTGACACCCCTTTCCGAGCCTCTTGGAGCATCTTCCCTGTGGTGTGAAGAGCAGGAAAGATGAGAAATTACGAGTACACACAGCGAATGACGATGAACTATGCTAAAAGTGATGGAGATTAGGGCGAATTTCCTCTGTATACAGGCAACATGGTCCGTGAAACATCCGATTGTCAGAGATGTTGTTCACCCATCGCACGTTGTATTCAGCCCCCGCTGTGTCTTCGTTCATTGCCCATCATTGTGAAGAAAAACATATTTCGCCCGGACCCCGGTGATCACCGAGTCCTTGGTTGTCGAGGCCAGTGACTGCGTTGCTAGAGATCAGCCGTTCACCCACCGCTCGAACATCACGGCCGTCGATCGGTTCATCTCCTCCATGAAGGCGGAGCTGTGCTTGCGCAGGTAGTAGTAGTCGGCCAGCGTCCCCTCATTCCCATAGGGGAGGGACCCGACTTTGCGTCGTGATGATTCGTGCTCATGGTATGCCTGCTCTAATGCATCAAGATGCAGCTCCTCATAGCCGTCGGTCATGAAGATTGAATCGACGGGGCACCGGGGGCTCTGCTTGACCGAGGCGGTCTGCTTCGGGTAGCCGAAGATCAGCATCGCGGCGGGGATGGTGAAGCGCGTGAGGCACAAGAGGTCGCTGAGATCCTCGAAGTTCTCGATCACATCGCCGATGTAGCAGGAGCCCAGGCCAAGGGCCTCGGCGGCGATGACGGCGTTCTGGGCCGCGATGATGGCATCCTGCAGGCAGAGGTGGATGTCACCCAAGCCGGGGGAGCGGAAGGCGGCAAGGCCCGCTGCTTGGGCCCGCTTGACCGCCCCGCTCTCCTCGAAGTAGTTGACCCACTTCTGCATGTCGGCCAAGAAGACCCACACGACGGGGGCCTTCGCGATCATCGGTTGGTCGTCGCAGAGGAGGGCGAGGCGCTCCTTCTTGCTCTGGTCTTTGACCTCGATGATCGAGTAGAGGGCCATGTTGCCTGCCGTCGGGGCGCGCAGGGTCGCTTCCTTGAGCGTGAGGAGGGTATCGTCACTGACCGGGCGGTCACTGAACGTCCTGATGGAACGGCGGGAGTGGATCAAACGGAGGGTATCGTGCATGGCCCGAGTATAGAGCAAAGGCTCCTCTTCATCCAGTATACATAATACACGGGAGCGGAAGTGTTATATCCTACGAGTATGCGTAGTGTGAAGGCATACCGGTACCGGTGGGTGATTCTCCTCTCCCTGGTGCTGTTGATCATATCGGTAGAGAGTCAGTGGCTTACCCTCGCCCCGGTCGGCCGGGTGGCAAACACCTTCTACCGTGGACAGCTCAATCTCCGTCACTCGACCCCGGTCGACTTGTTGTCGCTGATGTACCTGGTCGTCTTCGTGGTCGCCAGCGTCCCCTCCTCCTACCTGCTGCATCGGTTGGGCATCAGATGGGTGGTCTGGATCGCCAGTGGGACCATCATCTTCGGTGCGTTGACCAAGACCCTCTATCTCGCAGATCTGCGCTTCGTCCTCTTCGGTCAGTTCTTCCTCGCCGTGGGCCAGACGTTGGTCCTCGTCTCCATCACCGAGATCGTCTCCCGATGGTTCCCGATCCGGGAGCGGGGGATGGCGGTCGGGCTGACCAGCACCAGCCAGTACCTCAGCCTGGCGATGGTGATGATCGTCACCCCCCTGTGGGTGGTGACCAAGAGCTCCGACCCGATGTGGGGGGCGGGCTTCGAGCGGATGATGCGGTTTTGGGGGATCTTCAGTGCCATCCTCGCCTTGGTGCCGGCGTTCTTGATCAGGGAGAACCCACCGACCCCCTCGTCACACTACACCTACCCGGCTCTGAGCTATCGCTCGAGCTTCAAGGCCTTGCAGCTCAGCTCGTCGCTGAGGGGGCTCTTGGTCATCTTCTCCATCTGTTGGGGAGTCTTGATGGTCTTCTTCATCAAGGTCGACCAGATCAGCGCGCTCTTGGGCATCACCGACTCGAATGGGATTTTGGGCATTTCCATGTTCGTCGGGGGCATGGTCGGGGCGACGGTCCTGCCGGCGCTCTCCGACCGCTATCGACGGCGCAAACTCTTCTTCGTCTTCTCTACCGTCTGTTCGATCCCCGGTATCCTCTTGATGGTCTTCTCCGCCCGGATCGGCTCACACCTCTTGAATCCCACGGCCATCGCGATCATCGGCAGCTCGATCGTCGGCCTCTCGCTCTTGGCCGCAATCCCCATCGGCACCCAATATGCCGCTGAGCTCGCCTCAGGGGTGGGCGAGGAGATCATCCAAAGCCTCCTGTTGCTCTCCAGCCAAGCCGCCTGCGCCATCATCCTCTTGGTGAGTTTGGTGACCACCGAGTCCTACTCGCAGATGCTCCTCGCCTTCCTCGGCGCGCTCTTGGCCGCCGCGATGGTGGCCTCGACCTTCCTCAAGGAGAGCCCGATGATCATCACCGAGGATCAGCGCCTCAAAGAGGCGATCGAGGTGGAGATCGTTCGTCTGCAGTAGTCGATGCTAGGCGGAAGCCTCAGGATTCATCTCATGCGTCCACCCATCGAAGGCGTGGATGCGCTCGAGGCTGAAGCGGCTTCGCCGGCTGTGCTCACTCTCAAGGTGCGCGTCGCTGAGCCCCTCTTCGTTTCCCGGGTAGCCGAGGATCAGGAGCACCAGAAGAGAATCATCCTCTTCGATGCCCAGCACCGCTTTGGCCTCATCGGCATTGAAGCCGGCGATGGGGTGGATGTAGAGCCCTTCGCTGACCGCTTGGATCTGGAGTGCCATCGTGGCCATGCCGACCTCAAAGGGAGCATAGGAGCGCTCCCCCAGCTGCATGCTCCACCGGTTGTTGGTGACCAC
>MTBK01009537.1_pt1 | contig 18821 bp, 14 predicted proteins | sample 1535981 | NCBI WGS metagenome assembly MTBK01 (sample SAMN06109225, study PRJNA356200) | anaerobic digester metagenome | isolation source: biogas reactors fed with pig manure or primary and secondary sludge | place: Spain | collected 2016-06-30 | reverse complement strand
TTCAACCAAATTTGATCCCGCAATTTTCCAAAGGTATATTTTCATCAGTTATCAATTTTTTAACACTTTTATTAATAACCCCTTTTTAGAGGGGACTCATACTTTATATTTTAACGATAATTAATTGTCGCCAGAGGCCACATCTGTTGTTTTTGCATAATTTTTGCATAGCTTAGTTATTTGTTTTTCGATATTTCCCAAAGCAGCAGCAGCTGCAGTGAAAGCCTTGTCTAAATTATCTTGATCTCCTTTATTCAAAGCAACGCTCCTCTTATATGAAATTGCATGGTGAACCTTACTCCATGAATGAGCGAAAATTGTTTTGAATTGGATTTCGCAAGGAATATCAAAAACACCTTCGTACTCTTTTAGGTCTTTCCTCTTCTCTGGATTAACAATCAAATCAAAATGAACCGCTCTATAGCCCATTTTTTTGCTTATATCATCTTCAACAATATCTTTATTACCATTCTTTTGAAGAAAATCTTTTGATTTCTTAAGTATTTCTACTGCTTTTATTAAATCCTCGGCATTATAAAAAATAACCCTAAAACCCACAATATCAGTAATACGTTTAAAGGGATTCTCAATTTTTTCTCCTTCTTTCTCTTTTCTTATTAGTTTTTCGTAAAAACTATTGAAATCTTTTACCCTTCCTTCAAAGTCTGGCGGCAACATCATTTCCCCATCCAGTAAACCACGAATGATAATCTCCGTAGTTTTCAGCATTTTATGGTATGAAGGGAGCTTCTCTTCAAACTCTTTTTTTAACTGTGTAGAGCGGTCATTTTCTTCTTCCTTAATGTACTGCTTAATTGCATTTTTCAGTGTTAGAAATAGGGTACCAGCATCAAGAGTAGCTTTTGGGAAATAGTGGTAGGCTCCATTTTTCATACATTCGACTGCATTAGCTAATTCATTGGCGCCACCCCCGCCTGTAAGAATTATTATTGGAACAAATCTATTAATCTCCCTGATATCTAATACACCTTGAACACCCTCATATTGTCCGGTTGTGAAACTTAAATCTAAGAGTATTGCTCCAATGCTATCTTGGTTATTGTTAAACCATTCAATTCCGTCATTTAAAGAATCAATGCCTTTCATTTCAAGATCATTGACTTTAGCAATGATAGATAAGCCACATATGAAATCAGTTTGATGATCATCTATTAGTAAAATAGTTTTTTTGTTTTGTTTCATAGCTTTGGATTTAATTAAGAAAGCGTATGCATCTTTATATTTTTTGATTCTTAATTTATCTCTTTCATTAATTGATTTCAATCTATTGGCATTCATATTGTCTTTTAGGTCAGCCAATTTCACTGCTCTTGCCAATTCGTTCTTTTTAATTCCCTTAATATATTCTTCGTAGGGAATATTATCCTTTTTTGTAAGTAATTCAACAGCCTCCAGAATTTGTCGAGGAAAACCAGTTTGTGCCAATTCGTCAATGGATATTTGAGAATCTTCAACTACATCATGTAGCAAGGCAACTATCTTTTCCTCCATAGTTTCCACACTCAACATTACTCTCAATACATGTAACAAGTAAGGCTCTCCAGTCTTGTCCTTTTGGCCTTGATGAGCTTTGTTTGCTATATTGATTGCCAATTCAAAAAGTTGTTGCATGGCTGAGTGGTTTTTTGATTCTATTTACTTTTATTTGGGTAAAGATACGAATTAATTATAAAAGACAAGAAAAATCTTCAGTTTAAGAAAACTTACTGTAGAAGACCTGTATGGTTGAGATATCAAGGTTCATTTCTGAGCTTCAGTTTAATCAGAACAAAGGATGACTTTAATAATGGCTCGACTTTTAAAGGGGGCTAAACCAACAGGGCCTTCACTTTAAGTACTTTTTTGATATTTCATCATAATGTATTAGTTTGTTTTTTCTCAAAATAAATTACTATAAATATCTTAAAACATTGAAACCCTGGGATTCTGCTAATTGTTATTGGAGAACAAATACTCATTTAATTTAGTAATTAAATCTTTTAAATCTTTAAATTTTAAATGTTGTGATCTTCCTAAATGTGCCGCAGCATTCCTTTGCTTATAAATTTCTTGACCTTCCTCATCTCCTCGAGCAACGAAAACCTCATTAAACGAACCATACTTTAAATAATCTTCGGAACATAAATTATGAATTAATTCGATCGCTTTTCCTATGTGTAATATAATACTTGAATAATAAAACCAGTCATTTCTGCTTCTGAATGAATAACCCTGAGCGAGTGTTTTTGTTGCTAAAAATTCTCTAAAAAGCTCAACTCCATCAATAAACAATTGTTTTAGATCAGTTTTATTTACTTGAGTAATTGGAGGAACAACTTGATTATTAGCAGAAAAACACTCTCCTTGTTGATCTTGCTCCCAATTTTTATTCTCCCACCACCAGTCTGATGATTCAAATTTATGTATAGATTCGGCAAAATCTTTCAGAAACTCATACTTTTCACCAGTCAGACTCTCCACTAATTGTAGTAGTTTACAATAATTTCTAACCGATTCTTTGGCTGAAAAGTTATTGTCGATTCCTTCTTTTATCCAATAAGCATCTGCACCGGATTTCATAAGTTCTTCGTAACTCCAAACTTTATTTGAGGCTGTTATTATTAAAATAGGTATCCCTTTATGGTGTTTACGAATTATATCTAATAATTTTTTTCCTGAAATTGACTGAACCTCAATACTTCTTTCACTCTCATTAAAAAGGCGCAAGTCTAACAAAATTAAAGACGTATCGGAGTTTATTTTATCTTTAACCTGGTTTTCATATAATCCCTGAATATCATATTCATATTTTTTCTTAGGAATAACAGATTCAATATCAACAGTACTACCTAATACTTTTTTCAATAAGTCTTCCCAACAATCTTTAGCATTATCGTCTATATATAAGATTTTGAGCTTCCTTTCACTAATTTTATTTTTTATTATTTCATAGTTTATCAATAAATAGTTATAATTTTTTTTGAGATTTTTTGCAAGATTCTGCATTTCATTATTTAGTTCTGTATTTGAATTTTCCAATGTAGATATATTTTCTTTAATTGGATTCATTTCGTCATTAACCTTGGAAATCTCAGTCTCCCAGAATTTTATATCTTCCATTAACTGTTCTCTTTCTTGCAAAAGACCTGCGTTGTAATAATCACTAAGTGACATGTTAAGCTCGTTTAAATCTGATTCGAGCTTTTCCTTTTCTTGTTCTCCGATGCATTTGTCACTTGCTTTTTCTTGAAGTCTCTTGGTTAATTCATTAAGTTCATTGTTAATTCCCTCAATAAGATTTTCTCTGCCTCTTTTTTCTCTCAAATAAACCTCTTTTAGCGCATCTTTATTTTCATAAATATATTTAGCAACAGCATTAGTAATATTTGAAAGTTTCTTCTTTACGATATCGGGATATTCGGTGCGCGAGCTATTCTCAACAATTGCATAAACATCATACATAACCTTAACACCCCACCAATTTGCATCTTGATGTCTAAAACTGTCTATGTTGTCTTTATTGTCTTTATTAAATATTGCTTTTAGGGTCTGCTTTAAATTATTCTCTTCAGCCTTTGCTTTACTTAATTCCTCAAATTTTTTTTTCTCAAAATAAGTCTCTGTAAATGGTAATTGCACAAAACTGATTCCTTTTGAAGTGATTACTAAATGTTTGGGCATACGATTTAAAAGACTATATAGGGTTTCAAATGAATATAGAACCACATGATTTATAATACCTTTTATGCGAAGCCATACAAGCAATTCCACCCCTTTTTGTTCTTGGCGGCTACAGCCATTAATTATTAGATTAACGTTGACAAAAAACACGTCATCCTTATCTATATATCCATCAATAATAGCATTGGTCAATGCTTCTAAATTATCGAAACTTTCAGGTAATATTATTTGTACAACTTCTTTGTTACAGTTTTCTTTAGTTGGACTTAACAGTATGCATAATGCCTGTGCAAATGGGTGATTATCTTCAACTATTATGTATTTCATAATTACAAAATTTAAAGTTTTGTTTGAAACACAAAGGGTTCACTAGGGACATTGTCAATTAATAAACGTGCAATGCAGTTAAAATTGGGTAGTTTCAATACATCTGTTCTTTTAAATTCAGGCTCCAAATAATGTCTAATAATTTCATAATCAGATATTCCCGGGCGAAAGAAAACCATGCTACCAACATTTCCTAACAAGGAATCAATCAAACTTACAGATTCATAACGGTCACGTAATTGAGCTAAAGTTTGGTTGGCAAGAATTAGACTCAAACCATATTTTCTAACCTCTGATAATGCACTGGCTATATCACCTTTTATAAAGTTTTGGAACTCGTCAATGAAAAGATAAAACGGTTTTCTTTTGGTTTTATCTATTTCTCCTCGCGACATTGCAGCAAGAATAATACTGCTCAACAACATTTGGCCTAATAAACTTGTATTGTCAGCCCCAATTTTCCCCTTATCTAATTTCACTATTAATATATTCCCATCATCTATTAATTGTCTAAAATTAATATTATTGTCTTTACTCATAATAATGGGGCTTAAATAAAAATCATCAGTAAATCTATTCACTTTACTGACAATGTAAGGCGCAAAATTATTAAAACTAGCTTCTCCTGTTGTACTTTCAGCTGACTTAAAAAAACTAACAACAGATTTGTCTGTGCAAATATCCATCATTTCATGTCGAACATCATCATTATAAAACACATCCACAAAATTAGAAAGTATAGATGCCCCAAATTTTTCTTGAACTCCTTCATCCATGATTAATTTCATTCCATTCTTAAAATATAGCTCAAAAATAGGACCACCAACTAATCTCAAGTCATATAAAGTATTGAAAATACGGAATAACTCATTGATTACCAATGATTTTCCTTGGAGATTGTCTTTGTCGTACAATAAAGGATTGTGTTTAGCTGAATTTTCAGACTCAGAAGTATTTAGCGTTATAAGTTTGTGCTTTTGTCCATCAGGTAAAATTTTTAATAAATCATTATATAAATCTCCATGTGGGTCAAAAACTGCAAATCCTACATTATTATCGAGGCAGTCTTTAATCATTGATTTTAGAAGAGTAGTTTTTCCTGTTCCTGTTTGCCCCAAGATATATAGGTGTCTTGCTAAATCTTCCTCTCTGATTCTTATTGGAACCATTCCATTAACGGTTTTCTTTTCACCTAATTGGATTCCGTTCTCTGAAAGGTTTTTGGGAAATTGAGTAAAAGAAACTGGTTGGACCGTAATACCGCTTAGCCCTTCTCTCTCAGGCAAAGGGAAACGAAATGCCTGCAATGTCTCATCTAACGAATAGAAAAAAGGTAGTTGGTTGAAATCTCCATGGGCATCTATTTTAAAACGTTCAATTTTACTACTATTTCTTAAGTCAGATTGTACTTTGGCATTACCAAAAAAATATCTTTGGACTGCTGTTTTTACATGCTGCTGTTCTTTTTTACCTTCGCGTTTCAACAAAACGCTAACTAAAAATTTATCGTTGTTGGTAGATGCAAATTTTATCAGGTAGTTGGCAAACTGTTTTTTTTCTTCAGGGCTATAGGCTCCCTCTATTAACGATGGGTTTTTTGCCATCTGCCGAAGCATATCTATTTCTTCCACAAGAAGTTTTTTTGGTATTATCTGTACATCAATTTCTGTGTAATGCTGTTGCACTCTTAATGCCCGAAATAATTCGTTGCTAAAACTCAAATCTGTTGGAATGGGAAAAAGTTCTTTGGGTTGATATGCCGTTTTAGAGCCCGAATTATCCTGACCATAAACATTTTGGACAGAAGGGGTAAAGCCTATGCTACTTGTTCTTCCGATTTTCAAAGGAGTGCGGAAAAATAAGTTGTATTCGTAATAGGGAGAAAACCCTATTACATCCCTTAGAATCTGCACATCTGTAATGTTTTCCAAAAGGTAGGGGTTGTTTTTACCTCTGTAAGTAGCGTTAAAAAATGCTTTAATGTCATGTTGCGTATCGGCTACGCGCAGGTTAAGTTCATCATCATTTTCTGCATACACTGAAAAGATAATCTGGCATTTTAACTGGTAATTTTCAGCAATGTATTTAAGGTTTACATGAAGCGAATCATTGTAAGGTGTATTAATGGATTCTAATAAGTTTTTATGCCATATTAAGGCGTTGATTTTTAAGTCTTTCTCTTCATCTTCATTACTAGGCTTGTCTATGGAAGCGAGTTCAAATCCGAAAACTGCACGCTTACTATATCTGCCTGATACATAGGTATCCTTTATAGTAAAAATAGTTTCTACATCTTTTTTTCTAGTGCTACTGTTCATATAATTTAATAAACGACCTTGCTGGGAGGCATTATTCACCAACTGAAAAAAATAATCAAGATTCAGAGTTTTCTTACCCACGTAACTGTATGCCCCGTTTTTCATACACTCAACCACTCGTTGTATGTCGGCTGCCGAATCGCTGTCAGTAAGCACAATTACAGGAAGATGTGGATATTTTCTTTTTATTTCTTTTAGCGCATCTGTACCCTGCATTTCATTTTCTGGAAAACCAAGATCTAATATCACTACGTCCACAGCGTTATCATAATCATTTAAAAATGCCAAACCATCCAATACGCTTTTGGTTGAAAACAATTTGAAATCAGCTTTTGCGGCGCCAATTTCCATAGTTGATACATATTGGTCGCAATAGTCATCTATAAACAAGATATTTCTGCTATTTTGTTCCATATTATTAAATTTTATTTAGCTCCTCAATAGTATTTTGTATTCTAAAAATTGCTTCCCTTAGCTCAGAGTATTTTTCTTTTTCGTTGTCATTAGAAATAAATTTAAAATCATTACTCAAATTACGTGTAAGGTTTAAAAAACTATCACCTGATTTTTGAACGATGCTACCAAGTTCAATTAAATCTTTAATTTGTGGAATTTTAAAATACTCCTGCATTGCTGCATATCTTTCTTCGAAACATTTCTTAACTTCTTTCTTTTGATGGTTTTCAATATCCATACTTTCAACAGCTAACCTTAAGCCAAAACTAACTTGGTTGACAAACTCAAAGTGTCCCCCATGTCTAATACTACTAACTAGTTGTTTAAGTAAGGTTGTACACGCCTTTTCTGAAAAGGCAGACCAAAGGTTGTTTTTATTTGGTTTAGTACAATTTTGGGCTGAATCTAAGATGGTATCTTTGGAGCATGGTAACTGGATAAATACTGTTCCTTTTAATTGCAATACACCAAATTCATCAAATTTCTGTAATATTTCTTTAGAGTAAAAAGAAAAAAATAAAACTTGAGCTTCGGGCTTACGTAATCTAAATCTTACTAAATCCGAAATACCTGAACCTATAGTATCCTGTTTTCCCGACTGGTAAGACGAAAAAAACACCATATCAGAATACTGACTTTTGACTCCGCTTTTTTCAAGCAAGAGGTTTAAACCTGTGGGTAATGTGTGATTATTCATGCCAGTATAAATTAATTGATATTGGATTCAAGTAGTGCGTCTCGTAAGGCAGTGAGGGCTGCAATGTAGTTAACATCAAAGGGCTTCTCGTTAAAATCTTTTGCTTTGCCGTTGATGTCTGTATTAACGAAAGTTTCCCACGCCTTTGTTTGAACTGAATCATTATTATAATCTGCGACGGTTTTTAATTCAGTCCACTTACTAAAATCCTCCGATAACTCAGCATGTGGAACGAGGAGAGAGTGTAGTAAATTGAGTTTGGCATTGAGGATTGGGGCAAAATTTGGAATTGATTCCCAAACCGCATTAAACTTAGCTTGTATGTCTGTGCAGTTGTTTTTATAAATGCATTCTATCATCTCCACGATTAATTTGTATGGAGTTGGAGTTCCGTTACTTTCATTTTCTTCTACCGATTGGATTTCTCCTTTATATCCTTCTAATTTTCTCAACTCAGTAAGTAAGTTGGATTTATAATTATTAGTTGCGGTATGGAGGAGAACTTTAAACTCTCCTGAAACAGAAAGTGTATCAATGGAATGTTCGTCTGGAATTAACACTATCTGAGCAGCATCAAATTGTTCTTGTTTGAATTCTCCTTTTTCAAGATAATTTCCAATATAAAAGAAAAGCCAATTATTATTGTCTTTACTTTTTAAAGATAACCAACCGAAATCTTCAGTATCTATTGAAAACTTTATTTCTTGAGCTATGTTATCTGTTAACATTATCCTAAATTTATCAGGATTGACAAATGCAATTACTTTTTTCATATCATGTATATTTTTAATTTGGCGTTCTTGAATTAAATAATAATTGAGTTAAAACATATTTATCAAATAAAGTTTCTACGGCATTTTGTACAGAAGATAAAGGTAAAAAACAGCATTCTTTGGGTAATGATGGTGGTTTACCTCTTCCTGATATAATTATAATCCTTTGTAACATCTTTTCTTTATTATCTAAAATAGAAAGAAGCAAGCTGGTTATTTCTTTATCATCTTTGTCATCTTTGATCTCAAACATTTTTTCTAAAACACCAAGATGAATTACACAAAAATGACTTGAATCAATATGTTTTTTTATAAATGCTTTAATTTTATTAGCTTCAGAATTATTTTTTGACAAGCTACCAAAACTTGAAGTATTTAGGTTAGTTTCCATTGGAGTTGAAATAATAATACCTTGTTGCAAAAAATAATCGTAGAATTTTATGTTTGTGTTCGCATAGCTTCTTGACTCCCAACTATCATTAGTTTTACTAAATAAATTTCCTTGTATTCTCTCATCAATAATTAAAATTTTGGTAAAGATAGTTTCAATATATTTTGCTGCGTTTAAAATTTGGTTCTTATTACAAGAAGAAGAGATTTTATTCAAAATATAATCTTCATTCATAAGTTTGTGATGGCTACAACATAATTCTACGTATTTGTCTTTCAGTTTTTCCAAACATACATTTATCCCATGATTTGATAGATATATTGTTTTTTCATTATTAGAACTTTCTTGACAAATAGGGAACGATTTTGTATCATCTGGATTATTGGATATGATGTAATTTAATTGCTTTATTGCATTATTTTTGAGTATTTTTTCTCCCCATATTTTCCAAACTATTTTATATGTTTCTATTGGTTTTTCTATGTTAATTGTAAAACCATTATCACCAAAATCGGATTTACATAAGACACGTTTAGGAAGTACTCCATAATGTTGATTGGTAAATTCATTATGTTCAGATTCATTACACCAAATTAAAAACTCATGTCCATAATGAGTCTTCGGATTAAATTTATTGGTAGTTAAAATCCAAATACCATCTTTACGTAAAGCTTTTATATCAGATATGTTTAAGAAATTTTCATCATCAATTATCAGAAGCGTTTGTGGTTTTCTTAAAAAGAATTTATATCCTAAAGAATACTGATTGCTAGGTATTTCAAATTTGCATGCTCTAATTAAATTAGGAATTTTGATTCCATCATCTTTGATGTTATATATATCTTCGTTTAATTGAAACAAATCATCTTCAATTTTTATGGTTGGCACTTTTCTAAGATAAGCAGCACATACATCCATTTCTATTGTACCTAAATTGGTGCTTCGTAAGCTATTAGTATCCGGTGAGATAATAGAATCTTTGAAGTGGCTGTTTCTTTTTTGTACTAACTCACTAACAACTTCCCCGTCCAAATTTCCTAAAGAATCATATATACTCACTTCAAAATAATTGAGGTTTTCAGTAAAATCGCATATTTCAACATTGATACAAAAATTTAATTTCTCTGATTTTGAATGTTTACAAACATTACGAATTATATTTTCTATTATGATATAAAAAGCCTGACATCCTAAAATGTCATTGGGTATAGAAACTAAAAAATCTTCATGCGTTCCTAATTCTTTCCCATCTTTTTTGAATGAAAATTGGAATTGAACATTATCAGAAAGTCCGCTTATTCTATCTAATAAAATCCTATTTTTGTCAATTCCGCTCATTACTTCTTTTAAGAAATACATTGGTGTTTCCATACTTGGGTCTGTAGTGGCGATATCTGCCAATAAATCCATTCTTACTTTTAGATATTCATTGAAATAAGCAATTGCGTCTTTGTTTTTTAAACCTTTCACAATACCGCAATAATATTGTTTTTGAGTATAAATATTATCATCAAATGGCGGAAAATCTAAAATACTTTTATATTTGGCTAACACATGACTTCCAATGTTATGGCTCATGTTGCGTGCCATTACTTGAGAAATAGCGGCGCGGGTGGCTTGATTTTTTGTTTCTTCTTGTAAAATACTTATGAGAGTTGCTTTTAATTCAGGTTCTATCAGTCGATAATGCTTTTCCCAAGCGCTTTCAATTAAATTTTTTATAGCTTTTTTATCGAGTGCGGGGAATGTAGTATCGCATCTTCTCCATACTGCAAGGTGAGTAACCCCATCGAAACCACCATAATTTACCTTCTTGAATAAATATAAAACTTCGATACTGTCTTTACAACTCATATCAGTACAGGGAGAAACAGTAGGAGTTATAAATTCACCTTCAGAATACAAATCCGGTTCATAAAAAATTGCTGTATGAAGTAATGGGAGATAAGCGCCTATTAAATTCTCTTCTGATTTTAATTGATCAGATAACTCATATTTATAAATAAATTTATTACAACTTGTTTTTTTATACTTTATATAAAACCATCTTTCACTATCATTCAACTTAACATTTTCATCAATTTGTATTAATGAGCCTATTGTAGGTTTTTCTGTCTTCAATTTTTCGTCATATATCTCATAATACTCTTTATATGGAGCATCAATAATAAATCTCTCAATACCAAACATTTTACCATAAAACGAAACTAATCCAACCTTAAACTCTGTGGGAAGTAATAGATTATTTATAGTTTTAAAGTGCCTGAGAAAATTTCTGCTATTAGAATCAAAAAAATTATGGTGATTGGGTTTCTTATATTCTGGAAGTTGTGTGAAAAGATCAAACAACACACTGCCTAACAACTTTCCATAATACTTATATGCATTTAGTGTTCCTAAAAAACAGTCTTCTCCAGCTTCATGCGATAGCCAATCTTCTCTATTATACAGATTTAAAATGGGAGATGTTTCCAATACATATACATGGTCTTCTGATAAGCTATTATTCAATCTGTCACAAATAAACTTTTTCAACTCGTCTAATTTCCTGTGTGTAATGGATGGATTGAAAGAATATATAGCAGTTTGCCTAATTTTATTGGCTTTCAATGCATCAATGATTTTTTCATTATGATATAACTTGGTTGCATCTGATGTAAAGCTATATAAATTATCTGATAAATCATACACTTTACTATTGTCGATTTTGAAATCTAAATAGCTTTTATCAGTCCAGAAAATATTTATTTGCTTATCATTTATAATTTTTAGTATTGTTTCTTGGTTTTCCTGTATTTGTTTTTTGGGGTTGTAATTATATATGGTTAATGTAATTTTATCTCCAAAACTGAAGGATATTTGTTTTCCACGAGGATCATTTTCCTTAGTCAATTTAAAGGTTGGATCGGTGTAATCACCTTGGTATAACGCATTTAACTCTTCTAATTCTTTTTTATCACAATCATAAATTTCATATAACTCGCAGAACTTCTCAATTAACACCCTACAACATTCTTTGGTTGGTAAAGGGTTGTCGTCAACTATTAAAATATTATATTTTGTTTTACTTGCCATTAGAATATTACTTTTGTTTTATTCTCTGGAAATAACCTTCGTTATAATAAGAGTCGCTGTATTTATAACAATTAATAACATTGCCGTTTGCCAGATTTTTACTTAATTCAGCTATTTCTATTACGGTATCAGACAATTCATTAAGATCCATATAGTTTTCATAATCTCCATAAGGCTTGGACTCCTTGTTTTGAGGTGTTTTCAAAGAGGAAAGCGCAATGGAGTTAGCCACAATATTTCTGTCGGCGTATTCGTGGGCTATACATTTTATTGTAGCATCAACAGCAGCTTTGGCAGCCGTAAAAGGGAGCATATTGGGAAAGTGGTAATCTGTAGCATTGCAACTAAACGTCAAAACTTTCCCACCACCTTTTGAAATCATTATGGGTAATATATGTTGTAGTACGTTATACAACGTTCCATAGTGACTGTCCATCATTCCCCTTGCTTCATTTGTGTTTACATCCAAAAATGGCAAATGCAACCAAAAATCACCAGCACTATGAATCAAATTAAATGGTCCTTCAAAAAACGAATTTATCTCAGATATAATGGCATCATCAGGTTTTATGTCCAATAAATCTACCCCTGATTGATAAATTACATTTGAATCCACAAGATTCTGTAAAACATTGTTATGAGTTCTAGAAATAAGAAACAATTTACAATCAGGACAAAAACGTTGTTTAATGGAGGAAGCCAATGTCTTTCCTATTGCAGATGTAGCCCCGGTAATTAAATAATTCTTCATTTTTCATTTATTAATTTAGCAACATGCCGTCTTTAGCAAATACAGCAACTTTGTTAATTATCTTTAAAAAAACTTGCTCGCCCACTTTGTTTGCTTGCAACTGACTATTGGGTAGCATCCATTCTGTTGCAGATGCTTCATGTCTTACTACCACATACATTGGAGATTTACTAATCACCTTGAATGGGAATCCATCATTCCTGTCGATCAAAATATCTTTATCATCCACCAACCAATATTGCGTAATGTCATTTTCATTTTTTGCAATTATTATTTTTCCAGATTCATTAATACTCATTGGCAACAATTTTATGTCGGGAAATCTAAACACTTGTGCTGCATGCATTACAGGAGGTTTGTCAATAAAATGTTGTACAGATGCCAATGCCGATTTATGCACAGTTCCAGTAATTTTATCTTGTACCAAATACAACACATCATCTGCAATAAGTTGTGCTTCAAGTTTATGATGAGTAATATATAACACAAATAATCCGTAGCGTTGGGTTATTTCTCTCAGCTTATTGAGAAATGCTCTTTTAACTTCGGCATCCAATCCATTGCATGGCTCATCCAATAGCAAAAAGTCGGGTTCTATACTCAATGCACGCAATAAACTAAGAAGTTGTTTTTGCCCCCCACTCAATTCAAGAACAGATTTTTTTGAGTTTATCACATTTTCTAAACCTAAACTTTCAATTAATTCAGCATATAGATCCTTGTTAAATCTTTTTTTAAATCCTCCAGCGAATTGGAAATAACAAGCATTATCTTTTATGCTTAGATGTTCAAAAAGTACTGCTTCTTGTGGCACATATGAAAACACAGGGTTTACGGGCAACATTTCAATAGTACCTGAAACAGGGTTTTCAATCCCCAATAGAAGCTTCATCAAAGTACTTTTACCAGAGCCGCTTGCACCCATAAGAGCTATTATTTTCCCTTCAGATTCTTGCTGTTTCAAGTACAAATTAAAATTTTGAAAGACAGAATTGCCCTTTTTATAAGTAAAGTCTAAATTCTTTATATTAATGGATTTCATAGTGCTTTTCTTTCTTGTTTATGTGCCTTTTCAATAATAAACCGCCAAATACTTACAGATAACAATGCTACTGCAAAAGATGTCAATAAATAACCAAACGCTTTATCATAATCTACTCCTCTACCTGTAATCAACATTTTCATTCCTGAAACAAAGGAAGGAATATAATCAGAGAATAGATTGTTTAAGACGGCTTCATTCCATACAAAAGAATAACCGATAACAAACAGTAATAGATATTCGGCCTTAAAGCGTTTTAAAAAACTATAACAAACAATCTCCCTCTTACCTAATTTATATACCTGCAAATAATCTAATTCATTATTTCCAACTCTAAAATGGTTAAAAAGTACAAAACTCCCCAAAATAGGTAAAGTTAACAACACATGCCCTACAATCCATATAACATAAATTGTCGTAAGCGATGAATATCCTATCAAACTCATCCACTTGTATCCTGTAATAAGCAAAACAAGAGGAGGAACCAGTAATAAAGCAAACAAAAGTATAAAAAACAACAATGACTGCTGGCTAAAAGAGCTGAGTATTTGTTTCCAACCTAAACGTGCTGTTATTCCAAATAAAATGGCTATTAGAACAGATACCACTGCCGCTATAAATGTCATCAACGAGGGAAATCCCAAATGGGAAATGTTAAAACTAATATTAATTTTGGTGAATGAAAGAATTATTGGGGTAATGGCAATCAGACTAAACACCAAGCCCCCAAAATAGCTAAGCCTTAAAGAAAGCATGTTGTTATTGCTTTTTCTTAAAAATCTCGGATAAAATTTAAGCCTTGTTGATTTTTTAATAAAATAATACAATAATAAAAAGAGCAATGTCAATCCTAAAACAGCCACAACGAATACTGCAGCAGAAGCATTGAAAATAAGATTGCGGGCAAAATCAGGACTCACCAGAAGATTTGTTTGATAGGTGCGAGTAAGCCAGTTGGTAATCAATTCTGAATTTGTTCCCTGCGAAACCTTAAACAAATAAGCTATCTTAGACTCTTCATACATAGTAAACACGAAAGCCATCGAAGCAAGCAAAATCCAAAGGTTTCTTGTGTGTGGGATGTATATATCCTTTAGTTTCTGAAAAAAGGAAAAACGTGTGGCTGCTGCAAAATTGAGTTTATTATAATTAATATTCTGTAATTGCATCCAAAAAAGATATACAAACAAGAATCCATATTGATACAGTTCAAGCAATAACAAAAAACTAAGTTTACCAACTGGACCTCCTTGTGCTATGGTTGAGAAAAAAGTAGAGTCTCCCCAAAGTAATTTACAGATAAATGCAATAGAAATATTTCCAAGTGTAATAGGAATAATTAGTACACCAAGGTTTTTACCAATAAATGAAAACATAGGAATTTTCAGCAGAGCTAAAGCTCCCCAAAACCCAAACATAACTAATATAATCGCTGATATTAAGGCATTCAGCAAAGTAGTTTGCAAAGTGGATTTAAAAGAAATATTATTCAACAACCCACTTACTCCCGAACAACTAATACCAGATAAGAAGGGGGAAAGTACCAACAGGGCTGCCAACAGCAACCCTATTGTAAGTGCTTTCCATATATTAAGGGATTTTAACATGATTTATTGGAATAATACTTTTCTATCTTTTTCAATTTCTACCTTAGCTGCATTCAACCCTTTTTTTATATCTAATTCACCATTCCATATCTTTTGGATGTAAGTAGTAATAACATTGTTGATTAAATCGGCATCAGGTCCTGCTTCCAGCATGTATTCGGCTCTCAAAAGAGAAGTCTTTAAGGCATGTACGTAAAGGACTTTCTGCGCTTCGGGAGCATCATAAGCCGACATAGTAGGTGCGCAAAGCCCTTGTTGAATCATTTTGACTTGATTTTCTTTCTGCAACAGATAAACCATATAGTCAAAAGCCTCTTTCTTCATTTTCGATTGTTTATTGATATAATATGCCCCTCCGGCAATCATGCTTTTATCTCCCGGGGTGGGAGCAAATGCAAAACGAGTATCTATCTCTCCATTCCCTTTATCTATTAACCCCAATGCATAGTCGCTCCATATTAGCCCCATCGCTACATTTCCTTTTTTTAATATAATTTGCTGTTCTACAGCATCGGTAGTTACAAAATTACCAGCGTTAAATGGTTTCAGGGATTTATAATACTCTGTTGCAGATATCGCTTGTTCATTGGCAATCAAAACAGGCGTATTTTCATTTCCCTGCCACCCTTGATTTTTATCTAACACCTTTCCACCAAATCCTTGTAAAAAGCTGCACCACTCAAAATAGAGCCAACCACCAATTGCACCTTGTAGAACAACTCCTTTCAAATCTTTGTCAGGTTGAGTAAAGAACTCTGCAACTTCCCTAAAAGACTTCAAATCATTTGGCACAGTTAGTTCTCTCCCATATTTTGCCTTGAAATTCTTTTTTTGCTCTGCATCATTAAATAAATCTTGATTGTATACCAATAATATCGTGTTGGCAGCAAATGGGTATGAAATAGGTTCTATCTCCTTATCATTCGGCTGTTTAGGATTTTTATAATAATATCCCACCTCTTTCCAGACATTAGGGAAAATATCATTTTCAAATTCAAAATTATTATTAATGGTCTCTGTTTTTAATTCGGATAGCTTATATACATAATCGTTTCGAACAAACGAAGATAATGAAAAATTATATTGAAGGATCAAATCATAAAGTCCAGTTCTGTTGGCAAAATCCTCATTAGATTTATTGAAAGCATCTTCTAAAGAATGAGATTTGAAATCTAATTTAACGCCAGATTTTTCTTCATAGTCAGATTGCAATGCCTGCATAGAATGGATATTGGATGAATTCTCTCCAAGGATAGTTAATTTAGATTCGTTTTTCCTACATGAGCAAAGTAGCAGTATTACCAATAAAAAGGCTAACAGTGTGTAAAATAGATTTTTCATTTTAACTTTATTTTATATATATTCGATCAGTATAAGTTTAAAAAGACAAATGTACTAAAAGTAGTAGTTTTCCATAGTTTTCCCATAAATTAGCATTGGTGTGAATCATGTTTCTTATGACCTGTATTTAAAGGAAATTTCGCGAAGGAGGCGATTCGAATATTATAGAAATCAGCTTGCCCCAAAAGCTTCAGACAATTTGCATTGAGTTACTTTCGCATTTGACAAGGTTTTTTAATTCATTTAATATTTGAATCATCTACTACATAGCTTTAAAGCAGGTTTATAGCTCAAATAAATTTTAAGCTATTTGAAAACATCATGCTTTTTGACCAAGTCCGCTGAATAAACCCTGTTTATACCCATCTACATAGGTTTCGATGGGTTGTTTTGAAGCTAATGATTTCAAGCCTTTAGGAAATTTTGTAAAATTCATTTTTTTACCTGAGAGGGTGTCATTGATACCATTGGCATAACCCTGATTGAAATAATTAAAGTTCATCATTGAAAAGTGTTAAAGATTCATACTATTTTTCATGTACAAGCTTCCCTTTTGAATCAAGAATAGCTACGCTGCCGCCCAGCATACAACTAAAAAATCCATTGCTCAGGTAGTTGAATTAATCATACTTAGCCAGAAAAATACAATAAACGCTATTCCTAATAACATAATTGAAATTCGGGTGGTAAACCTCAAAATTGAATGAGGTTTGAAGATCTCTTTATCGCTTTCTAAAGACCGGAAACTTTTTTCATATTCTTGCTCACTACACAGGAATTACTAATTTTGTAACGCTCATATCTGTTTTGTATTGATATCAAAATAACACTTTCAATAATGGCAGTTCAAAACCATAAATACAACAATAAAACAAATACAACAAACACAATAACAACAACAAGAATCATCTGCCCTGTCATTTGAATGGTACGGCGTAAATTAATTATTGTACTTTTAATGTATAAATATAGCAATATCAAAATTAATATGACTAAGATTGCTGTTTTCATACTGCTCTTATTGAAATTGAATAAGTTAACCTGAGGTGGTCTAATCTCTTTGGACAATATTTTATACAAATATAATTGATATTGTTTATACGAAAGGGGCTGGGGGGGACTAATAACTTCCCTAAATTGTTGATAACTCATGCAGCCCTCCTGTAAACCTTATTTGGCGGGACATCCCCGATAGATGAGTGATCCCGTTTTTCGTTATAATAGTGAATAAATTGTTTGCAAACTGAATGCAATTCGTTTCCGTTTGTTGGGCATTCCAGGTATATTTTATCATATTTTATTGTACGGAAGAATCGTTCAATGTAAACATTGTCTAATGCCCGTCCTTTTCCATCCATTGATATTTTTACAGTTTCAAGCCCCTTTATGTATTTATGTATTCGTCAGAAGTAAACTGGCTTCCCTGATCTGAGTTGATAATCTCAGGCTTGCCATATTGTGCTACAGATGCTTCTAGAGTATTACAACCCATTGGGATTCCATGGTATTTGATAAACTCCAGCCAACAATAAAACGACTATAAACATCCATGATTGCCAGTAAGTACATAAATCCTCTTGGCATAGGGATATAGCTGATATCCAATGCCCATACCTGATTAGGGCGATCAATTCTCAAATTATTAAGCAGATAAGGATACTTGTGCTTTGTAGGATCTGAAATTGTTGTACGTGGCTGACAATATACCGTTTTCAAACGCATATTTTTTAAAAAGTTATTGTTTATTGTAAATTGCCGAATTTTCCGGATATACTTTTATTTTGAATTTTCAAGCTTTCTGGAATGTTCGGAATTTACTTTTCAAAATACAAGAATTTAAAATTAATAAAGTTTTGTACAGTTTTATTTTCCAGCTTATAGTAAATAATACCCAAAGGGGTTAGACCTGCTAGTCCCGCCAGAATAATCAGTGATTTATTTTTTATTTAAGACTCATTTTCCAGGCTTTTATAATATTTTTGCTCTGTCGTTTAAAGTAAATAGTTTCAATTAGTCACTTTTAATCTAATTTTTTATGAAAGCCCGGAAAACAATAATTCTATTATCATTCATGCTTGTTGCATTGTATAACATTCAGGCTCAGGATTTTTTACCTATGCTGAACGACAATTACATGGGAATTAATCAGGTGGTGCTTCAGCCGGCATCAATTGCTGACAGTAAATTTAAAATTGATATAAATATTGTGAGTATAAATGGAGATCTTTACAACGATTTTATTCAATTTAAACGCGAAGGTATAATTAACTGTTTATTCCGGTGATACTGACCCCCTATTCCGGTGATGCTGACCCCCCTCATTCGGGATCAGTTTTTTGTGGCTAAGCTAAGTCTATTACAA
>MTBK01124464.1_pt1 | contig 18883 bp, 20 predicted proteins | sample 1535981 | NCBI WGS metagenome assembly MTBK01 (sample SAMN06109225, study PRJNA356200) | anaerobic digester metagenome | isolation source: biogas reactors fed with pig manure or primary and secondary sludge | place: Spain | collected 2016-06-30 | reverse complement strand
AAAAGCAGAAGAGGAGGTCATTGACCAGATACTGCTTTTTGCCGGGCATGGGTACAATTCGGATTCCATGCGGGCCCGTATGGACGAGTCGTGGACGCTACGTAAAAAAGTGATTTTTCTTGTTTTTTATCGTCATCCGTTGAGTCAGGGAGGGTACGTTGATTAACATCTGTTAGGAATACATGTTTAAATTCCAGCCCTTTCATGCCGTGAAAAGTTGTTAAACGAACACCTTGGTTGTTTGGATTTTGCAAATCACGTCTAACATAGGGAATACCTTTACGGTGCAAGTAGTCAGTGAAATCTTTCACAGAATCTCTGGTTCGTGCTGCAATTGTAATTAGCAAAATTGCAATGTACAAAAAATGGCAACATGCGATGTACAGATATTGGCAAGGTGCGATGTACAGATTTAACATTCTATAACTATCTCATATCCGCAGGACTTGGTTACGACGCCATAAAAAAAGGCTACAAGGCATACTTCCGTAACATGAATTCAATCATAATTTCAAATTAATAGGGTTTATTTTCTTCTAGATATTCTCTTTTTAGAATTTCTTTCGCATCGTAACCTACGAACTTAAGCCCAGTTTCAATTCTTCTTGCAATATATTTTGCCAAGGATCCCTCACTATCTTTTTCTTCACAAAACTCTGATTTTAACTCATAAGCAATATCAAATCCAGGGCAAATATTTAAAGATTGCCTTTTTGTGTTGAAAAATTTATTGTCTAACTCCTCCCATTTAGTTTTGTCAATATTTATAACTCCTTCTTTTTTCAAGCCCTTTAAAAATAATTTTACCTCTTCCTTTTCTTTTTTATATTGTCGTATTTGGTTTTTATTTTTTCCCCAATAATTCAAATAATCTTTATATTTCTCTCTTTCTGTGCTAAATTCAACAAGATTTGTTGACATAAATGAAACGTGGAATTTTGGATAATACTGCCAGTTTTCGTCTATTTTTTTTAAATCTGGACTATTATTATAGAACACTTTTGCCTGCGTTTGGGTATCACCAAAATTCAATGAAAGTACTATACTCCAAACTTTATTCTCATTATTATACTTAAGAATAAGGCCAATTGCTTTAATAGCTTCAAAAGGGGTTTGAATAAAGTGGCCCCATTTCTGATTATACTTCACATTATCAGCATCTATCGTAATTTCTTTTAAAATGTTGTGGATTCTGCGCTGTAAAAGCTCTTGGTTTGATTTACAAAGTTTGAAATTATCAAATGGGTTCAAAAAGGGGAACTCAGAATCAACAAAATTCAGAAAATCATCAATAATTATTTTCTCAGATCTTGTAATTGTTGGTACGCTTAATAAATAATTCAAATGGTTAATAATTGTTTTCCACTCTAATACTATTGGATTACTTAAAACTTTTACATTTTTGCCTAAATTTTTTCTTGAAGGATTTAACTGATTAAACCATACATTTCCAGATTTAGGCTTGTTTTCGATAATAAATGTAATCTTCTTTCTGATAGCAATAAGTCCATCATATCTGGCACCCCTTGCGCTAGGTTCAACAGTAACCTTACCATCGATTTGTTTGTCAGTTATTAAAACCGAGACTAGATAATTTGAATCAATATCAGGGTCACTCCTTTGAGTTTCAAAACTCCAATCGTCTTCTATAATATCTTCCAATTTAAATTTTTCTGAATTCTTATTTTCTCTATTCAAATAATTTATAAAAGAAGAAAATGCCTGAAAGGAAATTCTTAATAAGACCAAGTAGGCTCTTGTAAGCTGGTCTTCGTGATCTGCACTTTTTGAATTGTAAGGGTTAAAATAGTTCAGTCTGTTCATTGTATAGTTTTTATTGATTTTCTGTCAACTCTTGGGATATCATTTCTGCTTGCTTTAACACAGCCTCGGTTGCTAATACTTGCATATCAGAAGATATTAGTATTGTCTAAGTATTCGCTTAAATGAATCAGCTCTTTTATAACCTCTGCCGCTGTAAATATTTTATTATGATATTTCTTAATTGAGATTTTGAGAGCTTCTACATGCTTCTTTTTTAGAGTTCAAAAAAATCTTTTACATCACCTTTCTTTGTATACTCTAAAACTCTATTAATTGAATCTCGAATAGGCTTCTTCTTTCTATCGTGATTAATTCCACTAGCAAAATGTTTTACATGGGGGAGTTCTCTCTCAATATTTCGCCAAGATTGGTTCCATGTTCTCAAAGAGTCTGTTAAGTGCGGATGATGTAAAATTATTTCCGGTTTTTCTTTTTGACAAATCTTTTTGAAAGCATCTGCAGTCTTTCTTCTCCAGCCATCTGATTTAGCCTTTTTTTGTCCACGTGGACTATATACATTTAGGTCATGACAACCAAGAACCATTATTTTTTGATTGTTAAGCTCAATGAAATGTGTACTGAGATTATTAATTTTAATCAATTGCCTTTCTTGATCTCCTACGGGATAAAATTTTCCTGTCCAGTGAATAACCTTCTTCTCCTTCAAATTATATACCGCTACCAATTCAATATTTCTTAATCCATTTCCGGGATTATAGCCATCAATCCCAATTGTAAAATAATTGGCTGTCTCTGTTAGTTTTCTGAGAATTGTCGGCCCTAATTGTTGAAAGAAAGACACAATTACCCGATTGGCTTCTTTTTGTATTATCGGTATGCTATCTACTTCTGCTTTTTTTATGTCAAATTTGCCCTTAAATTCTATGGGTAGGTTAAAACGCAGAAATCCGCCGGGTGTTAGAATAAACTCATAAGTCCTTTGTTTATATTCAGTTGCTAGAAATTTCTTAATTACTTTTTTCAGTCTGGAGAAGATTGGGTTGCGATTTTCGTCATAATGCTTTCCTGTAACAACAAGCCTTGCAATTTTATGTTTAGCAATGCTTTTATCGTATTTTTCTGCAGCGGTAACAATTTGCTTTAAGTTTTCTTTAGCATCGTCTGTTTCCCAATCAAAATCACCATGTTTTATTCTGATTAATTTGTAGCCGTTCTTAAATGCTTCAATATCTCTTACCGCATCATAAAAGGCTCTTCTTTCATCTCTATCTGTGGGACTATTATCTTTTGCATTAATTATTTTGCAAGAATTAATCCAAGCTTCTTTTGAAAAACACAGTTTTATTTTTGGTGGATAATTTTCTAATGTAATTCTCCTTGCTTCACTGAAGTGTTGGTTTTCATCATACTCAACAATCAATTTGTGATCTTCCAAAACAATATCGCATGGCAGCAGGTAGTTTGATTTTTTAAAACCCTCTTGATTGCGATACTTAGATAAAGCTCTTACTATTGAAGAATACTCTTTGGGTAAACTCTCATGATTCGGAGTTTCTAACCAGCGAAACTTTTTCTCTGTTTCAATCTTACCGTATTCACTTTGTAATAGTAGCTGTAACGCATTTTTTTGACTACCTGCATTTAATTTCTTGGAACTTGTTTTTTGCTTTTCTTTGTAGATTGTTGTTTTTAGATTCTTTCTTTTTTTATCTTTTTGCTTTAATATGTCTTTTTTGTATTGAACTGAAAAGCCTAATTTCTTGAAAAAATTTGCTGTCTCTTGCCCTCCATTGTATTCACTTTTTGAGATTTCCTTGTTGTTTGCTACCATGTATGCAAGTCCACGAATGTGTTTGGCAGGATATGTCTTATTTTTGTATATCAGAAATGTGTTTCGTGGTTTAGGGTAATTTTCATCTGTCTTTTCAAAGAGGTCTATAGCTTTTTTAACGTCCTCTTTTGTTACATTATTCCAAAGTTTTTTCATAACACAATAATATTAATGCAATTAATAAAAATTATAAACTACTAATAGAGCAACTTGAAAATCTTTCTATAATACGTAACCACTCCGTCAAAACACGACGTAGTACATAATAGTCTTATCACAATTTTTCATGAAAAGCATATCACTTTGTTTTCTTCGGTGTCTCCGGCAACATACCATACTACAAAATCTACAGACCTTTCGACAATAATAATTGATTTGCACTATTTGTCTTTATCTAAAACAGTTGTACAGATTTTTATAATTCTGTCATACCGTTCATCACGCATACTATAAGCCAAGTTTCCATAAATAGCCTCTTTCATTGTACCATCTATCATGATTTTTTTAATTTGGTTTATTAGAAAAGGCTTTACATCGACAGGTGCTTTAATAAGCTGTTCCTCTATATCAGTTCTATTGTCGAAGAGATAAACGACATCTTCAAAATCATGACTAAATCTAGGTTCCACTATACCTCTATCATTAAATGCTTCAAATTTGGAAGCTAAATAATAAGCAAGAGGTAAAATGTATATGTCTATACCCTCTATATCAACTGTTTTCCTTTTGGAAAAACCAGATGAAAACCATCTGTTAGCTGGCGCCCAAACAATCTCCTTTGTATTCATAACGTCCACTAGAATATTTTTATATCTAAAGCGGCATAATATCTCTAAATCAGCTGATTGTTTAAATCCTTTTTGCACCAGTTCCTCTCTGAACCTTTCTAATTCAGCAAAACCAGCAACTGATAAACTAATATCTATATCTTTTGTTGAACGAACATCTTCAGCAGCAGGGTCATTAATATATAGGCTTAAAACTGCTCCACCTACAAAAATCACCTTCTTGTTAAGAGGCCCTAATGCGACCGCTACTTCACGTATTGCTGCCCTATGTCGCGATATGTTGTCCAGCATATATCTTTGTTTTTAATATGTTCAAAGCTAAGTTACGTTCTCTCGCACGTCCAATACGCAAGGCATCAATTAATGCTATCCATTCGTAAAATTCCGGATCATGGAGTACGGCTTCCGGCAATGTGGCATACAAAGGTGTGATGCTGTGGCCGCGGGATTGTCCTTTTGACCAGGGCCAGACGAACATCTCGTCACTTTCTATTTCGTTATTCAAAGGAGGTGCGGCATGCGCTGTAGGGACGCCTCTTGCAACAGCTCCCGGTTGTACCGGAAAAACAACAGCTAATCCATACTGCAGGAAGTCCATAAACTTTTGCTTCATCACTTCTTTCCCGCTCTCATCCATGAGGCCGGCATAGCGGGCACGTGCAATGGATTCACTGATTTCGCTTTGGCTTATTTTTAAAGATTGAGCCAATGCAATTTGAGTCCAGTTCTCATGTTCCATGGCTATGATCTTCAGTAAAATAATCACGTCTTGTGGTTTCATAATATTTAGGTTATTTCATAATTATCGTATATCGCGATATGCAATATTAAAACATTATACCTTAATTTACAAATATATTTGTAAATTTATTGCATATCGCGATATGCAATATAGCTTATAAGAATAGCTAATTAAAACGTTAAAACTTTGTCGCTATCTGCCACCCAATCGGCCAGAAAGGCCATAGTGGATGAATTAGCTCCCGGAAAATAAGGGTGATTCCTGTGAATTCCGCATCGAGCCATGCACGTTCCACACACTTCTACGCGTACTCCTTGGGCAATTAAATCTTTTAACATTTGTGACAGGTCTTGGTCGTAACCTTGTGGTGGTTTGCAAACGTCTCTGGCCATATCCACTGAATCGTTCATCAGAAAAATTCGTACTTCGTGTCCTTTCTTTTGGAGGGTATCTGCCAGACGTAACCCATTCCACGTTACATCTGTGTTGTCGTAAGGCGCACGGTTAAAAATGATTAGTATTTTTTTCATGGTTGTTTTCTATGATTCTCAAAGGCTGCTTCCGGCAGCTTGTAACTTCTACATGGTCTTTAAGAACTGCGCAGGAGTCATTACCGGTAGCCTGGCCTTTTGAAAGTCTTTCAGATTTCTGGTAATTATGACATCAATTCCATTTTCTAAGGCTGTGAAATATTGTAAAGCGTCTTCGTAATCCTTAAAGTCATTATCGTTAAGCGATAGGCCTACAATTTTCTCGTCAAGAGGGAGAACCTGAACTATTATTTTCAGTTTTCGAAGAATGCGTTTAGCTTCTTCAGGTTTTTTAGATTGTAAAAGAATATAGTTTGTATTAGCAAAAGTAAGGGCAGAAACGCTTAAGTTTACTTTTCGTTTGTCAGCTAGGGTAAATAATATAGCGGCTTCATCATAAAATGGTTCTCTTTGAGCAAGCAGGTCAATTATGATGTTTGTATCAATGAATAGTTTTTTCATTTGTATTTTTCTGCCAGATAGTTTGAATAATCCTTATTGAAATCAAAGCTCTTATCCAGTGTGATAACTCCACTAAGGCTTTCTACAAGTGGTGATAATTCAATCGTCAATGATTTTTGCTTAGTTACCGATTCAAGATAGGACTCAACCATTTTAGAGACACTAATGTTATGATAGCGTGCATAACTTTTAGCCTTATCTATAACCTGTTTGTTTACTTGTAATGTTAGTTTTGTTTTCATAATCTCTAATCTACGTACAAAAATACAAAATCTATACGTGTAAACCAACTGTATTTTTAGAGCATCAGATTTTTTATTTGAAATAACAACCTGTATTTGTACAATAAATCATTCATTAATGACTAAAACAGGCTTTATGACTGATAAATCATACAACAAATGGGTGTCTATGAGCGATAAGGCATTCGCACAATTGTAATCTTGATATAACAATTTATTCGTATATTTGCAATCTCTACTTAACAACTACACCATTATGGATTCTTTAATAGAAAAATATCATCAACGACTGGCTTTAACCGACACTTCTTTTATTCGTTCCATAGCAAATCAAATCCATTGGGAATCCCGCCTGATAAGTATCAAGGGAGCGCGCGGAGTAGGAAAAACCACCCTTATGTTACAATACCTAAAACAGCATTATGGGCATGACAATTCGGCGTTGTATATAAGCCTTGATAACATCTGGTTTGCAGATCACAGGCTATCTTCTTTGGTCGATGATTTTGTAAAGAGGGGTGGAAAGTACCTGTTTTTGGACGAAGTACATAAATATCCAACATGGTCTCAGGAGATAAAGAATATGTATGACGACCACCTTCACCTACACATTGTATTTACAGGTTCGTCATTACTTGAAATCCTAAATGCCCGGGCAGATCTTTCACGCCGGGCCGATGTATATCACATGAAAGGCCTTTCGTTTCGGGAATATATGGCCATGCATCACAACATATCCCTTTCAGCCTATTCATTGGAGGAAATCCTGGAACATCACACCCAGATATCGGCAGAAGTAGTTTCCCGCTTTAGGCCAATGCAGTACTTTGAGCATTACTTGCGGTACGGCTACTATCCGTATTACCTGGAAAATCCGCCAAGGTATCAGATGCGTCTTGAGGAAACTGTAAATATGATCCTGGAAATAGAACTGCCACTCTTAAGAGGCGTGGAACAATCTTATATACACAAACTGAAACAACTGATGCAAATAGTAGCGCAATCTGCTCCGTTTGTACCGAACGTAAGCAAACTTGCAGAACGTACAGGAATTTCGCGTGCTACGCTGATTTCCTATATAAAATATCTTGAAGAAACTGAGTTGATTCTCTCGTTATACAAAGAATCAACAGGAATAAGCATGTTACAAAAACCGGAAAAAATATACCTGGAAAACAGCAACTTAATGTACACGCTGGGTAGCAACCGTCTGAACAAGGGCAATTTACGTGAAACATTCTTTGCCAATCAATTGAGTTATGAACATTCCCTAAGGTACAGTTCTTCTGCCGATTTTATTGTAGATGACATTTATACAATGGAGATAGGTGGCAAAAACAAGCAAAAAAAACAAATCGAAGGCCTGGAAAACGCTTATATTGTATCCGATGATATTGAATTTGGTACAGATAATCGCATTCCGCTGTGGATTTTTGGATTCATCTATTAATTCTATTATTCATGATCTATAAGAATACAATTTATCAAGTAGATGCCTTTACGGCCGAGCCTTTCAAAGGCAATCCCGCCGGCGTGATGCTGGTGGATGAGCGCATGACTGCGGAGCGGATGCAAAACATAGCCGCCGAAATGAATTTGTCCGAGACGGCATTCATCCTGCCCCGGGAAGCGGGGTTCGCCATTCGTTTTTTCACCCCCACCACGGAAGTCCCGCTCTGCGGACACGCCACGCTGGCGAGCGCGCATACCATCTATGAACTCGGCTTAAAAAAGACATACGAAACCATAGAGTTTACGGCAGCCGGAGGAAACCTGAGCATAAGGAAAGCCGAGGCATGGATCATCATGGATTTTCCCACCTACCCCATCCAAAAAACGGACATCCCCGCGTGTTTTAAGCAGTGTGTGGGATTTGAGCCTGTAGAAATGTACGAGAGTATTTACGACTGGAAAATTGCCATAGCCAAAAGCGAGACCCATATTGCCAATGCCCGGCCCAACTTTGAGCTCATGAAAAGCAACGGCTTGGGGGAATTGATGATCACCGCAGCATCTGTTTCTTATGACTCGGACTTTGTTGCTCGGTGCTTTGCTCCGGCCTCGGGCATAGACGAAGACCCCGTCACCGGCTCGGCCCATTGTGCCCTTACCCCCTTATGGGCAGAAAAGCTGGGAAAAACAGCCATGGAATCCCTGCAACTCTCAAAAAGAACCGGCCGCCTAAAAGTGAAACTCAATAACGAACGAGTGGAAATTCAAGGACAAGCCGTGACCATCTTGGAGGCGAAGCTAAAAGTGTAGCTCATTTTGGATGAAAATGTAGCTCAAAAGTACGGTTGTTTGAGCTACAATAATTATATTTGTGAGCTAAAAATGAAACTTTATGATTGATCAAAGAGACATCAAGGAAACCTTCAATTTTCAGCTCATACCCGAAATTCTGGGGAATATCAATCTGTTTACTCATAATGAATTAGAACATCTGAATGTAATCCAAAGTAAATTCATCAAAAACGTTTCCCAACTATCCGAATTAGGATACAAAAAGGAATTTGAAAGGTTTGCCATTGACTTAAGTTGGAAATCTTCACAGATAGAAGGAAATACATACTCTTTGCTAGAAACAGAAAGACTTCTCAAAGAGAAGGAAACAGCTGTGGGGAAAACAAAAGAAGAAGCTATCATGCTTCTGAATCATAAAGAGGCTATCGATTTTATAGTTGAAAACCCCGATTTCTTCTCCACAATATCTGTTTCAAAAATTGAAGACATTCATGGGTTACTTATAAAAGATCTTGCAGTTCATAAAAACATTAGAAAAAGAAGAGTGGGAATTTCGGGAACAAATTACAAACCTCTGGATAATGAATTTCAAATTAGAGAGGCCCTTTTGAGTATGTGCGAGCTTATAAATGGAAAAGAAAACATATTTGAAAAGGCATTGCTTCTTTTAGTACTCATTTCGTATATCCAACCTTTTATGGATGGAAATAAAAGGACCGCCAGAATTGTAAGCAATGCAGCTTTAATAAACCATAAACATTGTCCTCTTTCATTTAGAACTGTTGACTCAGTAGAATACAAGAAGGCTATGCTTCTGTTCTATGAACAAAACAACATCTGGGCTTTCAAGAAAATTTTCATTAATCAGTATCAATTTGCTGTAGATACTTATTTTTAACTTTTCTGTTAATAAATTGTGCTGCCGGATGGGTTTTTTGTGGCCTTTTTTTGGTAGGTTTGCACCATCATGAAAGCTCAAAAAAAGTTGGTTCATTTTGCCGATGAAATCTTTAAAGCCTACTGTGTTACGAATTTCGACACAGACGGGGACGGAGAGATTTCTTATGCCGAGGCATTGAATATCAGAACAATACATTGTGATGACATGCATATCACGTCTTTGAAAGGCATTGAGCATTTTGCCAATCTGATGGCCCTATATTGTAATGACAACAAAATAAAAACACTGGATCTGAGCCAAAACAAGAAGTTGGAAAAGGTGTATTGTGAACTAAACCAAATGACTCGGCTTATTACAGGAGACAACCCTCGGTTACAAATATTGGACTGCATGACCAACAAAATAAAAGCTCTTGATATCCGTCTTAATACAGGGCTGCGATATCTGGATTGCACCGGCAACAAGCTGTCCGAGCTGGATGTGAGCAATAATATACACCTAAGGAAACTATATTGCGGTGCGAACCTGCTGACTACTCTGAATGTTAGCCAGAATACAGAGCTGGAGGTCCTGATGTTCTATATAAACGATCTTAGAGTCGCAGATCTGTCGCACAACCTGAAACTCAAGCAGCTGGATTGCTCCATGAACCATTTGACGCAATTGGATGTCAGTGCCAATAAAAAACTGGAGTACCTGGAATGCACCAACAACAATATCGTGGAGCTGGATGTAAGTCAAAACCGTTTTTTATTCAATCTGCAGTGTTACGGAAACCGTTTGAGAACGCTCAATCTTAAAAACAACCAAAACCTGGAAATACTCAATTGCGGAGCCAATAACTGGGATTACATAGACCTGAGCAGCAATCCCTCCTTGTTAGAACTCGTTGTCCTACGCGAACAGATAGACTTGTTTGACAACGGACCAATTGCCTCGGCCTAAGTTTGATTATTTTATAAAATCCAAAAAATTGGTTTTATTAATAACGTTGAATGTTGCTTGTGGGTAGTGTTCTACAAATCTGGAAGGAGCTTTCACTTTTTTCTCACTCCATTTGCATTCGAACGCTGCAATTGTACCATTGACTTCTTCTATCAAATCTATCTCCTGCATACTATAACTGCGCCAAAAATAAAAAGATGCAAACTCGTTAGCATTGTTTCTTTTTTTCATTCTTTCCCCTATAAGAAAGCTTTCCCAGAGCAAGCCTACATCTTCTCTCATGGAAATCACCCTGAAATCATTAATGACCGCATTTCTTATTCCATTATCTGTAAAATACCATTTGCTGCTTTTGGATACTTCTTTCCGTTTATTTTTTGAAAAAGCCGGAAGTTTATAAATAACATATACTTTAGAAAGCAAATCCAGGTATTTCTCTACCGTATTACGACTCAATCCAAGTTGCTTTGCCAACTCGTCATAAGAAACTTCACTACCCATTTGAAATGCAATGAGTCTTAATAAGTCACGCATTTTTGAAGAATTCTTTATGCCATCAATCATTAATATATCTTTTAGAAGATAGGAGTTAACTATTTCATGCAGGTATTGTTTCTTTTTAGCAAAATCAAGTATATGCCTCAGCTCTGGATACATACCATATATAAGTCGTTCCTCCAAACGTCGCATAGTATCCATTCCGGATTCTTCCCCGGATAATTCTTTCACTGAAAAAGGGAACAGTTGATAGTGAGTGGCTCTTCCCACGAGTGGTTCGCCTGCCATATTGTATAAATCAAAGGATGATGATCCCGATGCAATCACAGATAAACCTTCTATGTGATCAACTAGTAATTTGAGAATATTACCAATATCAGGAATGTTCTGAGCTTCGTCTATGGCAAGTAATTTTACTCCCTCAAACAGCTGTTTATAACTGGATATGGTTCTTGACGAGAGCATCTCTAAAGTGGCAAAATCCTCTCCATTTAAAAAAACCACACCATCTCCAAACTGTCTGATTATTTTTTCCATAAGTACAGTCTTCCCTACACGTCGTGCACCCAATAGCAATACAACTTTTTGCGGTTTAATATCAGATAATATTTTATTTTCTAATTCACGTGGTAGCATACTATTATTATTTTCACACAGCAAATATAGCAAATTATTCAATCAATTGAAGATATTACGGGTAATTTATTCATTACGTTGAATATTTTACCGAACTTTATAGTTCTATAACTTTTTTTGTATCAAACAGATCGTGCTCTCCCATGTGTACATATCCCAACTGGTTGGTAACAAGCCGGGTGTTGCCAATGCTAAATTCCGGGACGTTAATATGATGATGCCCAAATACCCAATAGGCAATATCCGATGCTTCAATCAAATCAAACAGTTCAACAGCAAATGCCTCGTTCAGCACACTGCCTTTGTATTGCCGGGGGTAATTGAAAAACGTAGGGCAATGGTGCGTAAAAACAGCCGTTTTTTCATCCTTCTCGGCTTTTACCTCGGCTTTAATAAATGCCAGACTCTCTTTGTACAATTGGTTAAAACGTTCTACTGAAAAGCGAAATTCTTTGTGTCGGATTAAACGAAAATCATTCAGTCCTCTTTCTATCTGCCATTGATAACCCGGGCTAATGCTGCTCCAAAGTGTTGAAAAAAGAAGCTTTACACCTCTATGGATTGCGGTTGTGTTGTTTACTATAAACACATTGCTACGGATGGGTTCAAACAACACACCGCTCTTTTGAGTAATGTCAGAGTGGTAGTACTCATGATTGCCCGGCACCCAATAAGTTGTTTCAAAATGGTCACTCACGTAAGAGAAAAAATCTTTGTGCTTGTCCATTACCGCAAAAGGCACAATGTCGCCGGTCAACACCAATACATCCCCTACCGGTTGTAATGGATGCTGCCTTAAGTACTCCTTATTGGCAGGGAATTCTAAATGAAGGTCCGAGGCGTATTGGATGTTACATTTCATATGTACTAAGGTAGTATTTTAATTGGTATAAATATTGCATCTTGCAACCAAAATCACACAGACATGACAAAAAAAGGAAGCCTTTCAGATTCAGTACTTTTAACCAATGAGTATAAACGCAAATTTACATTATGGGAGCTGTACCGCTCCTTTGTTTTTGCTCCAAGAGCCGTATCAAAATTGATAGGTAACAACAAAACCAATCTGGTCGACCCCAATTTCATCAAGCGGTTACAATTGGCTGTTACTCAGGTGAACGGTTGCGCTGCCTGTTCTTATCAACATACACAAATGGCGCTGGAACAAGGTATGAGTAATGAGGAAATCAATAGCTTCTTAAGTGGAGGAAGTGATTTTATTGTAGTGGAAGAGGCAAAAGCCATCCTGTTTGCTCAACACTTTGCCGATTCTAGAGGCATCCCTCAAAAAAGCACTTATGAATCTATTGTGGAAGAATATGGCCAAAAAGAAGCCCTGATTATTCTTGCCGCATGCCAGACCATGATTGCCGGAAACATGTACGGAATCCCCTTTAGTGCATTTCTTTCAAGACTTAAAGGCAAAAAATACAAGGGCAGCACCTTGTTCTACGAACTGGCTATGCTTCTCTTAGGCTTTTTGCTTTTACCCCTGGCCATTATTCATGGATTCTTAAGGGCTTTAGTAGGATTGCCAAATGTAAAATTTGGTTCCACTCCCTAATAATCACACTTTAATGTGATTTTGTTGTTTGTTTTGACATTTAAATCTATATTTGTTGTCAAAATCACATTATAATGTTAGTCAAGCCACTTGGGAAAACAATAAAAGAAAGGAGAGAAGAGTTAAGCATAACGCAAGCTCACTTAGCTGAGTTGGCGGGAATCAGTATTAACACCCTCTATAAATTGGAACGAGGGCAAACCAATCCTTCATTACGTGTGTTAAACAAATTAGCTGATGTTTTAGGAATGGAACTCAAGCTAGAAGTGAAAAAAACATCATAAAGAGTGTAAATGAGAGCAGTAGAGGTATATCGTAGCGGCATATTGGCAGGAACACTGACAGAAGAAAGTCGTCATCAATTCGTATTTAGATATGATGACAATTACTTTACAGACGTAAGCAAACCGGCCATCAGCTTAACGCTTCCTAAAACAAAAAAGGAATACAGAAGTGAGTTTTTGTTCCCATTCTTCTTTAACATGCTTAGCGAAGGAGTAAACAGAAAATTACAAAGCACTCATTTACATATTGATGAAGATGATAGTTTTGGATTGCTAATGGCAACAGCACAAATCGATACCATTGGAGCAGTTACAGTAAAACCAATACCCGCAAAATGAACCCGAATGAAATAAAATACTGCCCGGGAACATTAGCCGAAGGCCACACAACTTATAGTCCAAGCTGTTTGCGAAATATGTTTAATGGCAGAAAGGTAAGTCATATATTACCTTATGAATATCCGCAGCATAGCGAAGAAGTAGCAGAGCTGTTTTTGGAAAACCGTAAACGTATATCTATATCGGGCGTTCAGGAGAAGTTAAGTTTTATTCTTGAAAAAAACACGTTACGCTTGACCAAAGAAGGGGAACAGGGGACGTATATTCTTAAACCCATACCAAGAGATTTAAAAAAAGTTGATCAGGTTCCGGCAAACGAGCATCTAACCATGCAAATTGCAAAGCAAATTTATGGGATACATACGGCCGAAAATGCCTTGATATTTTTTAAAGACGGTTCACCTGCGTACATCACAAAACGATTTGATGTGAAAAAAGATGGAGGCAAATGGGGAAAAGAAGATCTGGCAACCCTGGCCGGTAAAACCACAGACAACGCAGGGGCTAATTTTAAATATGAATACAGCTATGAAGAGATTGGCAGACTCATACAGAAATTTGTTCCGGCATGGAAAATAGAAATAGAGAAATATTTCTCATTGGTTGTCTTCAATTTTCTATTCTCAAATGGCGATGCACACTTAAAAAATTTCTCTTTATTGGAATCCTCACAAGGCGATTACTTACTCAGCCCGGCTTATGATTTAATCAATACAAGACTACATGTGGACGATTCTGATTTTGCATTAGATAAAGGTCTATTTGCAGATAGTGTTAGACACCCCTCAAAAGCCGATTTCATTGAATTAGCTAAAAGAATGGGGGTTATTGAACCTAGAATCGAGAAATTGCTGAATCCTTTCTTAAAACAACAGCCATTAGTAGAGACTCTGGCAAATCGTTCATTTTTAAGCCCGGCTAATAAACGTGGCTACTTACTAATGTATAACACTAGAAGGAACTTCTTAAACAGATGATGAAAAAAACAAACGAGTTGCCGCACAAACAAAACATCCCTTTTATCAGGAATTGAAGGAATAGGTCCTGCTGTTGGTGCATTCATTGCTTGTGCCTATTTGGAAACTACATTGGCTTATAACTTAAGCCTTACCGTTTTATAATACAGAATCAATGCCAGCGGAGCATACACTGCAAAAATCAGCAAGCCGCCCCAAATGGGAGGGTTAACCCAATTTAGAATAATAATCAGACCAAACACCAAAGCTAAAGAAGTAGGAATACTCATAGCGGCATCTACTTTGATGGTACTGTTGCAATTAGGGCACTTCCATTGTGATAAAGTCCCCCCTGTTATAACGTGATGAAATTTCTGTTTATGACTACAGTTGGGGCATATAAAAGTTTTTGTCTTCATAATATGCAAATTTTCAGCATGTTGTACTTAAAACAATTCATCATAAGTAATCCCTCCGGTGAGTAGTTTTACTCAGTGCTTTGAGCAAAACTACTCAATATTTGGTGATTTTAAATAAAACCCCTACATTTGTGCAAAATAGAAATCTTATTTATGATATGCACGATTTGCTGAGTAGAAGTATAGAATCTTTTGTCAAAGAGAACCTAAGCATATTCCCCGCCGTTGCCATTTTAGGACCCAGACAATGCGGGAAATCCACTTTGATAAAAATGCTCTATCAGAATTCAGATGCTTATTTATATTTAGACCTCCAAAATTTAGAAGATCTGAATAAACTCAAAGAGCCTTTGTTATTCTTTCGGGCTAATCAGGACGTAACCATTTGTTTGGACGAAATCCAATTAGCACCCGAACTGTTTTCTGTACTCAGAAGCGAAATAGACCGTTACCGTCACCCGGGAAGATTTATTTTACTTGGATCTGCTTCCCAAGATCTTATTCAAAAAACGTCAGAATCGTTAGCCGGAAGAATCGGTCTTATTGAACTCACGCCCTTTACAATTACGGAAGCAGAACAAAGCACACCTTTTGATTTACATACCTTTTGGCTTCGTGGAGGGTATCCGGATAGTTACCTGGCAACATCAGACCGGGGAAGTATACTTTGGAGAGAAAACTTCCTTAGAACATATGTGGAAAGGGACATTCCGCAGCTCGGCTTTCAAATTCCAGCCTTGCAACTACGTCGTTTGCTAACGATGTGTGCACACAGTCAGGGACAACTTCTGAATTCGTCCAGGTTAGGTGAATCGTTAGGAGTAACCTATCAAACGGTTCGTCGCTACATAGATCTGATGGAGCAAACTTTTGTTATCCGCTCTTTACCTCCATTTGAAAAAAACGTTAAAAAACGTCTTGTTAAGTCTCCTAAAATCTATGTGCGAGACAGCGGTCTGCTACATAGACTGCTCCAAATAGATGATTTTAATTCTCTTATGGGACATCCTGTTTTTGGTGCATCATGGGAAGGTTTTGTAATTGAAAACATCATGTCATCATTAAGGGATTGTAAGTTTACTTTTTATCGCAGTGCTACGGGAGACGAATTAGATTTGCTTATTGAGAAAGGCAGCACAACAATAGCCATAGAGTGCAAAGCATCAACAGCACCTCAGGTAACCAAAGGCTTTTGGAATGCTCTGGAAATTACAAAACCGGATAAAACATACATTATTGCACCCGTACCGGTACCTTATTCCTATAAAAAAGATATAGAAGTTTGCGGATTAAGCGATTTTTTGACTACTCACGCGACGTACTAATCCTCGAGTGCAACGCACTCAATTTAACTCCTATCATTTACAATGCAAGCTATTTGTCATTGTCAATGCAAACCCTTATCTTTGATGGCAAAGAAGGAGTATTATGATACTGTTATCAGAACTTAAGGCAGTTATAGCTCACCAACGTGAGAAAATAAAAACCCTGGAAAGCCACCCACGCCAACTGTTACAAGAGCTGCAAATTGTAGATAATTTTGCGCTTATTATATCAGGCATACGTCGCTGCGGTAAGAGTACTCTATTGTCGCAACTAATCAATCAACAAAATAGCGACTGGCTATACCTTAATTTTGACACTCCACGGCTATACAATTTCGAGTTCAATGACTTACGCCTGCTTGACCAAATCATAGAGGAAAAGAATATTAAAACTCTCTATTTTGATGAAATACAGTTCCTGGACCGATGGGAGATCTATGTACGTGGAAAACTTGACGAAGGCTACCACGTAGTTGTTACCGGTTCCAATGCTTCTATGCTTAGCCGTGAACTGGGTACAAAACTCACCGGACGCCACATCACGAAAGAATTGTTCCCTTTCTCCTATAACGAATACTGCACATACAAAAATTTAGAATTCAACAATCAATCACTACGCAGCTACCTTGAAATAGGCGGTATGCCTCAATACATACAGACGGGTTATACTGAAATACTACAATTGCTCGTTAACGATATCCTATATAGAGACATTGCCGTACGCCATAATATACGTGACGAGCGCCCTCTACGCCATCTACTCATGTTTCTTGTAGCCAACATAGGCAACCTTATATCTGCCAATAACCTCAAGTCGCTGGCAGGCGTTAAAAGTACCAATACCATACTTGGATATCTCAACTTTTTAGAGGCAAGCTATCTTATACAACTTATGCCACGCTTTAGTTATTCCTATCGCGTACAGCAAGTCAATCCCCGCAAAATTTATTTCATTGATAATGGCATACAGGCTGCCATCTCTCCTTCTTTTACTCCCGACTGGGGACGAAGATTGGAAAACATGGTTTTCTGGGAACTGCGACGTCTTGACTTTGAGCTTTACTACTACAAAGACAACGCTGAGTGCGATTTTGTGGTTATGCACAAGGGGGTTCCGCATACCCTTATACAGGTATGCTGTGAACTCAATAATGACAATATGCATCGAGAAGTGGAAGGGATAAAAGAAGCAATGGAGTTTTTCAAAATGGAGCAGGGATATATCCTAACGCTTGACCAGCATGACACTATTGTCATCGCTAATAAAACAATAAAAGTACTGCCGGTGTACGAATTAAGTGCGCTGTTTGAATAAAGCAAACATTTTACTCAAAGCGCTGAAAACTTTTTCTTATCCAATAATAAATAATAACTGTCTTTGTTACCGTCGTAACTGTTACCCTTAATAATTCAATCCAAAAGCCCAAAGTGGAATCACATTGCGATAACCATCAATTACAAAATCAGCTTTTTTTGAAGAAATCATTTCATTATTTACCCGCATTTGATTAAAAAAGAAGGTCTCTCGCATATTTCCGATATTTGATTTATCTCCAACCAGATTGAAAATGCACAACACATTCAGCAATTATTCCACAAAATGCTCATCAAGATGTGCAAAGTTCAATAAGTCGCTAAAGGATTTGCAAGGCATTAATTCTGAAATTCCATCCTATCCGCCAACTGTAAAAAATAGTCAGTTGACCATATTTCTAACTCTTCGGGATTTTGAATAAAAGGCAACACATCTTTTCTAACCAGTTCTATATCTGTATCGGCCAGCCGTCCTTTTAATGTATCTATAAATTGTTTGCGATTCATTTCAATTCCATTAAACTGCTTGATTCGTTCCTGCAGGTGATTAAAATTAAGCTTTATTCCCTTTCTGATGTACCATTCAAAATCGTACCAATCACGTCCTTTGACTCGATGCTTCCATTTTCGGTAAACAAGAGCGTGTATTTTGCCGGCGAATAAATCGGGAAGAACAAAACAACGTGTCATAAAAGAATAAGGGAGCAATAACAACTTCTGCTCGGTATCGAATTTCATCGGGGGATCCACATCCACTTCAATCTTTATTTTGATTGTTTTCTCCGTCCTAAATTCTAAATCAAACACTGCGGTATTTTCTTTATCTTTTTTTGAAAGAACCACTTCTTTGCCTGCAGCTTGAAATTCATGGATGATAGAAGAAAAATAGTTTTCCAGGTTGAAACCAACATCAGGAGTGATCAACGAAAAATCCATATCTTCCGAAAAGCGTTTCATACCATGAAAGATACGCAAACAGGTACCACCGTAAAATGCTGCTTTATTGAAAAAACCGCCACGATAAAGTCCGGCTAGGATTATTTCTTGCATCACTTCATACGTTGCATTTCTTTTATTT
>MTBK01240419.1_pt1 | contig 18897 bp, 21 predicted proteins | sample 1535981 | NCBI WGS metagenome assembly MTBK01 (sample SAMN06109225, study PRJNA356200) | anaerobic digester metagenome | isolation source: biogas reactors fed with pig manure or primary and secondary sludge | place: Spain | collected 2016-06-30 | reverse complement strand
CTTCGGGCAGCGCAGCGGGTTCCCGGCCCCTGCTGAGGCGCCAGGCGTTGTAGCCGGCGAGAGTCCCGGTAACGATGGCTTCGGTATGGCCCAGGTTCAACCCCGCTCTTTCGCCGGCGACAAAGAGATTCTCCAGCGGGGGGACCAGCAGCCGCCGGTCGCGCTCGATGATCCCGCTGAAGCGGATCGAATTTCCCCGGCTCCCCCCGAGGGGATCGCGAAAGATAGCCCTCTCAAAACCCTCCAGGCGGCGCAGAACTGGCAGCGGCAGATACGGCACCATCATCTTGATCGCTCCGGTATCCAGCAGAATCAGGTTGTGGGCGTACGTTTCAGAACTGTACTGGCGGCAGGCTTTGATCTGCAGCATTAGCTCGTTTTGGGCACTGAGGATCTCCAGGGGCAGCGGGATCACGATGAGCCCCTTCTCCCTGACTTCGGCCAGCAGCCGCTCGTCGAGCGAGCCGGGCTCGATCTCACAGGAGCCGCTGAAATAGCCGGGGTCCCCGCTCCGGCGGAGAATTTTCCTTTCGGCTGCTCCCGCCTTCACCGCCAGGCTCACCCGGGGACCGAAAGTGGGACAGCGGTAGATACACATGGCGCAACCGTTGCCGTAGCGACGGCAATTGCCCGGCGGACCGGCTGTTCCGGTGGCGTCGACAAAGAAATCCCCTTTGAGCAGCTCCGGCTGCTCCCTCTTGGCAGCGATGGCGACAGCCTCGATCCTGTTGCCGCAGATTACCGCATCGACGGCGCGGCACTGCCGGAGCAGCCTGACCCCGTAACGCCGCAGGAGCTGCTCCACGGGCAGCTCCACTTTCTCGACATCGTAGAGCGAAGCATGGCGGTGGCCGGGAAAATCGAGACCGGTATGCCGCGCTGCCGCATCGGTTACCTCGATCAGCTCTCCCGCCCCCATCAGCTTCAGCTCCTCGGCGGCGGTGAAGCGGCCGTTATTGCGCATAATCCCCCCCACCAACCCGGAGGCGAGGAGGCGATCCGTTCGCTCCACCAGGGTCACCTTCAACCCTTTTCTGGCCGCCGCCAGCGCCGCGGCGCAGCCGGCCCAGCCGCCGCCCACCACGATCAGTTTCCCCACTTGTTACCACCGCCTTCATGCAGAAAGTTAACTGAAAAGCACCCGACAGACGAGGACCGCCGCGATAAAGCCGCCCAGATCCGCCAGCAAACCTGTGGGCAGAGCATGGCGGCTGCGATAGATCCCGACGGCGCCGAAGTAAACGGTGAGCACGTAGAGCGTGGTCTCGGTGCTGCCGATCATGGTCGAAGCAATCCGCCCGATGAGAGAATCGGCCCCCCGGCGGGCCATGATATCCGCCCCTAGCGCCAGGGAAGCGCTGCCGGAGAGGGGGCGCATCAGCGCCAGCGGCAGCAGCTCCACCGGAATCCGCAAGCGCTCCAGAAGGGGGCCCAGGGCCCGGGCTGCCAGCTCCATCGCCCCGGATTCCTGAAACAGGGTGATCGCCACCAGCATCGCTACCAGGTACGGAATCAGGCGCACTGAGATGGCAAAACCCTCGGCGGCCCCCTCGATAAAGCGATCGAACAGATTGACCCCGCGGCGCAGGGAGCCCACAATCGCCACTACGATCAAGATGGGAATCAGCCAGATAGCGATCTTCCCGGCGAGCTGAGACAGGCTCATCGCTTCAGCTTCTTTCGCAGAAGGCGATCCGCCAGCAGCGCCACCGCTGTCGAGCAGAGCGTCGCCGCGATGGTGCTGCCCAAAATATCGGCGGGATTGACTGCCCCCGCCGCCGCCCGCAAGGCCATCACCGTCGTCGGAATGAGAGTAACACTCGACGTGTTCAGCGCCAGAAAGGTGCACATCTCATCGGAGGCGCTCCGGCCATTCGGGTTGATTTTCTGCATCTCCTCCATCGCCTTGATCCCAAAAGGGGTCGCCGCATTGCCCAGCCCCAGGATATTGGCACTCAGGTTCATCAAAATGGCGTTCATCGCCGGACTATCCGCCGGCACCCGCGGAAAGAGCAGCCTGGCCGGGAGCCTCAGCAGGCGGTTGAGCCAGCCGATAATCCCTGAAGATTCCAAAAGTTTCATCATGCCCAGCCAAAACGTCATCGTCCCGATCAGCCCAAAAGCGATCTTGACCCCGCGCTCGGAGGCAGCAAATATCGCCGGAGTGATCACCGCCATATCGCCGCGCAGCGCTGCAGTCAGTACCGCAATACAGATCAGCGCCGCCCAGAGATAACCGATCAAGCCGTCACCCCCTGTGCAGTAAACAGCCAAACAGTTGCTTCAGATAACCGAACAAGCTTTTCCTGGCAACAGGCCGCCCGGCACAGAGCCCAGCCCGACCCAGCAGCTGACCGTCGAGATAAACCTCTATCGCACCCACCTTCTCCCCGGCCGCCAGCGGCGCCATAAGGGGTTCATCAACGATAATGCGGTAGCGGAGCAGTTCTTTTTCACCCGGCCCAAGGGCCAGGAAGAGATCTTCGCTCAGGGCGGCGGCGACCCGCGAGCAACCCTTGTTTACCTTCGCGGTGCAGACAACGTCATTGCGGGCAAATATTTTCTGGTGTTTATAGTGCTGGAATCCGTAATCGAGGAGCGCAGCGGCATCCTCCCACATCTGCGGTGCATCAAGGAGCACACAGACAAGCTGCCACCCGTTGCGCGTGGCCGAGCCGGCGAAACAGCGGCCCGCCTCCCTCGTCCAGCCGGTCTTGACCCCGTCGCCTCCGGGATAAAGCTCCAGCAGCCGGTTCTGATTGCTCATGATCCGATCCCAGGGCTGCCCGGGCCAGGAGATGGTGCAGACAGGGGTGGAGACAATCTCGCGGAAACGGCTGTTGTCCAGCGCCGCACAGGCGATCAGACCCTGGTCATAGGCGGTGCTGTATTGCCCTTCACCGGGCAGGCCGTGCGGATTGATGTAGCAGGTGTTCTTCGCCCCCAGAGCCAGAGCCCGCTCGTTCATCAGCTCGACAAACTGTGCCCCCGTCCCCCCAACATGGCCGGCGATAACCGCGGCGGCATCGTTGCCCGAGCGCAGCATCAATCCGTAAAGCAGCTCGCCCAGGGTCTTGATTTCACCCTCTTCCAGCCAGATCGAAGAGCCCTCTGTCTCCGCGGCCTGCCGGCTGACCTTGATGCGCTCCTCTTCGCTGCCGCGCTCAAGGGCCAGCAGCGCCGTGATGATCTTTGTCGTCGAAGCGATGGGCAGGCGGCGGTGCTCATCTTTTTTCCAGAGAACCCTCCTGCTGGCGCGGTCCATCAATATTGCCGACCGGGCGCTTATTTCAGGCTCCTCCACCGCTACCGCCGGGACATGAAACAAGACTGTCAACAGCCAGACTCCGATGAGGATAGCCCGCCGCATTCTTAGCATGATCCCCGCTCCCGGATAAGTCGTGTGCCGGTATTGTTCATAAATATTCCCGGCGGGGCAACTTTATGTTTTTCCCGTGAAGATGGTTCCTGCACTTAGCGGTAGCGACCTCGTTCCGGTTCCTCCATCTCCGCATCGCGTCTGTCACCGCGGCGGTTAAGAAGCTCCTGGATCTTCTCCACCATCTGCGGGGCCAGATCGATGAGGCGGTCAAAGACGGCGTTGCGGTCCACCGGCAAAAGACGCACCTGTCCCTGACCGGCCACCAGAAAAGCAACGGGTTGGACCATAACCCCGCCGCCGCTGCCCCCGCCAAAGGGGTGGCTCTCGCGGCTGTCGCGGCTGCCTGCGGGGTGGCGGTCAAACTCGGTGCCTCCGGCGGCAAACCCGAAGGAAACCCTGGCCACAGGAATGATCACACCGCCATCCGGTGTCTCCACGGCATCACCGACGATCTTGTTCACATCGACCATCTCTTTCAAGTTTTCCATAGCTGTTTTCATAAGGCTTTCAATAGGATGATGCTCCATCGTTCATACCTCCTGTTATTTAATCGCACGCCAAAACTTCAAGCAACTGTAGAGCGAAAGAGACAACTCACCCTCCCAGCTCATGCGCAAACCTGCCGGGCTCCAGAGAGGCAGCACCTTAACACGCGGCCGGGCCGCCACTGTAAAGTATTGATGAAGCAGGCCGGTGATCATCCCCCCCGCCGCCCAGATCCCTCCCGCCGCCAGACCGGTCCAGGCCGGCTCACCCCAGCCCCAGGAGAGCTCCAGATCAAAGCGAGACCAGGTGATCTCTTTCAGGAGAGGGCCCACCTGACCGATAGTCTGATGCATACTGGAGCGGCTCTCCCGGTGAAGAAGGCTTTTCCACCAACCCGCCCCCTGCTCTTCCCCCGACGGGAGCTCCCTCTGCAGAAATCCCGCGGGCAGCAACCGTCCGATGAGAGGATAGATGCGGCTTCTCTTTTCTCCTTGTTCATCCTCCCCCTGTTCGTAGCAAAGTGCAAGAAAACCCAATTTCAGCTGCAGGCGGAGCTGATCGGTTTTATTTTCTCTTAGATAACGCCCGAATATGCGCAGCTTCATCAGCTGCAGGGCCAGTCCAAGAAGCAGCAGCACACTCAAGACAACCGACAGCAACCAGGCCCACCAGGGCATCTCCGCTCCCCCCCACTCTTCAAACAGGGCTGGGGGAAACCTCCCCCCGCCAAACAAAGGTGCTGCAAATTTTTCTTGCAGCAATTCCCGTTTTCAGGAAAAGATCGCCGAACTTATCTTTCATTTTAGCCTGGGTAATCTGCTTCGCTTTTGTCAGACGGCGGTCGCGTCACTGGAAGGATTCCGCCGGGAACAAACCCAATAATCCCGGGGCCTCCTGTTGTCAGATTTCTGGAACAGCCGCTTCACCCAGGTGCAAATCCATGGCGGAATTGCTTGATCTTTCCTGGCACCATTCTACCACACGATACATTGAAAAGCTTGCCCCTACAGGCAACCGCCCCCTCCGGGGACCTCTCCCTCTTCCCTAATACTTTGCCCTCTATTGGAAATATAACGCAACCAAATAAAAATACACCACAGGGACGGAGCTCCCGGTGCATTTAGGTCATGGCACATTTTTGTCATCCTGAGGACGCAGTCCGAAGGATCTGCAGTACAGCGCTTTCTTTTAAGTTGCCCTATGCTTTTACTAGCCCAGCGGGGGAGTACAAAGCAAAATGGGTCCATGATGCGGCAGCAACGTTGTAGATGCTTCGCTACGCTCAGCATGACAGCGGTGGACGGACGTTTCAGGAGTGAGTCAAAGGCTACGTCCCCTTGACTCAAGATGCTTCGCTACGCTCAGCATGACAGCAGTGGCGGGACCTCCCCCGTGGTACGAAAGTGAGCCAGGAGATCCGTCCCCGTGGCTCACCCGGTGCATTTAGGTCATGGCACATTTTTGTCATCTTGAGGACGCAGTCCGAAGGATCTGCGGTACAACGCTTTCTTTAAAGTTGCCCTATGCTTTTTCTAGCCCGGCGGGGGAGGACAAAGCGAAATGCGTCCGCGATGCGTCAGTAACGTTGTAGATGCTTCGCTACGCTCAGCATGACAGAAGAGGCGGCCCTCCCCCGTGGCAAAAAAATGAGCCGGAGATCCATCCCTGTGGCTCACAAAGCAAAATGCGTCCGTGACGCGGCAGTAACGTTATAGATGCTTCGCTACGCTCAGCATGACAGCGGTGGACGGATTTCGTTTCAGGAGTGAGTCAAAGGCTACGTCCCCTTGACTCAGATGCTTCGCTGCGCTCAGCATGACAGAGGAGGCCGGACCTACCCCATGGCACAAAAGTGAGCCAGGAGATCCGTCCCCGTGGCTCATACCCCATGGCACAAAAGTGAGCCGGGAGATCCGTCCCCGTGGCTCATCTGCGGGGGGCTAGTAAGTGTGGCTGAGTTAATCCTCCAGGGGGGGCAGTTCTTCGAGTTCGTTTAGGCCGAAATATCTCAAAAAATCGGGGGTCGTGGCGTAGATCAGGGGTCGGCCGGGGCTCTCTTTACGCCCGCAGACCCGAATCAGTTTGCGCTTCAGCAGATTTTGCAGAATATGCTCGCAGCGAACTCCCCGGATCGCCTCCATCTCCGGGCGGGTCAGCGGCTGCCGGTAAGCGATGATGGCCAGAGTTTCGAGAGCGGCGCTGGAAAGATGCCCCGACTCCTCATCGCCCACCGCCTGCTCCAGATGCGGAGCCAGCTCCGGAGCGGTGCCCATCTGGTAGCCTCCGGCGATCTCAAAAATACGCAGTCCGCGGCGCTGTTCAGTGAGCTCCTCCTGCAGCTCCTGGAGCAGCTCCTGCGCCTCTTCCGCCGCGATACCGGTACCGGCGGCGATCTTTTTGACCCTGACCGGCTCCTCCGATAAAAAGAGAAGCGCTTCAATGATCGCTTTCAACTCTTCTCTGGACAAGTTCACACCTCTTTTTCTACTGGCGCCACCAGAATCGGCCCGAAAGGACGATCCTGCAGCAATTTTACCTTTCGCCGGCGGGTCAGGTCAAGGAGGGAGATTAAAGTGAGCAGGATTTCCCGCAGCCCCTCTTTTTTCAAAAATGAGCTGAACGGAAGCACCTCCCCCGACTTCTCCAGCAGGGAGCAGATATATTCGCTGCGGTCATCTGTCGGCATATCGTCGAAAATCTCGATCTGAGGGACGACAGAATATGCCGCTGCCACCGCCTCAAAGCGGTTCATGATCTCGCCCAACAGATGGGCCCCCTCCCAGTAGGTATAATATGATTCCTGCCGCTGCCGTTCTGAGATGAGCAGATACTTCTCCTTCGCTCCGGTGGAGCGGAGAAAAACCATCTGCTGCTCGGCGGCTTTCTCCCTGAAAAATTCAGCCGCCTTTTTGAAACGGCGGTACTCCTCCAGCCGCTCGAAGAGCTCTTCGGGACTGTTAAACTGATAGAGCGCCTCCTCGTCCTCCTCCTCGGACGAGACCGGCTGCGGCAGGAGCAGCTTCGATTTCAGCCGCAGCAGCGTCGCCGCCATGACCAAAAATTCGCTGGCGACATCGAGGTTCAGCTCCCGCATCGATTGAAGGTACTGCAGATATTGTTCTGTAATCTCGGCGATGGAAACAGCCCAGATATCGAGCTCATCTTTCTTGATCAGGTGAAACAGAAGATCAAAGGGCCCCTCAAAGACAGGCAGTTTGATCGTATAGCCGCCGGGCGAGGACATTTACAGCCCCATCGCTCCGCGCACTGCCTCGAGAGTGGCGCGGGCTTCCTTTCCGGCTCTCTTCTCTCCCTCGAGAAGAACCTCTTCCAGATAGGCCGGTTGCTGCTCCAGCAAACGCCTTTTTTCATGCAGCGGCGCCATCATTTCGATGAGCTTGCGGGCGGCGATCTCCTTGCAGCCGACGCAGCCGATCCCCGCCGTGCGGCAGGCTTCCCCAAGCTGCTCCGCTTCCGCCGGATTGAAGATCTCCTGGAAGCGGTAAACGGTGCAGACCTCGGGCCGTCCGGGATCATTTTTCCGCACCCTCTGCGGATCGGTGATCATCCGGCGAACCTTTTCCCGAATCGTTTCCGGAGGATCGGAAAGAGCGATGTAGTTGTCGTAACTTTTGCTCATTTTGCGGCTGTCGATCCCCGGAAGCAGGGGATATTTCCCCAGCAGCGCCTCCGGCTCGGGCAGGGTCGCGCCGTAAAGATAATTAAAGCGGCGGGCGACCTCGCGGGTAATCTCCAGGTGCGGCAGCTGATCTTCGCCCACGGGAACGGCGTCGGCGCGGTAAGCCAGAATATCGGCAGCCTGCAGCAGGGGATAGCCCAGAAAACCGTAATTGTTGATCTCTTTGCCCTCCAGCTCCCGCAGCTGCTCCTTGAAGGTGGGACAGCGCTCCAGCCAGGAGATGGGCGTGATCATCGCCAGAAGCAGGAAAAGCTCGGCATGCTCCTTAACCCGGGACTGGCGAAAAAGAACCGCCTTTTCCGGATCGAGCCCGGCGCTGAGCCAGTCGAGGAGCATCTCCCGGCTGCTCCCGGCGACCTCATGGGCTTCGGCGTAGCCCGTCGTCAGGGCGTGCCAGTCGGCAATAAAATAGTAGCAGCGGTAGCTCTCCTGCAGCTCTTTCCAGTTCTGCAAAGCGCCGATATAGTTGCCCAGATGCAACTTGCCGCTGGGGCGCGCCCCGCTGACAATAGTTTGTTTACTTGTGGAAATTTCTTCAGCCATATTTTTCACCCCACACTTATGGTAAACCGAGGATCAGTAGAACCAGAGCCTGCATCCCCACCCTGACGGCATTGAATACGGGCCAGATGATCCGGCCAATCGCCCCGCTGAAGATGAGCAAAATCAGCAGAACCGGAGCATACGGCTCGATACGCCTGAGCAGAGCGGCGGCCCCCGCGGGAGCCAGGGCAGCCAGGATCTTGGAGCCGTCCAAGGGGGGGATCGGAATCAGGTTAAATACCCCCAGAAGAATATTGTAGATCACCAACATATTGAAGAACTGAAGGTAAAGCGGCCAATGAACCCCCAGCCGCGCCGGCAAAAAGAAAAGAAAAAGGCTCAGCAGGGCCAGGGCAAAATTGGCCAGCGGCCCGGCAAAGGAAACCCAGAGCATCCCGGAACGATAATCGCGAAAATTGTACGGATTGATCGGCACCGGTTTGGCCCAGCCGAAGCCGAAAAGGAGCAGGGTCACCGTCCCGAGGGGATCGAGATGGCGGAGGGGGTTTAGACTCAGGCGGCCCATGCTTGCCGCGGTGGCATCTCCAAACTCGTAGGCGACCCGGCCGTGAGCATACTCGTGAACGGTGATCGCGAGCAGCAAAGCGGGAATCCGCCAGAATATATCGAGGACGCTTTCCGGAAAGATCGACTACCCCTCCCCTCGCAGGTATGCCTTGACAAAAGCAAGCTCTTCCTCTTCGCTGCGCACCCGCCCGTCGAGCACCGCCCCTCGCAACTCGGCGATGATCTCGCCGTAGACGGGGCCGGGTTCCAGACCGAGCTGTTTTAAGGTGCCTCCGCGAAGCCGCGGGCGCACATACTGCAGGCTCTCCCGGTACAGCCTGATATTATCCTTCACCGCCCTGCTGGCAGCCAGCGCATCGAGCAGCAGCAGCGCCTCGGGGCAGAGGGGATCAAGGCGGTTGACCAAGACGGCGGGGCGAATCTCCCGCCCGGCCTCTTCGAGTTCCCGCAGCAGCGGGGGAACCGCTTCGCTCCCCTGCAGCACCGCCGCCGCCCGCCGCCGCGACAGGCCCAGCCGCCTGATGATCGCCAGGCGGTCATGCGGCGCCATCTCCATGAGGAGCCCGCCCAGATAGACCAGCTCTTCTTCAGGACGGCGGCTCCATTCCCGCCGCCGGGCCCCCGCCAGGGTCTCGCCGATGCGGTTCAGGCGCTGCCAGAGGGCCTCATCGGGATAAAGGCGGGGGTAGATGAAGCCGAGCGCGCCCAGCTCGTGCAGCCGCATCAGAACGGCGGGGGGATCTTCCTCCGCATAGATCAGGCTGACCTCCTGAGCGAGCCGGCTGCGGCTGACTTTCTCCAGAAGGCGGCTCTGCAGCGCCTTGCCGATGAGCTCGGCGGTCTTCTCCTCAATCCGGAAGCCGAAGCGCTGTTCGAAGCGGACCGCCCGCAGCAGCCGCAACGGATCGTCGACAAAGCTGAGGTGGTAGAGAGTCCGGATCACGCCGTCGTGAAGATCCTGCCGCCCGCCGAAAAAGTCGTACAGCTCCCCGTATGATTCGGGGAGAAGCGAGCAGGCCAGCGTATTGATCGAAAAATCACGGCGGTAGAGATCGCGCTTGAGACTGCTGCTCCCACTCACCTGCGGCAGCGCCGCCGGGGCGGCGTAGAGCTCCACCCGGGCGGTGGCGAAATCGAGGCGGAGGCCGTTCTCCAAAAATATCGAGGCGGTGCCGAAGCGCTCGAAGATCTTCAGCTTGCCGCCGAGGTATTTGTTTATCCCGCTGGCAAAGCTGACGGCATCGGGAATGACCACAAAATCGAGATCGCGGGCCGGTTCCCGCCCCAGAAGCAGATCGCGCACCGTCCCCCCCACCAGATATACGGCCGCCTCCATCAGGGAGGCCCGCTGCCCGATGAGCATGAGCAGGCTTTGCCAGCGCGCCGGCAGGGCCTCTTTGATCAGTCCCGCCGCACTCTCCATCTCCGCCGGCGGAGGGCTCTGCAGGAGGCTCCCCCGGGGCAGCGCCGCCGGAGGGCGCCGATCGAGACGGTACGCATAGTGCAGCAGATCGACCGGTGAAACCACCCCCACCGGTTCGTTTTTCCCGTTGACCAGCACAACCCGCTCCGCTCTCTTCTCGACGAAGATCCGGCGCAGCGCCGTGGCGGAGATCTCCGCTCCGGCGGTCACGGCGGGCTTCATCAGTCCGCGCACCGGAGCATCATCGAGACCGCTGCGCAGGGCCCGGTGCAGCTCCCGCCGCGAGATCATCCCGGCCACCCGACCCTCGCTGAGGACCGGTCCGGCGCAGTATCCTCTCTCTTCAAAATATTCATCGGCGGCGGCCACGGTGACGCCCTCATCGACGGCGGCCACGGGAGCCGAAGCGATCTGCAGCACTGTAACCGGAGGCGGCAGATGCCTCTCCAGAAGCTCTAACAGCCGCTCATTGACGGCAAAGAGCGCTTCACCCTCCAGCAGCGCCGCCGCCTCGCGGCGGCCTCCGGCAGCCCCAAGCGGTGCCAGAAGAAGCTCCAGATCGAGTTCGTCCGCAACAGTGCGGGCCGTCAGGGAGACGGCGCCGTCCAGCTCGACGAGAGTTACCGCCAGGTCGAGCTCTTCGATCTCCTGCAGCCGCCGCAGCAGCACCGGGGCGCCCTGCAGATACTCCTCTGCGGGGACGGCGGTGACGAGGAGGCGCCGCCCGGCGATGTCGTAAAGCTTGCTCTTGCGGAAAAGCGTCTCCAGAAGCCCTCTCCGGGATCCCCCCGGGGGGACGTGCAGATACTCCTGGAGCAGCGAGGCATCGATGCCCTGCTCCCAGAGGAAAGCGGCGGCGGCGGCATCGCGCGGGGTGGTCCCGGCGCCGCCCAGCGAAGAGGTGCTGTCGTAGATCCCCAGAAGGTGGAGCAGCGCTTCCACCTCGTCCAGCGGAAGCGACAGGCGGCGGATCTGCTCAATTAGCAGGGTCACCGTTGCCCCCACCTCCCCGACAAAGAGCTCCTCCCCCCCGATATCATCGGGAGAGGCGGGGTGATGATCGAAGATATGGACCGCTCCGGCCCGCTCCAGCAGGGGCAGACGGCTCCCCAGGCGGCTCTTCCGCCGGGTATTGACGACAACAACAGTCCCGGCTGAAGGCGGCGCCTCCGCCCCGCTGACAGTTTTCAGCGGCAGCCTGTCACCGTGCCGTTCCCAGAAGAGCGCCGCAGCGGGGGCCAGCTTATCCGGGAAAAGAACTCGGCTTTCCGGATACAGCTTTGCCGCCGCCGCCAGGGCCGCCAGGGCCCCGAAACCGGCCTGATCATGGGTCACTATAATCGTCAAAGAGGCTAACCACCGTTACATTTATTGTCTAAAGCGTGATCGATCTGCTAGATTATATCACAAAGCATTAGTCATTTGTTGGAATCTCCTCTCCCGCCCCGGCCTTCCGGATCGCCCCCGCTCAACAAAAAAGGCCTCACCCCGCCGAGCCTCTCCGCACCCCCGGATCGCACTCCTCTGCCGCCGGACGCTCCTCTTCCCCGCAGCGGCGGGCTCCGCTAAAGCGCGGAGCCAGCAGGGGCAGCAGACAAAATCAACACTCCCGGGCGGCCGGTCAGCGCTTCCCGCCCGTGCGATCGCTGTCTTTGGTCCGCAGAAAGTCGGGACGGTAGAGCTGCAGCGGGATGGGACGGCGGTAGAAGACGATGGAAAGGGCCTTCAGATTCAGAGGCACGAGCGGCCAGAGATAGGGGAAACCAAAAGATCTTGTGGTCAGGAGCCGCAGCAAAACCAGGGCAAACCCGATGAGCATCCCCGGCAGGCGCAGCAGCCCGGTCAGCAGGATCAGGAAAAAGAGAACAACCCGGTTGGCCATACTCAGCTCCCAGCTTGGATTTGAAAAGACGCCCAGGGCCACCAGCCCGGTATAGAGCAGGACCTCCGGGGTGAAGAAGCCGACCTCAACGGCGATCTGCCCGATGAGCAGGGCGCCGACCAGGCCGAGCGCCGTGGCAAAAGGGGAGGGCGTGTGGATGCTGGCCAGGCGCACCAGGTCGAGCCCGAAATGGGCAAAGATGAACTGCAGATAGAGGGGGATGCTCGCCTGATCCTTCGGGCCGATAAATTTCAACCCCTCGGGGAGATAGCGCCCCTCCATCGCCAGCAGCAGCCACAGGGGGATCAGCAGAAAGGAGAGAGCCACCCCGATGGAGCGGACCCAGCGAATATAGGTGCCGACAACGGGATTTTGCCTGAACTCCTCGGCATGCTGCAGCAGGTGAAAGAAAGTGACCGGAACGATCATCACCGAGGGGGAGGTGTCGACGATGATGATGACATGGCCCTCGAGGAGATGCGTCGCCGCCACATCGGGCCGCTCGGTGTAGCGGATGACGGGAAAGGGGTTCCAAAAAGAGTGGGTGATAAATTCCTCGACGGTTTTTTCGGCCATGGGCAGGGCATCGATATCGATCTTCTCGATGCGGGCGCGGACGTCGTTCACGATTTTGGGATTGGCGATATCGTTGATATAGACGACGGCGATATCGCTGACGGAGCGGCGGCCCACCTCGATGAGCTCGCAGCGGAGCTGGGGATCGCGAATGCGCCGCCTGACCAGAGCCACATTGAAGACCAGCGTTTCCACGAAGCCGTCCCGCGACCCCCGGGTGATCTTCTCGATATCGGGTTCCTGGGGCTGGCGGATGGGGTACTCGCGGCAGTCGATGAGCAGCCCCACCGTCTCCCCGTCGATGAGCAGGAGCATGGGACCGGATAGAACCTGGCGCAGCGCCTCCTCAAAATCGTCGACGGGATCGATCTCGGCAAAGGGGATAATCGTCCGGATCAGCTTGTCGGCGGGCGAGGGAAGCAGCGCCGTCCGCTCCGTCTCCAGGAGGGCGCGGAGCACAAAAACGGTGATCTCGTTATTGTTCAGGCCGTCCACGAATAGAAGGGCCGCCTTTTTCCCCCCCACGGTGAACTCCTTGTAGATGAGATCGAAATTTTTGCGGCCCAGCTCCAGCCGCTCCTCCAGGTAAGCCTTGTTCTCTTCCAGTTTTTTGCGAATAGCCGTCGACACCGCCGCACGCCTCCATTCCTTTCAGCCTTCCCGGATCAACCGCGGGGCTCGAAGAGCAGCGCCATGAAAAAGGCGAAGAGGATTCCCGCGGTGATCCCGGTGCTGGTCAGCTCAAACATGCCGGTGAGAACACCGATGAGCCCATTGCGAGCCGCCTCGCTCATCGCCCCCTTGGCCAGGGCGTTGCCAAAGCTGGAGATGGGCAGGCTGGCCCCGGCTCCGGCAAATTCAATCAGCCGGTCGTAGAGGCCGAACCCGCCGAGAATCCCGCCGGCGGCGACAAATCCCGAGAGGATATGTCCCGGCGTGAAGGGGGTCAGATCAAAGAGAAGCTGCCCGACGAGACAGAAGAGCCCCCCGACCAGAAAAGCGGTCAAATAGCTGCCCATATTTGCTCACCTGCTCCTTTCTTTCGACAGCGCGCCGCGCGCCGCCCTCACATCTCCAGAGCCACGGCGTGGGCCACCGCCGGGATGCTCTCGCCCTGGGCCAGCGTGGTCGTGCTGTGGAGCGCCCCGGTGGAGACGACGAGAACCTTGTGCAGCTCACCCTGCCTCATCCGTCTGAGAAGGTGCCCCAAAACCACCACCCCCGAGCAGGCGCAGCCGCTCCCGCCGGCGCCGATCTCGTGAAAATGGGGATTGTAGATCATCAGCCCGCAATCGCTGTAGCGCTGCTCCGGGTAGTAGCCGCTGCGCGACAGCAGGGCCAGCAGCAGCTGCGAGCCGACCCTCCCCAGATCGCCGGTGACGATGAGATCGTAATAATCGGGATTGCGCTCAAGATCCGCAAAATGCATCAGCAAGGTTGAAGCCGCCGCCGGGGCCATCGCCGCCCCCAGGCTGAAGCTGTCCTTTTCCCCCAGGTCGACCACCTTGCCCGTGGTGATGGCGGTGATCCCCGGGCTGCCCCCCGCGGCGCTGATCACCGCCGCCGCCGCCCCGGTCACGGTCCACTGGGCCTGCTCGGGCCGCTGAAAGCCGTACTCGGTGGGGTAGCGAAACTGGCGCTCGGCGCTGCAGTGATGGCTCGCCGTCGCCGCGAGCGCGCTGCCGGCGAATCCCCCCGCCACGAGGATCCCCCCCCAGGAAAGGGCCAGCGCGAGGGTGGAGCAGGCGCCGTACAGTCCGAAATAGGGCCGCCCCAGTGCGGCGGCGCTGTACCCGGAGACGGTGATCTGATTGAGCAGATCGCCGGAGATGAAGTAGTCGATCTGCTCCAGGCTGAAAGAGCCCTTCTCCAGCGCCAGGGAGCAGGCTTCCTGAAGCATCTTCCTCTCGGCGGCTTCAAAGCTCTTCTGCCCCGCCCGCAGATCCTCGTAGACGAGGTCAAAATCGTCTTTCAGAGGCCCCTGACCCTCCAGCGGCCCGGCGACGGCGGCGGCGGAGGCGACAACGGGAACCGGATCCAACAAAATACTCTGCTTTCCCGCCCTGGCGCTCAACTCCGGCCCACCCCGATTCCCCCGCTGTGCGGCAGCCCCATCAGAAGAGGGCCGAAAACAGCCCGACAACAAAGGCCGTCACCACACCGAAGAGCAGCACGCTCCCGGCGAGAGAAAAGATCTTCGCGCCAACGCCCAGCACCAGCCCCTCCTTCTTGAACTCAAGGGCGGCGGCGGTGAGGGAATTGGCAAAACCGGTCACGGGAACGGCGGTCCCGGCGCCGGTAAAGCCGGCCAGGCGGTCGAACAGGCCCAGCCCGGTCAAAAGTGAGGCCAGAAAAATCACGGTGACCACCGTGGGGTTGGCCGCCTCTGCCGGGGGAAAACCAAAAGCGATATAGCTGTTCTGGATCGCCTGGCCCAGCAGGCAGATCGCCCCGCCGCTGACAAAAGCGGTCAGCGCATTGCGCAGAAGCAGCGGCGCCGGCTTCTCCCCGGCGGCGAGCCGGCGGTATTCGGCAACGCTGATCTTCAGCTCTTCAGGTGAGGAAGCCATCGGCAGCCCCCCTAAAGGCGATCTTCCCGAACGCCGAAAGCGAGCTTCAGGTTGACCCTGTATTCCTCAATGGCGCCGTCGGCGAGGGTGGCGGTCAGATTGACCACCTCAATCCCGGTAATCCCCTCGATGGTCCGCGAGGCCTCCTCGACCGCGTTGTGGACGGCGTCCTCCCAGCCCACCTCCGATTCACCGACCAGCTCGATTACCTTGGCAACTGTAGTCATTTTCGTCAGCTCCTTCATCTCAGTTATCATCTCTGTTAATTATTGGTGGATCTACCCGCGCTCCCCGGAACGGTTTCCGCCATTACCGGATGGGAGCGGGGCGGCGGATCCGGTGCGGTTGAAAAAAGCAGATAGAGCAGCAGACCTGACAGCACAAAAAAAAGCGACACCCACAAAAAAACCGCGGCAGTTTTCCGATCACCTCCCCAAAAGTTCATCGTCTCCCTCCAGGTGGATCCGATTTCCTGCGCGATTTTAGTATGTGAAAAAGGGGGCCCCTCTATTCTTTTTTCTGTGGCGGAGTGAAGCTCTTCAGCCCTCCGGCTGCAGGTAGGTGCGCAGCCGGTGCAGGGCTCTTTTTTCGAGGCGGGAAACCTGCCGCTGCGAAAGGGTCAGGCGGGCGGCGATCTCGGACTGGGTCAGCTCCTGGAAATAGCGCAAAGCGATGAGGCGCTGCTCCAGGGGGGTCAGCCTGGTCAGCGATTCGTGAAGGATGATCCGCTCGAGGGCTCTCTCCTGATCGCTGCTCCCCTCGCCGCCGGGGAGCACCGCCTCGTCGAGAGAGGAGAGCGGCAGCGAAGATTCCAGGACCAGGGCGACCTCTTCCGGGGAGATCCCCAGGGCCCGGGCGAGCTCCCCCACAGCAGGCTCGCGCTGCAGGGACTGGGTCAACTGCTCCCGGCATGAGGCCAGCCGGCGGGACTGCTCCACAAGAGAGCGGCTCATCCGGAAAACCGTCATCGTCCCGCGGCGGTAGAGGCGCATCTCCCCCTCAACCCAGGAGGCGGCAAAGGTGGCGAACTTGACCCCGCGCTCCGGGTCGAAACGCTGCGCCGCCTTGAGCAGGCCGAGCATCCCCACCTGGATATAATCGTCCTCTTCCCCGTCCCGGAAGACCATCCGCCGGGCGTAGGCCTGCACCAGCGGCTGCAGCTGCAGCATCACTCTTTCGCCGGCCTGTTCGTCGCCCTCCTGGAAGCGGCGCAGCAGCTCCCTCAGCTCTTGTTCAGTCATCTGAGAAAAGCCTCTAGCTCTTTTTCGAGCGGATCTCTTTGACCATTACGACTGTGGTCCCCTCGCCGGGTCCGGAGTGAACGGTGAGTTCATCCATGAAGTTCTCCATAATGGTGAAGCCCATCCCGGAGCGGTCCAGCTCGGGCTTGCTCGTATAAAGGGGCTCCCGGGCCTGCTCCAGATCGGCGATGCCGATCCCCTCATCGGCCACCTCGACGGTGAGCCTGTTCCCCTCCAGGGTGGCGCTGATGGTGATCAGGCCGACCCGGTTCTCGTAGGCATGAATGATCGCGTTGGTCACCGCCTCGGATACCGCCGTCTTGATATCGCTGATCTCCTCCAGGGTCGGGTCGAGCCGCGAAGCGAAAGCGGCGGCGACGACGCGGGCAAAGGATTCATTTTCCGAAAGGCTCTCGATCTCCAGTTTCATATGTGTTGATCCGGTCAAGGGCTAAGACCTCCTTTCAGGGGGCGCCCCCAGAAGCAGATGCTGCAGGGCCTCCGCCTCCTGCTCGAAAAAGGGAATGATCCGGGCCAGACCCGAGATCTCGGTGATCTTCGAGACGGCCGGCGGAACCTCGCAGACAGCGAAGCGCCCTCCTGCGGCGCTGATGCGGCGGTAGCGTCCCAGCAGGGCGCCCACCCCGGAGCTGTCCATGAAAGTAAGCCCCGCAAGATTGAACAGCAGCGCCGCGGCCCGGCTGCGGGTCAGCTCCCCGTCGACCTTCTGCCGCATCTGTTCGGCCCGGTGGTGGTCCAGCTCCCCCTTCAGGCGAACCAGCAGCACCGAGCGGCGCTGAACAAACTCCATCTCCATAGCAATCCCCTCCGGAACTGTGGTGATCCCTTTGGAAAATAGTTCTGCGCCTTTCAGTTATTTCCTGCCAGCAATTAAATTTTTACCTGGAACTGACAAGCAGGCGACCGGTGGAGCTGTCCTCGGTCGCCTGCTTTGGCCGCCTGGGTTGGCGGATCTGCCTGGGCTGGGCCTCCGGGCTACCGCCCGAATTTGAGGAGCCGGTACAGGAGCCGCAAAAACAGCGTCCCCACGGGGGCGCGGCGGACCTTCTCCCCGGCGACGAGCTCGACGACGACCTCTTCACCGTCGCCGTAGCGGACGACAAGCTCCCCCACCTGCTGGCGATCCCCCAGGGGCGGCGCTACGGGGAAAAGCCTGATCTCTTTGGTATACTCCTCCGCCGCCCCCTGCGGCAAAAGGAGACTTAAATTTTCAGCGGCGACGGCCCCGGTTTCCGGGGGCAGCCCCTTTTCCACCGCTACTGTGGCCACCACCGCATTTTTCTTCACCACCGGAACACTCTTGTAGTTGCTGAAACCGTAGTTTAACAGGATCCGGGCGGCATCGTAGCGCTCTTCGATAGTCGGGGAGCCCATCACCACGGCCAGAAAGCGGCTCGTGCCCCGCTGCGCCGTGGCGGCGATGCTGTTGCCCCCCTCGCGGGTAAAACCGGTCTTCAGACCGTCGCAGCCGGGGTAGTCCAGAATCATGCGGTTGGTGTTGCTCAAGTAAACCTCCCCGGAGCGGATCTTCCCCTCGAGAAAATGTTCGTCCATCCAGATGGTGACCCACTGGTGAATTCGCGGGTACTCCAGCAGCGCCAGGCTCATCAGCATGACATCGTGGGCGCAGCTGTAATGATCGGGATCGTGGAGTCCGTGGGGATTGCAAAAGTGGCTTCGGGTCAGGCCGAGCTCCTTCCCCTTTTCATTCATCAGCTCGACAAAGCCCTCCACCGAGCCGCCGATATGCTCGGCGACGGCGACGGCGGCATCATTGGCCGAGCCCACCGCCATCCCGATGAGCAGCTCCTCCAAAGAGACCAGATCGCCCTCGCTCAAGAATATCTCGGAGCCGCCCATGGAGGAGGCGCGGGCGCTGACAACCACCTCATCGTCAAGGGCGAGCCGCCCTTCGGCCAGCCCCTCCAGAGCGAGAAGCAGGCTCATGATCTTCGTCAGGCTGGCCGGATAGAGCTGTTCTTGGCTGTTCTCCTCCCAGATGATCTTGCCGCTGTTTACCTCCATCAGCAGGGCCGCTTCGGCATTGAGCTTGAATTCAGGTTCCTCCTGCGCCAGGGTTTCTCCAAAAGGCGCCAGCGCCAAGGCGACGGCCACAGCGAGCAGGATGAGCGAATGAATCGGTTTCACCGCACAAACCCCCTTTGTTTTTACTATTTTCTCCATGGGGACAAAAATCATACCGCCTGGGTGCTGCGGCGGCGGGGGTGAGGGGTTAACTGGAGAGCAGGAAGGAGTCCCCGTTTTCCAGGGGGGGCAGCTGCAGCCACGAGGCCGCCGTCGCTCCGAGATCGGCGAAGGTCGGGCGAGTCCCCACAGGACAGCTCCGCTTCACCGAGGGACCCCAGGCGATGAGGGGGACATGCTCCCGGGTGTGATCTGTTCCCGGCCAGGTCGGATCGCAGCCGTGATCGGCGGTGATGAAGAGAAGGTCCCCGGGAAGGAGGAGCCCCAGCAGCGCGCCGAGGAAACGGTCAAATTTCTCCAGGGCGGCGGCGAAACCCGGGCAGTCGTTGCGGTGGCCGTA
>MTBK01054767.1_pt1 | contig 18921 bp, 23 predicted proteins | sample 1535981 | NCBI WGS metagenome assembly MTBK01 (sample SAMN06109225, study PRJNA356200) | anaerobic digester metagenome | isolation source: biogas reactors fed with pig manure or primary and secondary sludge | place: Spain | collected 2016-06-30 | reverse complement strand
TCTTGGATGCGACATCGAATGGCTCTTATTAAGGAAGGAAAATCCCGGTGAAGTATCTGGTAATGAAAATGAAACTATAATACGTAAGGATAAAATTATAATCAGCCAGGCAGAAGAGCTGATGAGTATGAAAGTGAAGCTGGAGGAATTGAAGCAAAAGATATTGGAGCTGGAGGAGGAGCAGAGGGAGCTGATGCGGGAAATGGGGAAGAAGAGGGTGGTGGAAATCACAGAAAAAAAGAAAGTACTGAAATAATATTTTATGATTTGTAAGTTTGTTGTAAAAGAAGTTTAGTGCTTCATAAAAGTATTAGGAGAATCAATATGAAAATTTACAATAATATATTTAGTAAGTTTATTTGTATAGTATTCTTTTCATTTATCATTTCATGCGGTGATGATAATCCTTCAACTTCCGATAACCCTCCGAGGAATGTAAAGTATGCCTTTTCTGGATCATCATCTAGCGGACCCGAAAGAGTATCATTCATGATAGAGCATAACGGCAATATGGTGCTTATAGAACCAAACCATTCATATCCATATATCACAAACGAATATGGTCTGCATCAAGGAGATAATGTTTATGTGTTTGCTGAAAATGTTAGCTTGGTAACAAACAGTACAATAAGAATTGATTTAATAGTAGATTCTGATACAGTTAAAACAGTGTCAAAATCCGGAGAATCACCCTCAGTACAGATAAGTGAGATATTACAATAGATTAAAACAAATATAGTAAATGGAAATATTGCTTGGTTTAGTAATTGTTTTAGCTCCGCTAGTATTAGCGATTTTAAAAATCCGGAGGGAATTTCACGCCGGAGTTGTAAACAAATATGAAGGTAAATTAAAAAAAATTGAATACACTAAATCATTACAAACTTTAAAAACTGATGATGATGATATAGTTTTAGAAAATAAAACAATAAAAATATTAAGTTACTTTGGGATTGCCTTTAGCTTCAGTTCAAACTTATATATAATTTATAATTTCTATTATGATACAGGGATAGTAACGTATCGTTTTGTAATTATCATAGTGGTAAGTTTTGCAATCACATTTCTTTATTTAATACTTTATTTTTATTATTCAATAATTATTAAGCATTACAAAGCTCGTTTTATTGTAAATAAACATCTTATTCATCTTTATGATTTTGTTGCACTTCTAATGGATAAAGTTCAAGAATTAAAAATTAATTCTAAAGAGAGCAATAAGTAAAATTAAAATCTTGAAGTACCAATTAAAAACACAGACGATTTATTGCGGCGATAATATTTTAATGCTCAAGGATATTCCCGATAAGTCGGTTGATTTGATATACATTGATCCTCCGTTTAACAGCAATCGGAATTATGAAGTATTCTGGGGTGATTCGCAGGAGACGAGAAGATTTGAGGACAGGTTTGGTGATGCGGAAGCATACATTGATTACATGACACCCCGGGCATTGGAATTATATCGTGTTTTAAAAGATACCGGAAGCTTTTATTATCACTGCGACTGGCATGCTTCGCATTATGTAAAAGTGATGCTTGACCGGATTTTTGATTTTGATAATTTTCAGAACGAGATTATTTGGCAACGAACAAATACACATAATGATGCAGTTAAGAAATTGCCAAACGTTTCAGACTCAATTCTGTATTATACAAAATCAGGAAGTTATAATTATAATCCCATATACGTTAAATATAATGAAGAATATTTGAAAAAATTTTACCGACATGAAGATGAAAAGGGAATTTATACTTTAGATAATTTGGCAAATCCCAAACCCGGTGGATATAAATATGAATACAAGGGATATCTTCCTCCCGATAATGGATGGAGATGCCCCCACAAAACAATGGAACGATGGGATAATGAAAATTTAATTTATTTTCCGAAAGAAAAAATCCAAAGATTACGATTCAAGAGATATTTGGATAAATCCAAAGGTGTATTAATTGGAAACATCTGGACAGATATTCAGAATGTTCAAGGTGCATCAAGTGAAAGAATGGGATATCCGACACAAAAACCATTGACTTTGCTTGAAAGAATTATTCAAGCGAGCAGTAATAAAGGAGATGTTGTGCTTGATGCTTTCTGTGGATGCGGTACGACATTGATAGCGGCGGAAAAATTAAAACGTAAATGGCTGGGTATTGATATCTCGCCAACATCTTGCAGAGTAATGTCGCAAAGATTATATGATATATTCAAACTTGACGAAGGAAAAGATTTCTATGTAAAGGATTTGAAAAGGACAGAAAAGGAATTAAGAGAATTGCCTCCGTTTGAATTCCAGAACTGGGCTGTTATTGCTTTAGGAGGTATCCCCAGCAAAGTAAAATCCGGTGACTTTGGAATAGACGGTAAATTATACCCTATCGAGAAAAGCAAAGTAAAAAAAGAAGGAATGGATTTATTTGGAGAGACCGATATCTATTATCCCATTCAGGTGAAGCAAAGGGATAAAGTCGGCAGACCTGACATTGATGCATTTGAAACAGCTATTAGAAGAGACGGAAGGAAGAGAGGTTATTTCCTTTCTTTTGATTTCAGCAAAGATGCAATAAAAGAAATTAAGAGACTTGATAAGGAAGGGGAGATTGAGATTGTGCCGGTGACGGTAAAGTATTTGTTGGAGAGGGAGCAGTTTGTTAATTAAATTTCGTTTAGCGCTTGAATTATTTTTCGTTTTTCTCAAATATCACTTGAAATTTGCAATATGGATTTATAGTTTTAGTTGTTAATAATGTTAACATAATTTGCCCCCAAACAAGATTTGAAACTTCCGTACAAATAAGCCGTTATATAAAGAAAGGGAATAGTATAATATATTTTACAAATTAAATAAATATACCTTATGGAAAACTCCGAGAAAGACATGATCGAAAAAAAATTCCAGGAGTTGGAAGATAAAGCTAAAGAAATTTATCCTTCGCTTACAGACGCAATTTTACAAAATAATCTGTATGATACAGAAATAAAAATATTTGAAAACTATCTGGAATTGATAAACCAAGTTCCTAACAATTGCTCATCTAATCACATTACAATTATTTAATGTCAACCTGGGGTGAAATTATTAATCATGTCAACAGAGGATTAAAAACTGATCCTCTGACCCTTGATAATACTCAGAATAATTACTTAAAATTATTAAATGATTTTACCAAGAGAGATACTATAATATACGCTTCAAAATGGGCTACTGGAGATGTGCCTCCACATCTTACTTCTATAAATGATGAAGATGTACATGGATTCATGGAAGCTCTTGCGGGTCTGTCCGGTGATAAACTGGATTTAATTTTACATACGGGAGGTGGTTCAGCCGAAGCTACAGAAGCAATTGTTTCTTTTTTAAGATTGAAATATAATGATATTAGAGTTATTGTTCCTCAAGCTGCTATGTCTGCCGGGACTATGTTTGCTTGCGCTGCCGATAAAATAGTTATGGGTAAACAATCTTCTCTGGGACCCATAGACCCTCAGTTTATTTTACAAACCTCGGTAGGAACTCAATCCATACCTGCTCATGCTATATTAGAACAATTTAAAAAAGCACAAGACGAATGTTCATCTGATCCTAAAAAATTAAATTCATGGTTACCGATGCTAAGTCAATACGGACCTGCTTTGCTCGTTAGATGTTCCGACCAAATTGAATTTGGCAAAAACTTAGTTAAGACATGGTTAACTGAATATATGTTCAAGGATGATCCTGAATCCAATCTCCCCGAATTAATTTCCAGTTACTTATCTGAGCATAGCAATTTTAAGACTCATGGGAAACACATTAACATAAATGAAGCTAAAAAACTTGGTTTAAAAATAACAGACCTGGAAAGTGATCAGCAATTTCAAGATAAACTTTTATCTGTTTTCCATTCAATAATAATTTCATTTAATATATCAAATACCACAAAAATTATTGCTAATCATAAGGGTAATCGGTTTATTAAAATGGTGAATACCATAGTTCAACATAAAAAATAATTTGAATTCTCCCTTGCTATAAATCCAATATAAGTTTAAGTTTACTATGTCAGCGCCAGCTGACATCGTTCTTTCATATTTGTTCTTCCTTTAATTTGATGCCTTGCCGGATTTCCGACAGGGCATTTTTATTTTCCTTTATTAATCTCCGTTTCCTTCAAAAAAATTAAGTAAAATCTTCATTCCTTTATTTTCATTTTTGTACATGAATGAACTGAAAAACATCAACATTTCAATTTTATCACTTGTAGACAAAGGCGCAAACCAGAAGACAATTATCTGGAAAGCTAAAGATGCAAAAGATTCCTATTCGAGAATCATTGAAATTAGAAAAGCTGATGAATCAAAAAAAATTGTCTACGGCATAGTTTATTCACCGGATCAGGAAGACGCACACGGTGATTTTGCAACAGCAGAAGAGATTGAAAAAGCATGTTATCTGTTCATGAAAAATTCCAGGACGACAGCTGTAGACAAGCAGCATGATCTGAACACAAATCAGGAATGCTATGTCGGCGAGAACTGGATTGTCAAAGAAAACGATGCACTCTTCCCTGAAGAGGTCGGGGCATGGGCAACGGGGATAAAAGTAGAGAACAATGAAATATGGGACCAGGTAACCAAAGGCGAGATTACCGGAATCAGCATGTACGGAGTCGCAGAGAAAATCAAAATGGATAAATCGGATAATATGGACAAAGCAGATTCAAATTTTATAAAGAGGATGAGAAAGTTTTTCGAATCAAGCGAAGATGAAATGCCAATCGTAAAAGATTTTCATGAGAGAGTAAGAGCTCTCACATTCAGGACAGTGGTTCAGGCATTTATGAGCGAGCTTGATAATATAGTCTATACGACATATTCGGATGAAGCTTCCAGAAGAACGGCTATTGATACTCTCACTGATGATTTCTTAAAGAAGCTTGATGAAATCGAGACAGTAAAATCCCTGACAGTAAAAGCCGGTAAAATGGTAAGCGATGCGAATATGACAAAGCTTCAGAATGCTATCACGGCAATACAATCAATAATTGATGCGGCAAATAATATTAAAAAAAGTTTTAATAAAAATAACCAAGAAGGAGATTCTGAAATGACTCAGGAAGAAATCCAAAAACAAATTGATGATGCGGTAAAGCCGGTAACGGATTCAAATGAAGCTCTGAAGACAGAAAATGAGGAGCTTAAAAAAAGGCTTGAAGCTCTTGAGAGTCAAAGCAAAGGAAGCGCTCAGGTCAATGACCAGGAAGAAGTCATTGAAAAAAAGGAAGTAAAAAAAGCTTTCCACTGGCTCGGCTAAATAAAGTATAAAACGATTTTAATAATCTATATTTTAATCCAATGACAAACGAACAAATTATAGAGCTGATACTCAAGACTATTACAGCATCCACCGGCGGTAATATGAATCAGCAGCAGCTGGATGAGTTTATACTCGAAGGGGTAAAGTCATCGAGCTTCCTGAGTGAAATAAGAGTTGAAACCGGAATCCAAAAATCCCTGAAGCTTGACAGACTCGGAGTAAATCCAAGAATGCTGAGACCGGGTACAGAAGCAACGGCACCGACAGCCGGTGATAATGTCAGTCCCGGATACAGAGAATTGATTCCGGTAGAAGTAATTGCCTATGAATCTTTGTCTTACAGTTTTCTGAGACAGGCTCTGGGCGGTGCAGCAGATTTTAATCCTGATGTTAAGACAAGAGTAGAGATGCAGATTCAACAGCTCCTGCAGGCTCAGTATCTTGCCGACATGGTTGATCTGTTCTTCAACGGCGATACCGGAAGCGCAACCCCATTCCTGACATGTATAGACGGAATATTCGTGAAAACAGCGGCTGATTCGGATGTGCATACCGATTCGTTTTCAGAGAGCTCAAAGCTGTATGATGTATTTGTTGCAATGCTCAATGCTTTACCGGAGCAATATCAGCAGGACCCGGCTAACCTGAGATTTTATGTCTCGAAAAAAACAAAGAGGCAATACAAAACCGAAGAATCCCTCAGAGAAACACTGAAGGGTGATTCGCTCAGATTTGCAAACCTGGATGTGTACTGCGAAGACGTACTGGTAAGAGATGTATTCGCAATGCCTGATGACAAAATTTTACTTACCCTGCCAAAGAATCTATCGATCGGCTGGGGAACTGAAATGCTCGTGGAAAGAGACAAGGATATAAAGAAGAGAGTAGTTGATCTGGTAATGACATCTACGGTTGACGTCAACCACGTCATCGGAGATGCAGTTGTAGAATTCACAAAATCATAAAAACCTAACCTCCTGGATAGATATAAAGGCGGAGCGGTGCCTCGGATGTGAGGTAGTATTTAAGCTCCGCCTCTTTAAAAAAACTTATGGCAAACATAACATCAATAGAGACAATCGCAAAAATCGGAAATCTGCAAACTCTTGCAGCTGATAATCCGGAAAAAATTGAGATACATCTTCTGTCAGCAAAGACTGATGTGATTGATATTGTTTCGAATGATGTTTATGAGGAGATGTTGGCAAAAGATGAAGATGACGAAGACAGACTCCAGGTAGCTAATGCAGAAGCATATCTTGCATTATGCTACATTATTCCTGCAATTAATATTGAAAGCGCAGGAGCAGGAGTAACAAAGTCTACCGGATTCGGAGACGGAAGGAAAGAGAATCTAAGCGAGTCCGATATCGAATCCATAATTGACCGTTACAGAGCAACAGCTAATAAGATACTTTCAAAATATGCGCCTGAGATTGATAACGACGGAGATGACAGCCCTGACATAGCAAGAGCAGGCGGTATGAGTATGATAGTAATATGATATGGAATATAAAGAGGGTTTCCTAAAGCTTGAGGAAAGAGTAATACAGGAAATTGAAAAAACTCTCCGGCAGATAACTCTGAAGATTGCAGGAGATGCCACACAGATAATAGTTGATGAAAACGCAGTCGGATATAACCGGCAACTTTACAGAAACATAAGACAAAATGTTTTCAGGGAAGCGGGAAGAATAATCGGAGTAGTGGGAGTTGGAGCAAATGTCCCTTACGGAATATTCAGACACGAAGGTACGAGACCACATTTCCCACCGATAGAGCCAATTCAAAGGTGGGTAATATATAAAGGGCTTGTAAAGAATAATAACAGAGTTACTACGATTAAAGCAGTTTTAAAGGATAGTAAAAAAGGGAATAAAAAAGTTTTTGATGAATCAAGACAAATTGCTTTTTTGATCGCAAGGAAGATTTCACAGAAGGGTACAAAGGGGTTGCCGTTTTTAAAATTAGCATTGGAGCAAAACAGGGAATTTATACAGCAGAAGTTAAGTGAGATTAAAATATGATATCGGCTCAGGAGTTTATCAAAGGTGCAATCTCGGATAAAATGCCCGAGGGTGAAGAGCTGGAAGGAATAAAATACTTAGCCGGTGATTCTCGATTAATAATTAAGAACTATCCGGCGGTAATCGTAGAAAGTGAGCCGTTTGATTATAACCAACTTGTAAAAAATAACAAAATCTCACTGGTAAAGGATGCATGTAATATAATTGTTCTTTCACGTATCAGGACACCGGCTAATGCTCATAAGAACTGGAATGATTATACTGATGAGGATTTGAGCTTTACGAAAACAGAGCTGAGGGGATTGACCGATAAAATAATTTCGGTGATTATAGATAAGGCAAAAGAAACAAACGGAATATCAGATCCGGAATTTGGCAGAGCGGAAGATGATATTGTGAGCATAGATTCTAAAAGCATTATGATACTAACGATAGCAGTTTCAATATTTACTAAAAACGATTTTTCAAATACATAATTAAGGAGATTTAAAATGGCTGACGAAACAAAGGTCGAACTGGGTGAAGGAGAATTAACTCTTCAATTTGACGGAGACGGTTCACCGGTTGATGTCGGATATTGCAGAAGCTTTAAAGTGTCAATAGACCCGAAGTATCTGAAGATAAAAGCAGGTTTACAAAGAGGACCTATAAAGGTTGTCAAGATTGATGAAGAGGTCGGATTTGAAATTGAACTGTTGGAAAACTCTGCAAGAAACTACGCAATAGCAATGGGGGAAAGTCCTTCGCTTATTGACGACACAGACCCGGATCAGACGGTTATAAAGCTTCCCGGAATCTCAGCACAGTCTCCGGTAGAATTCTTGGCAACTTACAAAGTCGCACAGCTCGAGGACAAGACTAAATACTGGTACTTTGTATTTTACAGATGCGTATGTACATCGAAGCTCGATATCGTTTTCAGCAGAGACAAGGAAAGAATCCTTAAGCTTCAGGGTGAAGCTCTCTCGGACCCGAACAATGATGATTCGCAAATGGAAATTCAAATTGATAAATAATTTAAAAAATAAAATTTAAATAGGAGACATAGAAATGTATAGGATAAAAAAGTTGTGGGGGAGTATCATAATAATATTCTTAATGATATCCCTTGTCGGAATTGAATCTGCAGACAGTCAGACTTACGGGAAATACGGGACCACATCTAAGTACATCAAGACGACAAGAGATACTTTGACATTACCCGGATTTCTCGGAGAAAAGAAGACCGGATTAATTACGACTGAAACCGCTTCTAAGCAGCTTGAAGTATTTTTTGGCAAAAGCGGTGCAACAACATTGGATTCAACAACATATTTTCTTATCCCTGCCGGTAAGACACTGCTGTTTGAAACGAAAACAACAAAATTATATAGAAGAAATGCAAGTACCGATTCGACCTATTCTCAGGTATATCTCGGAAATGTTGATCTCGGCTATAATGAATTGCCGTCAGAAATTTTTTGGGAGCTTGCAAATAACGGATTTGTATTAATTGATAATAAGGAATTTGATAAGATAAAAGATTCGGTATATCGGAGAAATAATCTTGCTGTAAAGTAAATTTAAATTAATCTTAAAAACTTATGAAATACCTGGTAAAGATAGTTCAGAAGATTGTAGAAATAGAAGCATCATCTGAACAGGAAGCAATTGATAAGACGACCGAAAAGATATCCGATTACCTGAAGCTGACGATAATAAAAGAGGGAGATAATTTTCTGAAGCAAGCTGCTACAGTAAAGGAGAAGAAATAATGGCAGTAGACCCGACGACTATTCAAAGCGGTGAAGCGATATATTTTATGAACGGAAATCTTCCGACAGCAGGTGAAGTGGCAAAGACGAATACTGAACTCCTGGATGTAGATACTCAATCCGATACTTACTATTTGGTCGGACAAGGAACAAAAAAATTCACACTTGAATCCGGAAAAGTAAATTCAATATATACTTCTAAAGAAGATTTTATTGACGCACTCACAATTCTAATCAATGCATTATAATGATATTCTTATATGTAAATTTAAGTTCGCTTGAAGGTTTTACGAATGAGCTCGATTACTGCAAGCTTGCATGCAAGGCAGCAGTGCCGGAGCTTACCGATGCAGATTTTGACCCCAGAACTTACAGCGATATAAAGACTGCCGGATTTGATGCGTTATGCGAATACATTAAAGCGAGAAAAAATAAGAGTGACATTTTAATACTTCCGCAAACCGGAATTACTACATATAAAAATATACAAGGTTGGAATTTCTATCCAGATGTTCAGATAGCAATGCCTTTTGCTAAGGACTCTCTTGCAATAGCGGGAGCATCTTTACCGGAGTCTTTCACTCTTACTCCCAATAGAATACCTATGATTATATCAGTAGGCGGAGGAGATTCCGGATTGAGCGACTGGTATACAGGAACAGGTTTAGAATTCACAGAGCCGGCACCAGGAATGTATAAGAGCGGATCGAGCTTAATAACAAATTTTGCAATTACAAATGTAACATCTCCCGGTGGCGGCGTCACAAGAATATATGCTTCGGCTTTTACAACCGTAGGATTCACTGCAGAGAAGTGGAAGATTCACATTACAGGAGTAGCAGGATTCGGAAGCAATCCAAACGGATCATTTAATATATCCGCCATAAACACCGGCTCAGGATATATTGACATTGTTCATGATACGGTAAGCGGCTCATGGACAAACGGCTCCGGCAGTGCGAGAATAAATTACATGAGCGGGGCAGTATCTGCAGCAGGTGCAAAGATTTATTATATATCTAAAATGAGAGATTGCGGTATGTGGGAAGCAAGAAAATGCGCTCAGGCAACCGGCTCTCAAGCGGGATCATGGGACAGTACGCATGGTTACGGTTCTATTGATGTAGCTGATGCTATTGAATACGGAGGTTCAATAGGCAATGACCCTCATGATACAATCGGAAGCATCGGTACTCTTGCTCTAAATCTCGACGGGGAAGGAGTTGCTAATTTTTCTCATGCTGAAATAACCAATGCTAAGCTTATTAAACTGTACAGGGATGATATGCTATTGAGCTATCATAACTTGACTTATGGCGGAACATTCTCACATGCTCATTATCCGGTAAAGCTAAAAGAAAAAGCTTATAAGATAAAAGCGTACAGAAATAAGCAATCAACATCATATTCTAATGAGGTAGAGACAAATATATTGAGTCTCTCAGGACTGCCGCTTCCTACAAAGCTTGATGAAGGGGATACCGCCTTTTATTTGAGAGGAAAGGATTTAATCAACTCTGTAATCTCAAAGATAGAAATTGATGTGACAAACCCTGACTACAATAATAAGGGGTTACAGACTAATAAATACAAGTTTACAAACGGAGATACGATTGAAGAAATTCAGGATGGCGCAATAAAATTATACTTTACACGAAGACACTACTTCTGGACGGTCAACAACTATAATCCTTTGAATGAATTTTTTATACCGGTTGTAGAGCCGGATATAGCAGGACCCGATCTGTGCGGGTTTAACTTTTTTCTTTCCGACTTCACGGCAAACGGAGATGTAGATTTTACAGGAGCTTATGTTATAGGAAGTGATTTCAGCGCAGCTACATTGCCGGCTGCATTTGCAGATAAAGAAGATTTTAAAGCTGCAGTAGCAGCTTATGACCCAGTGACAACTATATGGACGGATGGAAACCCAATTGGAGAATAATATAAAACATACTAAAATGGGTAAATCAATCGAAGAAAAAATGCAGGAAATCGAACTGTCACTTGCGGACATCAAAGCAGACGTAAAAATAATAAGGTCTGAAATAAGTAATTATAAAACTATAGAAACAAGAGTGAGATCATTGGAAGACTATAAAAACAGGCTTGCCGGAATGGCTATTGTAGCCGGTATACTCGCGGGATTCTTCTCCTCAATTTTGACAACCGTAATAGTAAAAGTATTTCTCAGATGAATAAAATATGGAGTTGGCTTAGCGGCAAGAAAGCTTTAATCGGATTGACAATGCTCTGGTTGTCAGATCGCCTATGGATTAAGGATTTACTTCCGGACGGCACAATAGAAAGTGCGACTATAGATTTTCTTATATATATCGGCGGAGCTTTGGCAGGAGTGGGGTTTTTACATAAAATGATTAAACAATCAGAAACTAAACCATACCATGATGAAATTAAACCTACTTCTTAATTTAATTGCAATACTGCTTTATATTTTAATCGGTTTTATTTTAGGTTTTTTATTCTATAAACTATACATAATACAATGAACGAATCTAATACAGTGAAAATCGGAGACAGGTATCTATCTATTAAAACTCCGACTCTAAAAGTTCTGAATGAATTTAAATCGGAATCGGGATTTGACATTGCAACAAACCCTGAAGCAATGAATGTCGCACTCGGTGATTTCAAAAAGATAGCAAAGATATCCGCAATAATCTGTGAAGATATATCTGATAAACTTCCGCCCATTAAAGGAGAAGCATTGTCAAACTATATCTATGAGAATGCCACAATTCAGGATTTCAGGGAGATAATGAATTTTTTCTCCGAAAAGTTGAGAGAGAGCTCAACAGGTACGGTGGTAACAAGCGAGAGTCAGAATCAGGCAGATCTGAGTCAGGGATAAAACCTGATTTAAATTACATTCAAATTGCTTGCGTACTCTCGGATTTTGACCCGATAAGGTTTGAGACAATTTATGAAAGCGTTCCTTTCGGGAATGCTTTTGTAGTTTACGAAGCAAAGCTCCGGGAGAAAAAAGAAAACATTGATTCAAGGATCAAAATAGAAATGATGAAATTGGATATACTCGGAATGATGATTACAGGGAAAAATCCCGGACTGCTTGAAAAAAGCGAATCAAAAGAAATAAACACAAAATCAAATCCCATTGAAGCATTGACAAGACTAGGCATAAAAATAAAACCTAAAGAAAGCTAATGGCATACGATATTGGCGAAGCAAAAGTACAGTTAAAAGTTGACCTTGAAACACTAAGGAATGACCTCCTTCAGGCATCTAAAGAAGTAGATAAGTTTCTCGAATCGGCAGGCAAGGATATTAAAATTGATATAAGCTCTGATAATCTCTCGGGTATTACCGACTCATTTAAGAAAGTAGGTGATTCCATGGAGGGTGTAAAAGCTAACTTTACCGAGCTTGCCGACAGCTCCCAGCAGTCTTTCGGAATTGTCAATTCGATTGTCGATGAAACTGCAAACAAAGTATTCGGAGCAGGCTCCGTAATGTCTGCAGCGACAAAAGGCATAGCTGCTGATGTCGGAGCAATGGGAATTTCATTCGGGACTGTTGCCGTGGCTGCAGGTGGTGTCACTGCTATCCTTGTAGTACTTGGAGCTGAAATATATGCGCTGGTAAAATTTGTGGGCGATGTCATTGATAAAACCAAAGAGTATATATCTCAGAACTCCGAGCTTCAGTCTGCAATTAAATCCGTAAAGGATGCAGTCACTATATTGACAGAGGGACTCGGAAAAATATATGATGCTCTGCGTGACAGACTTGCCGGTGCAATTGTAGATACCATAACAGGTCTTGTAAATACCTGGAACGAAATGAACCGGACAACCGGTGCAGGGAATGAACTGCTCGATGCACTCAAGAGATTAATGACATCAGGGTTTGAACTGGTGATGAGAGTAGTTGATGCAGTTGTAAAAGTATTCAACAGCTTTTCCGGATCAAGTGATGATTCAAAAAACAAAGTTGATAGTCTGACAACAGCTGTCCAGACGCTCAGCTCGATACTAAACGGATTTGCATTTGTGTTTGAAAAGGTTGCTCTCGGTATTCAAATAGTAGGGGATGCAGCATCTAAAATAGCGGGTATCTTACAACCGGTCATCGAGACAATCCGGGAAATACTTAGCGGTCTGGCTAAAATAGCTAATTCAGGTTTAGGGTCTCTATTCGGGAAAGGTAATTATGCCGGGACAGGAGACGACAGCTATTTTCAAACCGGTAAAGAAGTAAGAGGAGAGGAAAATTATACTGATTACGGAGTAGAAGCAGGTCCCGGAAATCTGGATGGTAAAAATAAATTTAATCAATATTATAACAATCAGAAATCCGGCTCTTCCGGATCAACCGAAACAAAGGAAAAAGAAATTGACCTTGAGAAGGAAGAGAAGAAATTACTCGATGAGATAATTGACGGTTATGAAAATAAATTAAGACTTATAAATGAAAGCATACCGTTAGGGGAAGCGACAGTACGGAATCTCAACACGGAGCTTCAGAATTACAGAGAGGCTCTTGAAGTTAAGAAACAATCACTCAGTTATGAAAGCAACATCTATGATGCTCAACTGAAGATTCAGCAGGTAAAAAATGATATACTTAATATTTCAGAAAGGGAGAAAAAAGCTCAGGAAGAAATATTACAGAAAGCCGGGAAAGAAGCCCAGCAGATCAAGGAAGATATGAGAGAAAGGATTCAGCTTGAAGCAAAAGCTGAAGAAGAGCTGAAAAGACTTCAGGTAAAAAACACCGGCGATATCTCGAAGATGAAGCTATTTGAAATTGACAGGATTTATGATGAAGAGGAAAAGAGAATACGAGCTGCATATAAAGAAACCGATAAAGTTGAAAAGCTGATTGCAGAACTCAAGAAAGCAAAACAAAAAGAAATTGAAGTTGAAAACCTTAAGAGCAATCAGATTATATTTGGATTTTTAAGAACCGGATATGATACAACCATGAATTTCGTAATGTCCGGATTTAACAATGTATGGAATACGGTCTTTGGAGAAGCAAACAGCCTATTCGAAATGCTCATACAAAACATTTATAATCAACTGTTAGAACTTGCAGCAAGTTCAATATTTAAATCAATAATAAATCTTTTATCAGGTGGAGCTGCAGGTGGAATATTAGGGTTTATCGGGAGTCTGTTTGGTGTAGGCGGATTCACCGGCACCGGAGATGACGACGAACCGGCAGGTGTGGTACACCGCAACGAATTTGTCGTAAATCCAAAAGGAGCTTTGATACCTGATAACAGAATATTCCTTGAGCTAATGAATCAAGGAATGAATATAAAAAAAATATTTCAGGAAAATTTTTCATTCCCGCTACCTACCGCACTGCCCGACATTAGCGGATTAAACTTCTCGGGCAGTGCGGGCAGGGGTGGAGATAATATCATAAATCTCGGTGGTATAAAAAACTTTGTAAAAAATAATTCTTTAAGCGGGCTCGATGATAATAAGTGGAGCAAAATCGTCGATGACGAAATTATCCCGCAGGTATCCAGGGGATTAAAAAGAATCGGGAAAGAGTTTTTAGATAATTCAATTAATATTTAATAAGGAGTGTAAAATGAAATTTAAAGCTTTGATAATAATAGGAATGATATTCGGATTCATTCTAAATGTAAATGCGCAAGATCCGCCAAGCGGGTATACTAATAATTACAGACTAAGGATGTGGGATGAGGGAGCATATCCCTCGGCTGACAGTATCAACAGGAATCTTGTTGACATTGACAGCACAATGAAGAAAAGAGATATGCGTATTGATTCAATGAAGACAGCATTAACCTGGATGCTGAATTTTCCTTCGGGGACATGGAAGCGATATGATTCAAATGAATTTGATAATGACACTCTCAAAGTTAAATCCGGCATATTCCCTAAATTAGGAACTGCAAATATATTCACAGGGTTGAATACTTTTTCCGGAGGAGAAGTGAAATTCTCTCAGGACTTTGGAACATCGCTTAATTTTTATTATGACAATGATCTCGGAGGAGTATTCTTTAAGAAGAACGGCTCTACTTCATTGATGGAGTTTGATGAAAATGACGGGATGTATTGGCAGATGTTATATCCACTGGATGTAACAGGAGATATCAATATCTCCGGAAGTTATAAAATTAACGGGGTACCGATAAGTTCAGGGGGAGGGGATGTATTTCTATCCCTTCCAAATCATTTCACAACTTCAAATACTTTTGATGATAGTATTATTGCTCAGACCGGTCAGATAGAGAATGTTACTACGGATATAGTAAATACTTTAGACCTCAACATGACCGGTCAGCTAACCAATATGGGAGGGAATACGACATTATCAACTTTAGAGACATACGGTGCTGTGAATTTGAATGATGTCGTTAATATCGCAGAGAAAACTACTATTAATGCGGATTTGGAAATTAACGGTTTCAGTAAGATCGGTCAGGATGCAACTTATGTGGCAACAAAATTAGTAAGAGGTTATATAAGTTCAGCCGGTGCATTTGTTACTATGGCTCACGGACTTGCAGATTATAAAAAAATAACAGGATTACAGTTTACTTTACTGAGGGATACAACCGGAACGACTGACAGAATATTGTCCTTAGGTTATAATGCGTCTACTCCATTGAGCGTCGGGTTTGTACTCTCAGCGGATACTACTAATATACGATATTATGTATCCAATACTTCAACAGCATTAATTGGCGATTCCGTAAGAGTAAGAATTACATACGAAAAATGATACCTTTACATTCAAGTCTCGAAGCTCTTAAGGAAGGGTATTCCGTACCTTCAATCAACTGGAAACTCACATTAAGACTATCTCCGCCTTCTGATGATATTGACTCGGGACCGCAGGATTATAATGTGAGCGAGAGACTTATGAATGAACCTAACATTGTTGATTCAGCCGATTACCGGGAAAATCTAACTTATATCAATGAAGTAAATCTCAAGCTGAATAATGCAGACGGATTCCTTAGTAATGATGCAGGGACAGGCAAACTTGATACAGAGGAAGTCATCGAAGTATTTATTGACGGTTATTTTAATGTGGAGGGCGGAGAGGAATATTTAATACGTAAATTCGGGGGTTGGCTTGATCTGAATCGCAACAAAGCCGATTCGGTTAATAAGACAATTGATGTAATGGCTTATAGCTATTTTGGAAAAGCGGACAGGTTAAACGGTTATCATCTTACAACAAGATATCTTGATGATAATGGATTGATATTATATACCGTTCAATTATGGATAAGGGATGCGGCTGTAAGCGGTAAGGAGCTTCAAAAGGGTGTTCATTATATTTATACAAAATTTGATGACATGCCAAGAGCCAAGCTTGATGACGGAGAGTGGGTAGTTTTAACTGTCAGCACTGAATCGGAATTAAAAAATGCGGATGAATCCGAAAGCGTCATAGTCTATTATGATGGTTTCAGCGACCCCTCAGCTGATGAGAAAGCATCAACCGTAATAGTTAAGGAAATAGGACAATACCCGGAAACATTTTTCTATTATGCTCCGGTAAAAGAGATTATTAAAAAATGTTTTGATGAATTGGGATGCCAAACACAGTACATTGAAAGATTTGAAATACCTACATGGGATTCAAGGAAAATCATCTCCGGAAGTAACAGGATTGACAACACTAACGGATTTTTCGTTCCTGCTTCAATATGCAGTAATGGAGATAAATTGATTTATGTTAGCGGGGCTTTTACGGGCTCTCCGAATAAAAATCAAATATGGGAGTATAATTACACCACAGATGACGTAAGACTGATTTATGAAACTACTCTGAATAATAATACAAAGCATAAACTTATCTGGGAACCGGAAGACAAGTATCTGATTGCATTTATAGATAACAAAGAAGAAGATGAGGAGAGGGGGTTTATACAACGGTTTACTATTAGCGAATTCGGAGTATCATATAACACATTACTGCAGGATTCACAATTTGATTCAGTAAATCCGTATTATAGATTTCATTATTCGCCGTTCCTCAAAAAAATTATTTTCATGGCTTTATCTTCAGGGAATAAAGTGATATATGAAATGGACTTAAACGGCAGTAAAACCATCATTGAAACCGACAATGACATTGAGTTAAATGGAGCTTGTTGGGTATACGATAAATCTACAGTCGTAGAATTTTATTACATTAAAAATGTCAGCGGAGTAAGAAAGGTTTACAAAAAATCATATTCCGGAGGCTGGGGTTCATCTGTTTATGTTCTGGATTGGTTTGACAATGCGGATTACAATTATTGGTATCCGTATCTATTCAGCTATGAGGAGAAAATCTATCTGAGTAATTTCGAAGAAACGAGAATTTACAATCGTTCCGGGAATAGCTTTTCAAGCGATCTTAATCCGGCAAATACGAAGTTTTACTCTCCGTTTGAATTTGATGGCAAAATATATTTACTCACATATAATTCTTCGACTGAAGTTCAAAAGTTAGCAACAATCAACAGCGATTCATTAAGCTTTGTTAGTAATGATATTAATCCTTATGATATCATTGTACATCCTGCAACGCTTGGATTTCAGCACATCACAAAATATGCAAATATAGATGATTTAGACACTTTGGCAATACTGTCTAAATATCCAGCGCTGATGCTTCAATTTAGCTCTAAGATATCTCCATTTGTTGAAGGGGAGTATGACACATCAGACATGAGCATAAGAGAAGCTCTACAGGACCTTGCGAATAATTTCTTAGCATTTGTCAGAGTAAGCCCTTACAAAGAAGCATTCTTTGTTTCGAGAAATATATATGAGACTTCTGATACTGTCGAATTTAATAAGTTCAATAAGGACAGAATAAGGGAAAGAGTATATAACGAAAAGTATGATAGAATTGAAGTGACCAATTCAAGAGGAATTATGGAGAAGTATGGAGATACAGGCATAGACATCAAGCATTTGAGTGTAGAATTAAAATATCTTCCTGATGACTTTGTAAAAGACATGGCAAAATATTTTCATGACTATTATTCCATAAGCAGATATCTGTTTAAGTTTAATTATCTTCCCACTTATTACAACTGGGAAGTCTTGGATAAGGCTGATTTAAGCGAGTTTGGCCTGGGAGTCGGAAGGATTCATAAAGTTGCACCAAGAAAGTCTATTTGTGAATTTGAATTATTAATGGAGGCGTAATGGCACAGTATATTTTAGGTGGAATCGGGAAGCCAAAGATAATATTCGACGACGGATCATTCGTCGTCTTTCCGGAGCCGAACGGAAACTCAAGAGACGGGATTGAAGCTTATGATTTTGAGGAAAATTATTTATCGAGATACAGGAGTGAAGGAAATAAGGAAGTGACTGTGGGTAAGAAGGAAATATTCATAGCAAATCTAAAATGGCTTACACTTAACAAATATTACTATTATAAACTTCTTCAAGCTCAAAATCAGGGATCATTCAAGTTCATTCTGCATGAGGATGAACCCACAATATACTACTATTGCAGATGCCGGGTCAAAGCCAGAATAATTGCAGGATTAGTAAACAATCCTTCAGGGTATTCGGTTGAAGTAAGTCTCAGGGGAGTAGATTTCAGTACAAATGCGAACCTCGGACCGCTCAGCGCAGGTACAGGATACGGTACAAGTTACGGTACTGAAGCCGGGAATCAGAGTCCATAATAGGAACTTTAAAGGGGATTTAAGCCCATTTTACTGTAACAAAAAGTGAACAAAAGTTCACAAAAAAATAAAGAATATCGTGGCAAAAAGTAAAAAATAATTTGGCAACGATTACAGAACACCATTGAGTATATAAATCTAAATGATCAGTTCATGATAAAAGCATATTC
>MTBK01105044.1_pt1 | contig 19042 bp, 14 predicted proteins | sample 1535981 | NCBI WGS metagenome assembly MTBK01 (sample SAMN06109225, study PRJNA356200) | anaerobic digester metagenome | isolation source: biogas reactors fed with pig manure or primary and secondary sludge | place: Spain | collected 2016-06-30 | reverse complement strand
CTCCTGAGAGATACAGCACTATGCAGTACAAGATACCTCTGTTTGTGAAATTACCTAAATCATGTAAATTCCATCCTACACAGACTAATTACTTCTACATATGTCCAGAGTGGATACTACAGAGAGATAGGGACTGTATTGCAATTGATACATCATTAATAATTAATGATGAGAGTCCCTTCAGTAGAGATGGGGTAGTATATGTATCAATTAACATTAAACCAGAGATAGATGATTACATCTTAATTAAACAGAACAAGGGTTTAGTAATAGATAGATACAAGGGTGACAATTCAAATGTTTTAGGAAAAATCTTAGCACAGGAGATTAGATATTAAGTTTACACTATTCTAAAAACAAAAAAGGGACTCATATGAGTCCCTTTTACCTCTAACAATGATATTACATCATACCATCCATACCACCACCCATAGGAACTGGAGCTTCTTTCTCTTCTGGTAATTCTGCTACAACTGCTTCTGTTGTAATTAACATAGTAGCAACAGATGCAGCATTTATTAATGCAAGTCTAGTAACCTTAACAGGATCAATAATACCCTCTTTAAGCATATCTACATACTCATCTGTTTTAGCATTGTAACCTGTACTACCACCACACTTAGATGCAACTACTGCACCATCTTGTCCTGCATTCTCCGCTATCTGTTTAAGAGGTTCATCTAAAATACCTCTTAATATCTCTAAACCTAATTGTTCATCAGCATCATCATATTTAACATCATTAAGAACCTCTCTTGCATTTAAGAATGCTAAACCACCACCAGCAACAACACCTTCTTCAATAGCTGCTCTTGTAGCATTTATTGCATCCTCTACTCTTGCCTTCTTCTCCTTAGCCTCTACCTCTGAAGCTGCACCTACTTTTACTACTGCTACACCACCAGAGAGTTTTGCAAGTCTCTCTTGTAATTTCTCTTTGTCATAATCAGAAGTAGTTTGTTCTATCTGTGTCTTTATCTCTGCAATCCTTTTTTCAATTTCACTACCCTTACTACCTCCTTCAACTATTACGGTGTCTTCTTTAGTAATGATTACTTTCTTAGCACTACCTAAATCATTAATATCAACAGAATCTAATGTCTTACCAACTTCTTCTGATACAAATTCTGCACCTGTTAATATTGCAATATCTCTTAACATCTCTTTCTTTCTATCTCCAAACCCTGGAGCCTTAACAGCTACCACATTAAGAGTACCTCTTAATTTGTTTACAACTAGTGTAGCTAATGCTTGATTCTCAATATCATCAGCAATAATTACCAGAGGTCTATCTGCTGCAGATAGAACCTTCTCTGCAATAGCCTGTATATCTTGTAAACTAGATAGTTTTTTGTCTGTAACAAAAATATATGGATTATCCATAACTGCCTCTAATGTCTCTGTATCTGTTACAAAGTATGCACTAACATACCCTTGATCAAACTGCATACCCTCTGTATACTCCACCTCATCATCAAAACCTTTTGCTTCCTCTACTGTAATTACTCCATCTTTTCCTACTTTCTCAAATACCCCTGCAATCATCTCTCCTAGCTCTTTGTCATTGTTTGAAGATATTGTAGCTACATGAGATATCTCTTCCTGTTTTTTAATCTTTTTAGAAGATTTTGTTAACTCATCTATTACAATACTAACTGCCCTATCTAAACCCCTTTTAAGTGCAATTGGGTTAGCTCCTGCTGCTACATTTCTAAAGCCTGCATGAGCTATTGCTTGGGCAAGAACAATAACGGTAGTAGTACCATCCCCTGCTAAATCATTAACCCTGTTTGATGCTTCTTTGAGCATCTCAACTCCAACATTCTTGAAAGGATCTTTAACCTCTATCTCTTTAGCAACTGTAACACCATCTTTAGTAACAACCTGTGAACCAAAAGACTTTGCAATAGCTACATTCCTACCCTTAGGTCCTAATGTAGTCTTAACTGCATCTGCAATTGTATCTATACCCTCTTTAAGGGCTTTTCTTGCTTGCTCTTCATACTGTACTTCTTTTGCCATAGTAGTTTGTAAGTAAAAATTTAAGTAGTTATTTAGCAATAGCTAAGATATCCTCAGCATCTAAGATATATACCTCTTCCTCATTAACTTCTATCTCTTCAGGTGAATATTTTTTGAAATATATTAAATCACCAACCTTAACATCAAATTTTAATACTTTACCCTCTTTGTCTTTTCCTTTTCCTAACTTAATGACAGTTCCAAAAGAAGGCTTCTTCTCATCTGATGCACTGGGAGGTATTACTAAACCACCTGGAGTCTTCTCTTCAATCTCTTGAGGTTTAACCAACACTCTGTTTCCTAAAGGTTGAATATTAATATCTTTGCTCATCTCTAATTAGTAATAATTTAATTAGCAATTTAAACTACAGACTGCTAAGAATTTTAAACTGATATCCTGAATATGTCAATATCTACTCCCTTTTACCACAATATTACTCTCTAGTAACTCAATATTTTCCAGATACCTACCTACAAAACCATTCTCATTCAAGGTTACAATAGAGTCTGCAATACCTCTGTTTACCTTCTCTACCCACTTACTATATCCTCTCATAGAGAAAGGCCCTACATATATATCTGTGATATACAGTTGTGCAGTTTGCATCTCATCTTTGTTAACATCACATGAGATCCATAGATATATCTTCTTGTAACTAAGTTTTAAAAACAGATCCCATCTCCCATGCTTAGGTATAATGTAGATGGAAGTAAGGTGAATACCATCTCCTAAATAGTCATCAATTACATCAAAAAGAATAGCCCCTATCTCTTCTAGCTCTAACTCCAGAGACTCCGTATACTCCATAGAGAGTACAAAGTCAGTTATCTTCTCCTGTATATCTACATCCTTAACACTATCAGGAGATATTGTATTCTGTTCTAACATACTATTCTCAAACTCTCCTTGCCATCTGGTGTAAGAGTACAGAAGGAAGAAAAGAAGGAGAAGTAGAAAAAAAAACAGAGTTGCACAGAGTAGTAAGGAGGCTCTAAAAAATTTCTTCATCTATGAATTCACTAAATTATGACCATTAGTAATCTTACCCATTATTCTCTTAAGAATATTCAGAGACATCTTGTACTCCTTAGGAGAAAATATCCTCGAACCGATTAGGTAAGAGATTCCTCCATAGAGAGATACCGCTCCTGTTAAAACTATAATTGAAACTGTTCTAGTAGTATCTAATTTAAAATCAAAGAGTTTAAATACAAAATACATACCTAACATCATAATTAAAGTATTTACTGTTTTCATCAGAAGAGGATAAATAGTATCTTGCCAAGAGAGAACCTTTTTAACCCTTCCGAGAATAAAGAAGGAAACTACTGTTTGAACAAGATAGGCTAAACTTAAACTTAGAGCTAAGCCACCAACAGCTAGGTTAGACTCACCTCTTGTAGTACTCCATCTTAAGAAGTCTTGGAAGAAAGAGTTCACTACAGGGAGTACACCTCTCCCATTAGCTTGGGATAATTGAATCCATATCTGTTCCAAGATAGGCCTCCAGTCATAGTAATGGCTAAAGAAATTTGTAAGATAGTACGCACCGAGAAGATTAATAACTATTCCAAAAGATATCGCTATTAACGGTTTCCAAGTATCTTTAAGAGCATAGAACGCTCTTAGAAGGATCTGTACTACTGTTTGACCAATTATTGATACTGAAAGTAGAGCTAAAGACCATGCAGTGAGTAATGTGTCTTGCCAATCAAATGCACCTGTACCATATATTAATCTTACAATTGGTAACCTTAATACAAACATTACCCCTACTATTGGAAGTACTAGATAGAGAGCTAACTGTATAGAGTTGTTTAGAACTTTTCTAAACTCACTGTCTTCCTTTCTACTACTACATTTTGCTAAATCAGGTAATGCTACCTGAGCAATAGCACTACCTACAATACTTACAGGGAACATATGTAAGCTAAATGCAAATTTGTATGCACTTAATGCACCTGCTGAGAGGGTAAAACTAATAAAGGTGTTTACTATAGTGTTAAGCTGTTCTCCCAATATTCCTAACATCCTAGGAAAAGCAAGTTTAAAGGCTTTAACAACCCTGTTGTTATCATAATTATCTTTAATTTGTTGAGTTTTCTCTTTTGTCTTATCTCTGAAATACCTCAGTAACTTAGGTAACTGTATAACGAGATGTGCAAAGGAACCAATAATTGCAGATATTGCAATTCCAAGCACCCCAAAATCAAAGATCTTTACTAAGATATATGTACCTACAATCATTGCAATATTGTAGAAGAGAGGTGCTAGAGATGCTACAAAGAACTGTTTTCTTACCTGTAGATATGCTGTTACAAAAGCACTTACACTCAGCAATAAAGGAGAGAGTAAACCTATCCTAAATAGCAGAAGAAAGAGATCGTAGTCTGAAATATCTAATCTAAAACCTAAACCGAGAACGGTCTGAACATAATTATTATCTACTATCCAAGATGTAATAGTGGGAGCAAAAAGAAAGATGAGTAATACAACAAGTAAACATATTAAGAAAAAGTATTTAGTTAACTTTAAAAAAAGGATATTCAAACTACTCTTCCCTTTATCATACAATTCATCACTAAGAATAGGGATAATAGCTGCGTTAATAGAGCCAGCAAGTAAAACCATAAATATTATATCTGGGATAGTAAAAGCAGCCCAGAAGATATCTAATTCATGAGATGCACCAAATAGCTGTGCAAATATTCTTAATTTCAAAAATCCTAATACTTTAGTAAGTAGTAGGACAAACATTAACATAAAAACACTATTTTTCTTTTTCGACATCGAGTAAGTTTTAATATATTGAATTGGCGAACAATATCATAATAGAGAAGAGAAGAAATATCAAATATTTTTAATAACTTCTCTATACAATATTATACATGAGTATAATAGATTATCTATTCCCTAAACAGTGTTTACTATGCTCTAGAATAGGATACGATATATGCCCTAAGTGTATAGTTAAAATCTCACACAGTTTACCTTCTTGCTGTATCTGTAATAATTTAAATAATGATTACCATACTCACACTTATTGTAGTACTACAGATATTCAATGTTTTACTGGATGGTATTTAACTAAAGAAGTAAAACAGAAGATAGAGAGAAAGAAACAACTACAGATATACTCTGTACATAGATATCTACTAGAGCTACTTATTGATTATCTTAATATAAATAACATCATTACTAATTCAAAAATCTTACCTCTTCCTACAGATGACTTTAAAACAGAGAGATTGAATAGATATTTAGCACGGTGTATTAGGGGTAATAATAGTAACAATCTCCTCTATATAGGGGAGAGTACAAAAGATATAGATGTTCTTAGAAAAAAGAAGAGGCTTCTATTACAGAAGCCCCTACATTTACAAGTTTTAGTTCTCTTTACTCAAATAGGTCCTCCTCATCGAGAGGGAGAGGAGTAAAATCTTCTTCAACCACCTCTTTCTTTAATTCCTCAATCTCTTCTAAATCTTTCATGTCATTGTCTCCCCCTAACTCCTCTATTGAATCCACTATACCTTGATAGATATCTCCAATATCTAGCTCATTTACCTCTAACACCTGTTTTGCTGCTTGAAGATATCCAACTGCATTCTCAATATCTCCCTTCTCTTGTAAAACCCTAGCAGCGAGTACTAATGATGGAACATGTTGCCCATTGACATTCAATACACTATTAAAAGCATTCAACGCTTTGTCATATTTCTCTTGTATCATAAAGATCTGGCCTGCTTTATAGTATGAATCATAATCTAAAGGTACAAGATTTATACAACTCTGAAGTGCCATTAGAGCATCTTCTGCATAATCACCAAATCCTACACTAATTAATCCTAGATATACAGAAGCTCTTGTATTCCAATTAGAATACAGGAATTTAGATGTAGATACCGCCTCTTTAGAAAGATCAATAGCTATATTCCTCCAGAGAGAAACCTCAGTTAAGAGTGCCTCTTGTTCTTCCTTTGTTGCATCAGAATGTTTCTCACTCAGCAAACTAATTATCTCTATCGCTATTAAACTAGATTTCCTGTTAATAAAAGGACTTCTTCTGTTGTATCTCAATGCTTTATCATAGTATCCAGCTAATCTGTGTAAATATGCCTCTCTCTCCTCCAAAGATATATCTCCTTCATACTGTTCATATTCTCTTGCTTGTTCAATATTGTATGCCTCAGCTCTTACAATGTAAGCATCACTTGCATTTTTTACTAAGAGAGATATTAAACCGATTGTAACAATTAGTGTAACTAGAACAGTTAAGAACCAATTAATCCCCTCCATTGTTTTGTTCATATCTTTTGTCATGTCACCCACATTAACAGCCCAGAACTTAAGAAGAAATTCATCACTCTTCTTCTCTCTGTTTGTATAAAGGACAAAAAGGAGAGTTAGAATAACAAGTAGGAAGTAGAGAAGGAAAGAGAAGGGAACAAAAGCAGAGCCAAGAAATACGTAGAAAGCAATTATCCCTAGTAAAAAGGATGTTACTTTTTCATCTTTAGTAGAACTAAACTCTTTAACTAATGTTCTGATGAATACAATTCCTAATAATATCCATACTATAATACCTATCAATCCTCTGTTTGCTAATATTGTAAATATCTCATTAGAACCAACAATAAATGATGTATTACCTAAAGCAATTATGCCTTCTGTAACAGGCTTGTACCTATTGTATGCTATTGCAAATGAATCATTCCCTAATCCAACTACACCTCTGAAGAAATCATCTACTATTGAAGAGCTAGAAACAGTCCATGAAATATCTGTACCAAGAGTAATAGGTACAATAGTATCAAAAGATTTACCTAATACAGAATCTCTAAAAGAATCATACTGGAACCCAATACTAAACAGAAGTGCCAATGCAGAGAGAACAAAGAAACCAACAGGTAGAACTTTGAGAGATTTCTCCAAGTATATCCAGAGAAATAGGCAAACAACTAACATTACAACTAAGATTAATACTGGAATTAATGCACCGTGACTTACTGAAAATATCGGTAGAGCAACTAGTGATATACCCATTACTAATATTGGGAATATAGCTGATTGGAATCTTTTCGCCTTCATATGCTCAACAAGCAACAAAAGACTCAAGAAGATTCCTACACCTGTAACTAACATTATCTCTAAGAAAGAGAAAGATAGAGGTAACCCTACCGCAAAGAATTCACCTACAAAAGGTATCCAACTAAATAGCTCTACCTTAAGAACAGAGAGGAAACTTAATAGGATAAGGAAACCAATACCACCTAATAATATCTCAAGTGATCTAATTAATTCTTTCTTCTCTCGTAAGAAGCCTCTAGCTAAGAAGAAAAATACAAACAGAATAGAGATAACTAGAAACCCTGTCCCCATCCTACCATCAAATCCCCAGAGAGATATCCATTGATCTCTTGCAAATAGTGTAGATATTAAGAAGGAACCAAACAGAAGTAGAAATGCTTTATCCAGAGATGACCTAATAACAGATACTTTACCATCCCATATCCATTTAATTACCTCTAGCAGTATTAATAGTGATGCAAGAAAGACAAAAAGAATACCTTTCATTTTCTCAGTAGAATCGTAAGGTAAAGGGATGATAAACCAAGGTATAACGAATAGGATAATGTAAAAAAGAAACTTCTGTATTGCAGATATCATCTCAAATACGGAAGATATGTTTTTTTTCTCCAAAGTTGACATATAATTAGGCAGTAAAGATTAAGTATATATATTATAAATGATAACAGAAAAAGGAGGAAGAGAAAACTCCCCCTCCTCAATTACTCTTTACTCCTCACCTACAACTTCTCCCTCTTTAACTTCCTCTTCTTTCTCCTCTGACTCTTTCTCATCACTTTTCTCAGCAGATTCTTCTGAAGCTTTCTCATACATCTTTTTACTTACCTCTTGCATTCTCTCAGTAAGAGAATCTACCTTACTCTCTACCTCTCCTTCATCGAAATCATCTTTCTCTATCAATTTCTTTATCTCTTCTACACCCTCTTCTAAATCTTTTTTATCACTATCTTCTATCTTGTCTCCACTCTCCTTAAGAAGTCTCTCAATACTAAAGCATAGAGAATCAGCATTGTTCCTTTTCTCTGCTCTCTCTTTCTTCTTTTTATCCTCCTCTGCATATTTCTCTGCATCTTGAACCATCTGTTCAATTTCATCTTCTTTAAGACCTGTTGAAGCTGTAATAGTAATCTTCTGTTCCTTGTTTGTAGCTAAATCTTTAGCATTTACATTTAGAATACCGTTAGCATCTATTGTAAATACAACCTCTATCTGAGGAATACCTCTGGGTGCAGGTGGGATACCATCTAATACAAATCGACCCAATGTTTTGTTATCTATAGCCATCTCTCTCTCTCCTTGTAGAACATGTATCTCTACAGCAGGTTGATTATCAGCAGCAGTACTAAATATCTCCTTTTTCTCTACAGGAATTGTAGTATTCCTATCCACTAACTTTGTCATAACACCACCCAGAGTTTCTAATCCTAAAGAGAGAGGTGTAACATCTAAAAGTGTAATATCTTTTACATCACCTCCTAAAACACCACCTTGAATTGCTGCACCAACTGCAACTACTTCATCAGGATTAACACTTTTGTTTGGTTCCTTACCAAATATCTCTTTAACTTTCTTAACTACTGCAGGCATTCTAGTCATACCTCCAACTAACAATACCTCATCAATATCTGAAGCTTTTAATTTTGCATCCTTTAATGCCTTCTCACAAGGCTTAGCTGTACTATCAATTAAGTCAGCTGTTAATTTCTCTAAATCAGCTTTTGTAATCTTAACCTTAAGATGCTTTGGTCCACTTGAAGTAGCTGTAACATATGGAATATTTATCTCTGTTTCTTCTGAAGTAGAAAGCTCTATCTTTGCCTTCTCTGCTGCTTCTTTTAATCTTTGGAGTGCAGTTCGATCCCCTTTCAAATCTACCCCATCACTATTGTTAAAATCTTTTACTAATTTATCAATTATTACCTGATCGAAGTCATCACCCCCTAGATGAGTATCTCCATTTGTAGAGAGTACTTCAAATACCCCATCGCCTATCTCTAGGATTGAGATATCGAATGTACCACCTCCTAAGTCGAATATAGCGACTTTCTCGTCCTTCTTACTATCTAAACCGTAAGCTAATGCTGCAGCAGTAGGCTCATTTACAATTCTTTTAACATTAAACCCTGCTATCTTACCAGCATCCTTAGTAGCTTGTCTCTGTGAATCATCAAAGTACGCAGGTACTGTTATTACAGCATCTGTAACCTTCTCTCCTAAGAACTCCTCTGCATCTTTCTTTAACTTACCGAGAATCTTTGCAGAGATCTCCTGTGAGGTGTACCACTTATCACCCATCTTAACCTCTACACCATCACTCTTGGATTTTCTCATTTCAAAAGGCAAAAGTTCTTTATCCTTTTTAACCTCAGAGTCACTCCAAGACCTACCTATTAATCTCTTTACAGAGTAAATTGTACTCTCTGGGTTTGTAACAGCTTGATTCTTTGCAGGAGTACCTACTAAAGTCTCCCCTTTGTCATCATATGCAACAACAGAAGGTGTAAGTCTCCCTCCTTGAGAGTTAGCAATTATATTTGCTTTACCACCAGACATATATGCCATAGCACTGTTGGTGGTACCTAAATCTATTCCGATTATCTTACTCATATTAATATATTAATAATTTATTTACTTTTAGTCACAACCACTCTAGATGGTCGTATTACTATCTCATCTAACATATATCCAGGTTGTATAACATCATAGATTACACCTGGAGTTTTTCCCTCTACTACAGCTAATGCTTCATGTAAGGATGAGTCATATTTACTCCCCTTTTCAGGTATATATTTCTTTAAACCTATCTCCTCTAAACCCTTCTCTAAATTTTTAAAAACTTCAGCTATACCGTTGGCCCATGATTCACTTTTTTCATCAAACTCTATCTCCTCCTTACTCTTCATCGCCATAGTAAGGTCATCTACTACAACAATTAAACTCTCTGCTAATGTTTTTTTAGATTGGAAGAGAATAGTATTTAATCTCTTCTGTATATTAGCTTCTAAATTATGATAATCAGCTAATGCTCTTTTAAGCTGATTAATAATCTCTTGTTTTTCATCTTCAACTTTATCTATTGTAAGAGCTAACTGTCGTATTTTCTCTTGTAACTCTTCTATTTTTGTTGCAGTATTTTTATCTTTTACACTTTTTGTGCTTTTAGTATCTTTCATACATCATTGATATACATTTTAACTCCAACCCTTCATTGCATTATGCATTGAACTCTGTACCTCTCTTAGAGCAGGGATATTTTTAGCATAATCCATTCTTTTAGAGCCAATCAACCCTATATGCGAACTATCTGTATCCCAGAAAGGTAATGTAGTAAACATCATTGTACACTCTCCTAAATCTTTAATACCAGATTCTTCACCTATTACTAATGACACACCGGTACTACTGTATCTCTCCATTAATTTGTTCAAAAAGGCACTATCCTCTAATATATTTACTATTCTCTGTACCTTTTCCCAATCTCTTAACTCTTCATATTTAAATAGATTAGATAATCCCCAATACCTTGGTAACTGATCCATTACGACAAAGACAATACTCTCTGTTTCCTCTGAGAGAATTTTTAGTATTGAATTAAGAACTGATTCTTTAGAAAACCTATCTCTAAAGATACCTTGCCTTATTTCAATTGTTATTAACGGATTTAAAGAGCAACTACCTAGTATGTTACTAACATACATACGTAGAGCCTGATCTGTTGGATATCTTCCAGATGAGATGTGGCTCTTTCTAAGAAGACCCATCTCCATTAATCTCGCCATTTCATTCCTTATTGTTGCTGAACTAACCCCTAAATCATACTTCTCCAGCAGAGAGAGTGAGCCTACCTCATCAGGGCTCTCCATAAATTCATTTATTATTGCCATCAAAATTTCTCTCTGTCTCTCTGTAATATCCATATTAGCACTCAATCAGGTTACCTGCTAAGAGTATATTGCCTAATTTTAAATATGTCAACTATTTAGATGAACTTTTTTAAAAAAGAGAAATAGTTTACCCTGCTATTACTAGATTAGTAGCATTGATAAATGGGTATAACTTTGCTATACTCTCATTCGTTATGGAAACGCTACTATTAAATAAAAGAGATGCAAGAGGGAAAAAAGTAAAACAACTTAGAAAAGAAGGAGTAATACCTGCTGTTGTATACAATGCTAAAGGTGATTCTACAAATGTATCTCTAAGTGAAACAGATGCAAATTGGCTTTTGAGAAATACTACCTCTACCTCTATCATTGATGCTAAATTAGATAAAAAAGAGTTTAAAACAGTTGTCAAAGAATTTGACTTACACCCTGTTACTGAGAAAGTAAACCATGTTTCTCTCTTTCAAATCGATGAAGATGCCCCTATGACATTTACCTTACCTTTCAATATTGTAGGAACTGCTCCTGCTGTAAAGAACAATCTTGGAGTAATGGTTAATGTATTAGATAGTATAGAGGTAAGATGTACATTGAAAGACTTAGTACCTTTTATAGAGGTAGATGTATCCAATCTAAACCATCCAGGAGAAACTATTGCTCTTGATGATTTAGATTTCCCTAAAGGTATGTCTTTAATGAATGAGGAACTACAGAGTGCTACTATTGTTACTATTACGGAACTTCAGAAAGAAGAAGAGATTATAGTTGAAGATACAGAGGAAGAAGAGATACCTGAGGGAGAGGAAGTGCCTGAAGGAGAAGAGATACCCGAAGGAGAAGGAAGAGAGCAAGATGATTCTCAACCTACCTCTGAAGAACAAAGAGGGTAATCTTCCTTTTTATACTCTTTCCTTTTATAATACTACAATATTATGATTTCAATAATTATTACTTCATGGAAAGAACCTAATACCATTGCAAAATGTATTAGGAGTATTGCAGAGAGCAATTATTCAGGTCTAAGAGGTGAATATGAAATTTTACAAGTCTCTCCTGATAAAGAAACTTTAGATGCTGGTAAGAAAGAAGCAGATAGTTTAAATCTCTCCTCTAAAGAATATATACAGATAAAAGATCCTAAGAAAGGAAAACCTTATGCTCTAAAGATGGCAATTAAAAAAGCTAAGGGTGATATTCTAATATTCACAGATGGGGATACGTATTTCGGTAAACAAGCTGTCTTTCATCTCATAGAACCATTTGAAAACAGTAATATATATGGTGTTAGTGGTAGACCTGTCTCTAGTGATAAACGAGATAGTATGATGAGATACTGGGGACACCTACTCTCTGATTCTGCACATCACAGAAGATCTACAGTAATGGAGAAGGTAGCAAACAGAGAGTACTACATCAGTAAAAAGGACTTCTTCCCTATGAGTGGATACATAATGGCTTGTAGGAAACTAAAGTTAGATATACCAGAAGATGTATTATCTGATGATGCCTATATATCTTACTGTATAAGGAATTTAGGCAAAGAGATTGGATATGCTCCTAAAGCAAAATGTTATGTTAAATTTCCACAAAATCTTAATGATTATTACAAACAGAAGGTAAGATCCTTAGGAGGATTTATACAATTAAAAAAGTACAATGTATTTCAGAAAGATGCACAGAGTAGGAGTTTCTTTATTGAACTTAAATACTCTCTGTTTGTACTACAATATCCAAAGAGTATTAAAGAGATGTTATGGTCAATAGCACTCTTTCCTGTTAGGTTAATAACATGGTTAAAGATATATTGGGATAGAGTAGTAGTTAAAAAAGAATTCAAAGAGAGTTGGGTAAGGATAGATAGTACTAAGTAATTACCATCTAAAGTGAGCAAATGCCTTGTTTGCTTCTGCCATTCTCTCTACATCATTTTTCTTCTTTACAGCATCTCCCTCACCTTTAAAGGCATCTAACATCTCATTACTTAGTAACAGATCAAATGCTTTACCTGTTTTAGATCTTGCGATATCAACTAACCATCTTACTGCTAAAGTTTCCTGTCTTCTAGGATTAACTGGAACTGGTATCTGATAGTTTGCACCACCAACCCTTCTTGACTTAACTTCAAGAGCTGGCCTTATATTATCAATAGCTGTATGTACGAACTCTATTACAGGTATATTACTTTTTTTAGAACCTGATTCAATAGCTGAATATACTAATGTCTCTGCTAAAGATTTCTTCCCTCCTTGCATTACCTTAGTAACAAGCCTACCTATAACTTCATCATTGTATTTTCTATCTTTAGCTATTACTCTCTTTTTAGCTCTCTTTCCTCTCATTTAAATAATCATTAATATTATTCTTTAGATGAACTCTTAACTCCATATTTTGATCTAGCTTGCTTTCTTCCTTGAACACCAGCAGTATCGTACTTACCTCTTACAACTATATACTTAACACCAGGCAGATCTCTTTTTTTACCAGCCTTTACCATCACAACTGAGTGCTCCTGTAAATTATGTCCCTCTCCTGGTATATATGCTGTTACTTCCATACCGTTTGATAACCTTACCCTTGCAACTTTCCTCAGTGCTGAGTTAGGTTTCTTAGGTGTCATTGTTTTAACCTGTAAACATACTCCTCTTTTAAAAGGACTATTTACCCTCTTGTATCTATTCTTCAAAGGGTTATAGTTAGTAGCTAGTCCGATATATTTCGTATCTTTCTTCTCCGCTGTCCTAGGTTTTCTTACTAATTGATTTATTGTTGGCATGGTTCGTATTATACTACAAAAACAATTATATTTTAATCTCCTCTAATTCTGACATATTATGAATCTCTGCTGCTTCACCTGATGGTATCCTTCTTCCAATCATTACATTCTCTTTCATACCTCTTAGATAATCTGTTTTACCCAGTATTGCACTATTTGTTAACACTCTTACTTGCTCTTGGAATGACATAGCAGAGAGGAAACTCTCAGTGTAAAGGGCTGAAGCCTTAATACCTAGTAATCTAGGCTCTACTAATGCTTTCCTTTTACCCTCCGCAAGAAGTAAACTGTTTTTTACCTCGGATATGAATCTATTAACTAAAGAACCAACTAAGTAATCTGTATCTCCTGATTCAAACACCTTTGCTAATCTAGCCATCTGTCTAATTATTACTTCAATATGAACATCTCCGATAGGAATTGCTTGCTCATTAAATACCTTTTGGACTTCATCCAAGATATATTTTTGAGCAACTTGTATACCTGCATTATCAGCTAATTTCTTTGGATCAATTGAACCTGCTGTTAACTGTTGTCCTGCCTTTATCTCTTCTTTCTCTTTAACCAAGATCTCTACCTTAGGAAGTACAGTAACAATCTCTTCTGCTTTTATCGTACCTCTCAGAGTTAGAATACCACCCTCAATTTTTACATCACCACCAAAAGGAGCCTGTCTCTCAGTTTCATACTCATCTATAAATAGTATTTGACCCATTTTCACCTTATCCTCATCTTTTACCATTAACTTTTTTGCTTGAGAAACAATAAACTGTCTCTTCATCTCCTTACTTCCAGTAATTAAGATAGTTGCCGAGTCATCTTCTGCCCTATCTATATGAACCTTACCGTTTACTGTTGCAATATCTGCCTCTGCTTTAGGAGATCTAGCTTCAAACAACTCCTCTACCCTTGGTAAACCTTGGGTTATGTCAGTCCTTTGAACACCACCCTTATGGAAAGTTTGCATTGTCATCTGTGTGGCTGGTTCTCCTATTGATTGAGCAGCAATTACACCGACTGCTCTTCCCATTTCAATCTCCTCGCCATCTTCTAAATTAACACCGTAACACTTACTACATATTCCTAAAGGTGCCTTGCATAGAATAGGAGATCTTACATGTATCTCTTGGATACCTTCATCACATATTCTCTCCGCATCTTTTCTACTAATATGATTATTACGTTCTACAATAACCTCACCTTTTGAACTAACAATATCTTTTGCAGCTACTCTACCAAAGATTCTATCTTCATAACTCATCCTCCTGTTATCATCCCCTCTTACAAGAAGACCTTCTCCTTCATAGCCACAGTCTTGGAACCTTATAATAACGTCATGGGCTACATCTACCAATTTCCTAGTTAGATAACCTGAGGAAGATGTCCTTAAGGATCTGTCTGCAATCCCTTTTCTTCCTCCATTTGCAGCAACAAAATATTCAAATGCACTTAATCCATCCCTGTAATTACCTTTAATCGGAAGTGATACTCTGTTACCTCTAGAGTCTCTAACAACCCCTTTAATGGTTAATACCTGTCTTGCCTGAATCTTCCCACCATTAGCTTTAGATTCCACCATCTCAAATACCGGATTATCTGAATCCAAAGTTTTCCATGCTTCTTCTGCTAAATCAGTAGAGAAGTCATCCCACATCTCTGTAGAGAGATTGATTTTCTCTTCTTCTGTAATTAAGCCTTGTAAGTAGTTCTCTTGTAGCTGTATATCCTTCTCCTCTACCTCCTTTATCCTAGACTTAACATCAAAATCGACAATACAATCCTCATTAGAGAAAGAGAAACCTAAATTAGTTGCATACTTAAAACCCATATCTTTTAACTTGTCCAGAAGTTCTACAACAACCTCTAAAGGATACTTATCCTTAATATCATCTACTATCTCGGATATCTCTCCACCACCAACTTTTTTATTAACAAAATCATAATCAGAAGGAAAAACACTATTAAATATACATCTACCTACAGAAGTACTTACTATCTCATCATTTATCTTCACAAGAATCTCTTCTTTTATTGATATTATCCCTCTCTCAAATGCCTTTATAGCTAAATCTGCAGAAGCAAATATCCTAGGCTTTTCTATTTCTTCTTTTGTTGTCATTAAATAGAACCCTAGTAACATATCTTTTGCAGGAGTAGCGAGTACCTGGCTATTAGATATATTTACAATATTTTTAGATGCCATGATACCTTTCTTAGCCTCTTGTAGGGCTTCGTCTGTAAGTAATACATGTACAGACATCTGGTCTCCATCAAAGTCAGCATTAAAAGCTTTACATACTAGAGGATGCAGTCTAATAGCTTCTCCTTCAACTAGTCGTGGGTAGAAAGCTTGAATACTGTATTTATGTAATGTTGGAGCACGATTAAGCAATACTGGATTACCATCAATTATTTTCTCTAAAATATCCCATATTACATCTTCTCCCTCCTCAATTATGTCCTTAGCTATCCTAATATTTGGTGCTAACTCCATCTCTAATAGTTGATGTGTAATAAAGGGTTTAAACATCTCTAAAGCAACAGATTTAGGAATACCACACTGATCTAACTTTAGGCTTGGATCTCCTACTATTACTGCACGACCAGAATAATCTACTCTCTTTCCTAAGAGGTTTTTTCTGAATATACCTTTCTTACCTCTTAGATCATCTGTTAATGATTGGTAAGGTAATCTCTTACTATTCATCATCGGTTTAGATGGTCTGTGAGAGTTATCAATAACCGCATCAACTGATTCTTGTAACATCCTCTTTTCATTCCTAAGAATGATATCTGGAGCTCCTATCTCTATTAATCTAGCTAACCTATTATTCCTGTTAATAATTCTTCTATACAGATCATTTAGATCCGATGTAGCAAACTTCCCCCCTGGAAGGGAGATAATAGGTCTCAATTCAGGAGGAAGAACTGGTAGGATGTCAATTACCATCCAACTAGGATCAATATCATTCTTCTGGAAACCTTCTAAGTATTGTATCCTCTTTATCGTAGCAAGTTTCTTTTCTCCTTTCTGTTTCTTAATATCCCTTCGTAATTTTCCTAACTCTTTCTCCAGATCAAGACCCTTCAAAAGTTTTTTAATCGCTTCTGCACCCATCATAGCATTGAAAAAGAGTAGATCTCTCTCCTCTAAATCAAGGTATTCATCCTCTGTTAAAACTGTTCCTACATCCACCTGTTCAACAATCTGTTGCAACCTTGAGAAAAAGTTCTCTCTCTCTTCTTCTCTCTCTGCAAAATCTCTTCTAATCATAGCACCTGCTTGCTTCTTCTTGTGTTCTATCTGACTCATCTTAAAATCATTACTCTTTTTCTCTTTCTTAATAGCTTTTATCTCTTCATCATACATCTTGTCACTTAACCTAAGCTCCTCTTCAAGTTCTTTCTGAAGATTTTCGGATTCCTCTTTACGTAAGACTTCTAACTTAGCAAGAACGCCTTTCCTGTCCTTTTTCTCAATCTCTACTACCATATATCTTGTATAGTAGATAACAGAGAGTAGTTTCTTATGAGATATATCTAATACTATAGACATCTTGTTGGGGATACCGTATGCAAACCACACATGTGTAACCGGCACTGCCAATGTAATATGACCCATTCTCTCTCTTCTTACATCCTTAGTAGTAACCTCTACACCACACTTATCACATACAATACCTTTGTATCTAATTTTCTTGTATTTACCACAGTAACATTCATAGTTCTTTGTTGGACCAAAGATCTTTTCACAGAAAAGACCATCTGGTTCTGCCCTAAAAGTTCTGTAATTGATAGTCTCTGCTTTTGTAACCTCACCGTAAGACCAATCTACCACTTTCTCGGGTGAAGCTAATGTAAGTTTTAGAGCATCAAAATCTTCAAATTTATACTTGTTCTGACTGTTCATCCTCTGAAACCTCCTCAGGTTTTTTAGAAATTAAATCAATATTTAGACAGAGAGCATTTAGTTCTTTAATTAATACCTTGAAAGATTCAGGTATATTTACACTCTCAATTTTCTCCCCATGTATAATTGCTTTGTAAGCAGAAGATCTACCTTTAACATCATCTGATTTAATAGTTAAAATCTCCTGTAGTGCATAAGGAGCACCGTGTGCCTCTAGTGCCCAAACTTCCATCTCTCCAAATCTCTGACCACCTCTCTGTGCCTTTCCACTTAACGGCTGCTGTGTTACAGCAGTATAGGGTCCAGTAGATCTAGCGTGTACTTTCTCATCTGCAATATGGTGAAGTTTAAGAACATATTTCATTCCAACAGTAACAGGTCTAGGGAATTTCTCTCCTGTTCTACCATCGTAGAGATCTGCTTTCTTCTCGGTTGTATACCCTTTCTTCTCTAGTTCCGCTTCTAACCACTCCATGTTTACATTCTCAAAAAGAGGAAAAGCAAACTTCTCATCTAAAAGATCTGCATACAAACCAAAATGTATCTCTTCTGCTTGACCCATATTCATTCTCTTTAGAAAAGTAGGGGTAAGAACAATATCTACCGGTTTTCCATCTTTTGTAAATGGCATATCTTCAATAGGTCTAATAGCAGCCACAGTATTTTTGTCACCGTGCCTACCTGATATTTTATCTCCATATCCTAATTTCTTTGTATTAGCAACCCATACCTTAACCTCCTCTAATACTCCAGGCATAAGTTTGTCTCCTTTCTCTGCAGAGAGTCTCTGTGTATGTATAACAATACCCTCTTCACCGTGAGGGAGTCTTAATGAGTTATCTCTTACATCACTTGCTGATTCTCCGAATATAGCTCTAAGTAACCTCTCCTCTGCTGTTAACTCTTTCTCACCTCGAGGTGCAATAACACCAACTAAAATATCCCCTGCTCTTACCTTCATACCTTCCATTACAATACCAACCATATCTAATTTCTGAAGAATCCTCTCATTTACATGAGGGATATCGGCAGTAAACAGCTCAGGTCCTAGTTCTGTATCCCTAATTTCTACTTTGTACTCTCTAATATGCACAGAAGTAAGTAAGTCTTTTCTTACAACTCTCTCAGAGATAACAACAGCATCTTCATAGTTATACCCTTCATAGAACATTAGTGCTGCTCGCAGGTTAGTTCCAACGGCTAACTCTCCACTTACACATGTAGGACTATCTATTAATGCATCTCCTTTTTTAAATTTTTGGCCCTGTTCTACAATCGGTCTCTGAGTAAAAGATGTGTTGTCATTAGTCCTATAGAAGCTTGTTATCTTGTAATCTTGTACTCCCGTCTTACTATACTTC